>OLRA01000245.1_pt1 | contig 77256 bp, 76 predicted proteins | sample 1673011 | NCBI WGS metagenome assembly OLRA01 (sample SAMEA3136746, study PRJEB25190) | human gut metagenome | reverse complement strand
TGTTTTTAGTTCGGCAGCAAAGATACTTCTTTCTAATTTAAGCCCTAATTTGAGTGCTTACTTGCTATAAAATGGTCAAGTCCTTCAACGTTGTATGCTTCGTATCCTTCTCTGAGAGATTAGCATGCTCTGTTGAAATTTTCCTATCGATACCGAGAGCGTCATCGAGGATGCAGATACCGCCATCCGCCTCTGGATGATAGAATTTATTACACATGTATTGGGAGACTGCTATTTCTGAGAGGACAGCAAAACCATGTGCAAAGTTATTTGTGGTAAAGAACAGGAGATGATAATCCTCTGTTAGTTCCACCGCCACATTCTTACCATATGTAGGTAAACCTTTACGAAGATCCACTGCATCATCGAGCATTCTACCCTGTGCACAGCGTACCAAATCTCTCTCATTGAAACTCTAGAAGAAATAACCACATGCATAATGGAAGAGGCGTGGCTCAATGATGAGCACGCCTTGCATATCAGTCTTTATTACTTCCAATTTATTTCTATCATTATCTATTCTTATACATATTCTCATAATACTTCTGATAGTCACATGAAGTCACGTTGTCCATCCATTCCTGATTTTCAAGATACCACTTCACGGTCTTCTCGATTCCTTCTTCAAACTGGAGAGATGGTTCCCAACCGAGTTCTTTTTGGAGTTTGCGTGAATCGATGGCATAACGCATGTCGTGTCCCTTGCGGTCGGTTACATAGGTTATGAGATCCATATCCTCGCCTTCCTTGCGGCCGAGCAGACGGTCTACAGTCTTGATTATAACCTTGATGATATCAATGTTCTTCCACTCATTGAAACCGCCGATGTTGTAAGTCTCGGCTATCTTACCCTCATGGAAAATCATATCGATGGCACGGGCATGGTCTACTACATACAACCAGTCGCGCACGTTCTCGCCCTTACCATACACTGGCAATGGCTTGCGATGACGGATGTTGTTGATGAACAACGGTATCAACTTCTCAGGGAACTGGTATGGACCATAGTTGTTAGAGCAGTTGGTCACGATGGTAGGCATACCATATGTATCGTGGAAAGCACGGACGAAGTGGTCTGAGCATGCCTTGGATGCAGAGTATGGAGAATGAGGATTATACTTGGTAGTCTCTACGAAGAACTCCTCGCCGTAAGCCTCGTGGTTCTTATCGCTTGATGCCTTGGTAGTGAAAGGAGCAGGAATGCCCTCTGGGTGAGTCATCTGCAATGCACCATACACCTCATCGGTAGAGATGTGGTAGAAACGCTTGCCCTCATAACCCTCAGGAAGGCTCTCCCAGTAAATCTTGGCAGCCTGGAGCAGAGACAGGGTACCCATCACGTTGGTATGGGCGAAAGTGAATGGATCCTTGATACTTCTATCTACATGGCTCTCGGCAGCGAGATGGATGATACCATCCACCTTGTAGTCCTGCATCAGCTTCAACATCAGGTCGAAATCGCAGATATCGCCCTTAACGAAAGTATAGTTAGGCTTGTCCTCAATATCCTTGAGGTTAGCCAGATTGCCAGCGTAAGTCAACTTGTCGAGGTTGATGATATGATACTCAGGATATTTGTTCACGAAAAGTCTTACAACGTGTGAGCCGATGAAACCAGCACCGCCCGTGATAATGATATTTTTCATGTTTTTTACTTCTTTAAATTTGCTATACACTGCTCCAATGAATCCACCCAATAAGGGACCTTTACACCAAAGGTCTCCTTGATGGTTCGCTTATCCAACACGGAATAAGCAGGACGAGTTACAGGAGAAGGATACTCCGAGCTATAACATGGTTGGATATCGCATTCCGTATGACCGGCGATTCTTGCAATCATCTGGGTGAAATCATACCAGGAGCAGACACCCTCGTTTGAGAAATGATATACTCCAACATATTTATCCTTACTCTGGGCAGCCTTTACCTTATCCAATATGGTGATGATGGCATTAGCCAAATCGAGTGCATACGTAGGAGTACCACATTGGTCAAAGACAACTTTCAACTGTGGCTTGATTGCCGTCAGATTGAGCATCGTCTTGCAGAAGTTCTTGCCAAACTCAGAATACAACCAAGCCGTACGGATAATCACATAATCACAGCCAGTAGCCATAATCTTCTGCTCACCATGAAGCTTAGTAGTTCCATATACGCCAGTAGGGGTTCCCTTCTGGTCTGGATTACATGGCACATTATAAGGTTCCTTACCAAAGACATAATCCGTAGAGATTTGGATGAGCAGACCATCAACCTCCTTCATTGCCTTAGCCAGATTCTCAGGAGCATCCGCATTGAGCTTTTCTGCCAATGCTGCCAGTTTCTCATCTGTTTCGCAGGCATCCACATTGGTCCATGCCGCACAATTCACGATGGCTTTCACATCATTCTCCTTCACCATCTTACGGATGGCATCCATACCGGTGATGTCAAGGAAAGTTGTTTCCAAACCTTCCACCTGATTGACATCGGTAAAGATATAATGATCTGTTGTATTTTTGCTAACGATGCGCATTTCATTTCCAAGCTGACCGTTAGCACCTGTTACTAAAATATTCACGACCTAGTATTCTAAATTCTTCTTTAAAGTATGATTGTCTTCATCCAATATCGAAAGCAGATGTCTTCCATAATCATTTTTGAGCATAGGCTGTGCCACCTCACGAAGTTTCTCAGCCGTAATCCACCCCTGACGGTACGCAATACCTTCCAAGCATGCAACCTTCAACCCCTGGCGCTTCTCCAATACTTCTATAAAGGTTGATGCCTCAGAAAGAGAATCATGGGTTCCGGTATCAAGCCAGGCGAATCCTCTTGCCATGGTCTGAACCTTCAGCTGCTTATCTTTCAAAAACTCTTGGTTCACCGATGTGATTTCCAACTCCCCACGAGCAGAAGGTTTGATATGCTTAGCCACTTCCACCACCTTATTAGGATAGAAGTACAAGCCCACCACTGCATAGTTGCTCTTTGGATGCTCCGGTTTCTCCTCAATGCTCAGGCAATTACCCTGTTCATCAAACTCGGCTACTCCATAGCGCTCAGGATCGCTTACTCGATAACCAAAGACAGTTGCCTTGTTATTCTGCTCTGCATCCACTACAGCCTGATGTAACATCTGGTTCAATCCTGCGCCATAGAAAATATTATCACCCAACACAAGACAAACAGAATCATTACCAATAAACTTCTCACCGATTATAAATGCCTGTGCCAAGCCATCAGGAGAAGGCTGTTCGGCATACTCGAACTTCACTCCAAACTGGCTGCCATCACCTAAGAGTCGCTTGAAACCGGGCAGATCGAATGGAGTTGAAATAATCAGAATCTCACGGATACCTGCCAACATCAAAACCGAGATAGGATAATATATCATCGGTTTATCAAAGATAGGAATCAGCTGCTTGCTGATACCCTTTGTGATAGGATACAAACGTGTACCGCTACCACCTGCTAATACTATACCTTTCATTCTCTTAATGTCAAATGATTAGTATTTGTTGTTTACTTGTATAGATTCACATTGATATCGAATGGACTATCAAAATCTTTCAACATCGCATGCTTTGTATCTTTCTCCGAGAGATTGGCATGCTCTGTTGGAATTTTCCAATCAATACCAAGAGTGTCATCAAGGATGCTGATACCGCCATCTGCCTCCGGATGATAAAAGTTATCACACTTGTATTGGAAGACGGCAGTCTCAGAGAGAACTGCGAAACCATGAGCAAAGCCCTTATGGATGAAGAACTGGCGATGATTGTCTTCTGTCAATTCTACTGCCACGTGCTTGCCATTAGTAGGAGATCCTTTACGAATGTCTACTGCTACATCGAGCACTCTACCTTTTACGCAACGTACCAACTTGCTCTGAGTATAGGGTGGACACTGGAAGTGCAAGCCTCGCATCACACCATAGCTGCTCATTGACTCGTTGTCTTGACAGAAGTGAACACTGTGTCCCAGGATTGGGGCAACCTTTTCTTCAAACTCTCGCTCGCTGAAGCTCTCGAAGAAGTAACCTCGAGCATCACGGAAGAGGCGTGGTTCAATAATGAGTACACCTTCAATATTTGTTTTGATTATATTCATTGTTATATTTATATATGAGAAATGCCAATCTTGTCAAAGAATGCGGCATTCCGTTCTTTTGCAGAATTAAGCAATTGGTCAAAAGAGATTACTTCAAAATAAATTTTCAACTCAGATTTATAGCCAAAATAACCTAAGCTATCATATGTCTTCCTGAAGTCATGTTTTTTGCAAACTGATTGCATGCTTGGTGTGAGGTCACAAATCACATAACAATAGGCTGGGATTTCTTCCGAGACATTTATCGGTCGCCCATTCTTTGTGGTAGTTTTTCCTCCTCTAATTTTCTCCACATAATCTATACATTGGTCTATTGGATTCTTGGTGCTATCCTCTGATTCCATGTTGTCACGCATCGGTCTTTTGAATTCTACTATTCTTAGCGTAGCAAAAGGCGGTGTGTCTTTTTCTGAAACAAACAAAGGATTGTCAAAAATGTTATCAACAAGAATGTCAGGTCTTCGGTTAGACTCACAGTCCGTAACTTCCATAGACTTGAATGTTTTGTCTGACGCCAAATAGTGATGAAAGACCAAACGCTCATCAATAATCCAAAGATTGTTATCTTGGAACTTGACATCATCACTTGTTGTCCGCATTGGCATGATAATTTCATGCACTCTGTCTTCTTTGCGATAGTTTCCATTGTCATCTCTTTGTAATGCAGACTCTAACAGCTCCAAGATATACTTGCGATGTAAAACATATCGTGCAAGATCTGTTTGTTTTAATTGTTGAGCACTATAAAAATACTTGTCAACTCTTTTTCTGTAATCTTCTTCTGACTCTCCAGTTCTGACCTTTAATATATCATGTCCTTCTTCTATAAGTTGATGTTCTTTCTCTACAAGTTTGTTGTGAAGATATAAATCGATGGATTTTTCTGTAGAGGTCGGATTTACAACTTTCTCGTCATCAGAAAGACCAGCAAAAAGTGGCTTATAATATGGTGCCTTTGCATCTATATACTGTGATAATCTGTCTTTTCCTGCCAATATGTTTTCACCAAGATATGGAGATAAGAATTCTTTTACCTTATCCAGGACATGGTTCCTAATATCATCAAAGTAAATCTGTTCTAATCCATCAATCTGTGCATCTTGTTCGGGTTTGTCAGGTATAAGGAAGGCATATCTGTCGGGGGCTACATGCTCATCAAAATATGAAGATGTAACAAAGCATTTGTAATAAAATGAACCATCTTGTGTTTCTATTGCAGAATCGTATAATCCTACAACTTCTTTTATCTTTTCGTTTTTGACTATTCGGTTGCCAGCGCAATAAGAAATCAGATTGTTGCTTTCTGATTTTTGCAATCTAACATGAAGAATATCAAACGTCTCTCCTGCAATTTGAAATGAAATATGGTTGTTGTCGTTGTCGTACAAATAGCTATCATATATTTCTGAAAGATTAGTAACATCACATCCATCAATAATTTTAATATCGGGACATGAACCTTCACGGAGGAAGAACCATAAGCAATGCTCAAACAATGATTTTGCTATAGTTTCCTGTCCATACTTACTAATTGCTTTTTTGTAGGCATTCATAGGCCCTTTAAGAATAACCTTTGTACCAATACATTTTTCATTTGTGTTTGTTTCTGGCAAATCTGCAATACCATCTGGAGTAAATACAAAATGCCTATTTTTTATAGTACCATCAGTCGATTTGTAGAAACTCTCGATTTCAACACTCGCAAAACACTTTAGCCAAAGTAATCTGCCAATACCCTTACAGCCTCTGTTTGCACGGTACATTGAGTCCAACTCGCAAAAAGAATTGTAATTATTGTCGTCAAATCCAATACCGTTATCTTCAATCGTTATAGTAGATAGCTCTGCTTTTCCTCCGAATAGGTCACTATCAGAAGAGCGATTCAGCGTAACTCGTATTTTCCCCTCTGTTGACGCAAACGAATCTACAGAAGCTATTCGGTCATCTATTGCGTAGATAGAATTAACAACTGCCTCAAAAAGAGGAAATAAACATTTGGAGACAGGCAGATCTGTATTCCTTAGTCGTCCCCTAAGGTTTGATCCTAAATTCCGTACCATGATTTTTTCTTGTTAGGAATATTTGTTTGTATTTCAGAAGGTTGTATTATATCACATCGCTCACGCTCACCTCATCCATTATCTTACGCCACAAGTCCTTGGTCATGGCGATAGTAGGTGACACGCTGAATTTATATTGCTTGCCAATAGAACGTAAATTGTACACCGCATTATGGCGACTTCTTTTTATTTGTTCTGTTTCATCAGCATTTCCTTCCTTGGTGATGATAGGGAACATATATTCTGTGTCGGAGGTATATTTGTCAGCTATCTGCTGCATTGCCTTGTCCCATTTGATAGTGACAGCAGGATTGTTATCTGATGTATGGGAAATGTAAGTGAGCATTCCGTCTTTAACGTTGGATTTCTTCAGATATGCCATGTCCACATAGTTCATGCCTCTTGCATAAAGGGAGAACAGGAACATGTCTCGTGCGAAATCCTGTGACTTGTTAAGATTAAGAGTCTGCAAATAGCGCAGCTCGGCTATCGAGGGAAACTGTTGGACGGCAGGTTTTGGCGATGGTGTCTTGTTTACCAAGCGAAAAATGTTTTGCTCTTGTATTTTGCCTCTTTTTACAGCTTGCTTATAGAATGCACACAATTGCGAAAGGTAAAAAGCGGTTGTGGATGCAGACAGCCCCTGTGCTTTCAGCCATGTCTCGTAGTCTTGAACAAACAAGCCGTCCCATTTGTCCATAGGTGTGGGCTTGTCGGCCATAAACATTAATAGGCGATTGGCTGAATACTTGCGTGTCTCTGCGGTATGCTTTCTGCCTTCTTCCGTAAGCTCGTCGATGATCTTTTGTGCAAAAGTTGCGAAATCGGTCATGGTATGATGTATGAATCTTTAGAACAGATAATCATATTGCGAAAAGATTCTTTGATAATCATTCTCATATCTGGTCTTGTCGTTAGGACTGATATGAGGACTTTTTATAATCTGCTCCATTTCTTGGAGTACCTTACCTCCTTCACGCATGATGGGGTCGAGGTGTTCCTTGAACTGTTCTATGAATGGTGAATAATAGTAGCCAATCTCCTCAATGATGAAAGAATAGATGTTCCATGTGTCATTGAGGGTGATTCGGTTGTGTGCCACCTCATCCAAGGCGTACTTTCTCAGATAGTCGATGTTTTCTGCTTGCAATGCCACTTCCTTGTCGTCTTTTACTGGATGGAAATATCGGTCTATCAGCACTTGCCGCTCCTGCAGGTTGCGCTGGTAGAAGATATTCTCATGGGTGATTGAGGTTTTGCTTTGCTCCACTTCCTCAAAATGCTCGGCATGAACACCGCTGATGGCTACGCTCAGTCCGCCTACATCCATCACCAAACGGCGATCTCGGTCGATGCGGATGATGTAACCTTCCAATCCTGCCATCTCACCCGTGGTGATACGGAGGAGGATGCGGTTGCGAGCATAATAATGATAAGGGTGGAGAAGGAAACGGATGCGCTCAGGTGAAGTCTCTACGACACGCATGAAGGGTTGCATCTGCGTATCGGGTATCTCTGCCACTTTGCCTGTGCTACAATTCTTGCATAGGCGAGCGTGTGGGAACTTATTGTCGAGATAGGCTTGTATCTCTTGGGGATAACCTTGGAAGAAGACCAGACCGCTGACGGTCGGCACTTCCTGATGCTGCACCTTTTGCTTGCCAAGTTTCCTGAAATAGCGAACTGTCTTATGCACAAAATAGATCCTGCCGTCATTCTCTAATAGCACTTCCAACTTCCTCACTTTACTGTTATGAACGAAGATGTAAGACCATGTTGTTCCGTCCGATTGACGACACTTCTTTATCGCAGAACCAGTCTTTGCGTCTGGCTCCGTAACGTGGTTGCCCTTTGGAGAAACAAGTTTCTCGTCGGCTGTAGAAAAAGAACTCGTACCATCCGGTTTCATAAATCCTGCTCTACTTTATGTCCTCAGCTGCAACCATACATGATGGTTGTGTAAGCCTAGTCAATTTGTTATTGTTGCGCATAATCTTAATCGTATTATGAGTGCTTGGCTTGCAGCCTCTGCACATGTATCTTTATCTTACATTTGTTGCACACTCTTATGGTAAGAGGGCAAAAACAACCGAATAGACAGCAAATCTGCCATTTTGAGAGTTCTTCCGAGGCAGATTTGCTAAACAATTGTGTTAAATTTGGAGAGTGACATACAGAAAATGATAAAATTTGACACGTAATCCAACTATTTTTCGTACTTTTGCATCAAGTTGTATCTCTTACCATAAGAAAGGGCGAAGTTTGCTAAACATTTTAACCCATCATTATGGTGGTGTGGTAAACATAACTATTTATTTACAACTCTTTCAAGATCTTTCTTATAATCCGCTCGTTGGCTTCATTGATGGTTGCTACGTCTATTGACTGCAAGTAAATCTGTGTAGTCTTGTAGGAGTTGTGTCCCATGCCCTCGCTGATGGTGGCTATCGGTATGTTCATGTGCAAGGCTACGCTTGCCCATGTGTGGCGTGCCACGTAGGTGGTCAGCGGTATCTTCAGGCCTATCATCTCACCGATTTTCTTCAGGTTGTAATTCGTGTTGTGCTCCACCTTGCGGTATGCGGTGTATGGAGAGGATTCCTTGCCTGTCAAGATGGGCAGTAGATAAGGAGAGTCCTTGGTTTGCTCGGCATACTTGTCAATGATGGCTTGCATCGGTTTCATCCATTCTATGTTGAGGTTTTGGTGAGTCTTGCGACGGTTATAGCTCACCAAGCCACACTTCAAGTCGGTCTTCTTCAGAAACGCCATATCCACGAAAGCCATGCCTCGGAGATAGAAGCTGAGCAGGAATAGGTCTCGTGCCTTGTCAAGGGAGGAACCTCTTGGCATGTCCAATTTCTCTATTTTACGAATATCCTTTACAGTAATGGCACGTTTGGCAGTTCTCACGTTAGCGGTCTGCACGTGAACAAAGATGTCGTTGGGTGAAGCTTGCCCTGCTTCCACCGCCTTGTTGTAGAGGGTGCGGAGGGTTCGCAGATAGAACGCAACAGTGTTTTGTCCGATACCTCTGTTGAACAGCCATGCCTGATACATCTCCATCATGTCGCTTGTCATTTGTGAGAAGGCAAGGTCTTCATTGTCACGAAACTCCATAAATCGGTTAGCAGCATTAGCATAGTTGTTCTTGGTACCGATACACTGCATCTGCTCTTTCTTGGCTATCTGCTGGCGGAAGAAGGTGAAGACGCTTTGGCTCGGTGGCAGCTGCTGTATCTCCTTGGCAATGTCGTCAATGGTATAAGGGATGCCCTCTGCATCCTTATCACGAATGATGCGCTGCATCTGCTTCATCTCCCAATCTATCTTCGACTGGATGAGCTGCAGATGTGCCTGTCGGTTGTTGCGGTTAGAAACAATGATAGCCGACTTCTTGCCGTTCCACTCTTCTGGAAAGACATGATAGTCGGTACTGATCCAACGCAGACTGCGCTGATGGATGAGGTGATAATACAATGTGCCTTCCTTTTCCGGCACCGAGGATGCTCTGAATTTTACTTTTACTGTTGCCATAAAACTTACTTTTTTATTTGTGAATAATGTTGCTTTTTGGTTATTTACACCTTATATATATGTAAGCAACGGTATGGCAAGAATGTAGTTGTATATCAATAGCTATTTGGGAACACTTCGTCGTTGTAGCTTCTATGGCTTGTATAACAATAGCAGCTCTGTCTGTCGCCTCCTATGGATAGAGGCTATCTTGCGTCCTTGGTATCTGCAAAAGTCAAGATATTCCCTACGTATGTTTCTTTCGCCTTGCTCTATTTTCTGCAGGAGTCGGCTTTTGGGGAACTTTCCATTCCCTAATATCTTATAGGGACCGACATTATAGGCAAGTACGGCAAGGACTAATGAGTCTCTGCCGTACTTTCTGAATAGGGTGCAGAGTTTTCTCAGGTCAGAACGCAATAGCGAGTCTGCCTGTTGAAAGGTGAGGTTCTTCCTGAACTTCTCATGCGACAATATCCGGTGTCCCCATCCGATATAGGGATAGTTACGCTTGATGTCGTGCCACCCTTCATAATACTTGATGCACCGCACGGCTCGCTCAAAGGGTGGTAATGCGAAGATGCCCAAGTCTCTTTGGCTTGGGCTATCTGTTGTGGGTGTCTTGTTCTGTGCCATGATATTCTGGCACAGAAGCAAGAGTGCTATAATGATGTATGTCCGTATCTTTCCTGTCATGAATCTCGTTTCATTTTGTTTTGATGTATTGTCACTTGGCATTCTTCTTGTTGAATATCTCTGCTATCATGGCTTTCACGTCCTCACCAACTTGTACGAAGTTCTTGTAGAGGATGCGCTCACGCTCATCACGGCTTTTGAAGATGTAAAACTTGGGCAGTGGCATATACTCGCTTTCCTCCTTCTTGATGTCCGCCATGTTGAAATCGGTCTTGCAATAGAACTTACTGGTCTTGAACTCATCGCTCTCCTGTATGTTCATACTGCCATTCATGCCAGTCTTGGTAGCCACAAAGTCTCTTGCGGTCTGTCCGCAGATCCATCCTGTTGGCATGTCCGAGATTTTACTGGCTGGCACAAGACTGTCCATGTTCTCATTCAGGTTGATGCTCGTCTTGTCTCTGTCGATGGTCACGCCTTTCTTCAGTTGTACCACCTTGCCGAAGATGTCGGAGGATAGCCATTCCAGTGTTTCCTTGCTTCGTGCCGAACCGCTCACCACATTGCCTACGGTGGTGATAATCTTCTGCATACCTACCTTGCCATAGTCGGCTTCCAACTGTGGCAGTTCCTGGAATCCCAAAGCTACGCTCACCTTGTTGCTTCGGGCTGTGCCTATCAGTCGGTCTATCTTATGGAAGTAGAGTGTCGGCAACTCGTCCACAATGATGCTCACAGGGATATTCTTGCCTTGCCCTGTGTTCACTCGTGTCACCAGTCGGTTGAGAATGAGGGCATTCAATGCTCCGATGATGCTCTCCATTTCTGGGTCATTGGCTATCAGCAGATAGCTCGGATTCTTCGGGTCACTGACTTTCAGGTCAAAGTCATCGCCATCCTTGTGGAATATCCAATAGCTTTCCTTGGTGGCAAGGCGTGAGGTATAGACACGCAGGGTACCAATCATACCTTCCAGCTGCTCCATCGCCTTGTTCTTCAAGGCAGTCTGGAATGGTCCCAACAAGGGGGCTACCTCATTGTCGGTCTCCAACACATTGAAGATGGTTTGGTAACTTTCGTTCAAAAAACTGAGAATATGGGGCATATCGCTATACTTGCCTAACCAATAGGCTGGCTCCACTTCTTCTCCTGCATGGTTAAACACCTTACCGGTCGGCTTCATCTGCATGGTCTTCGGGTCAAGTACTTTCTCTGCTATTAGCATCTTACCATCCTTGTCGTATGGTTCTTTGCCATAGTTGATGAAGAAGTAGATACAGGCGGCGAGGAAGTTGACGGCTGAGGTCTGGAAGAACTGGTCGCTACCGCCTCCGCCTTCCTTCTTGCCTTTTTGTAGGGATTCAAGCAGTGTTTCTGCGGTCTCGCTCGCTGCTGCCAAATTATTGATATACTTCTGTTGTATCGGGTTCACTCGTTTGGAGTATTCTACATCCACAAAGTTGATAATGTTGAACTTACAGCCTTCTGGCAGTTTCCCCAACTGTTGGTTCTTCTTGTAGTGGTAGTACAGTTTGGTAGCCAAGGTAGGAAACTTGTAGTCGTAAACGACCATGGCAAAACCTTTTGCACTGTGCTGACGGATGAACGGTTCTATAATAGAAAAAGTCTTACCGCTACCAGGCGTACCAACTACCCAAGTGCCACGGAATGGGTTTGCGATGTTCACCCATCCCTTGCGGAATTTACCCTTATAGTAGTAGCGCATAGGGATATTCACGCTGTACTTGTTGTATTCTTCCTTCTGGCACTGCTCGAAACTCTCGTTCTCAAAATTGAAACGGTCTTTCATCAGTCCTTCCTTCAAGAACTTCGAGATGTTGTCCAAGGCGATATGCACAAATACCGTTCCGATGATGGTTGTCACCATATAGAGAATGGTGTTCAATCTTAGGGTATAGAGACGAGTGTCCATCGCATAGCCGAAGAGCCACACGGACAATATCAACAGCAGCACACCACTCACCAAGGGGTACAGCACCTGCCTTCGGGCATCAAATTCCAAGTGTTTCTTGTTTCTCGTGCCAACACAGGTGATGCACACCAAGAGGAATGTCACCACCTTGCTATACACCAGGTTCCCGTCATGGTAGATGAACCACTGCTTGATGCGGTCGTGCAGGTCGCACACTACACCGCCAAAGCCGTCTATCACCCTTGGGTCTATGGCATACTCAAAGAACTCCATCAACACGGATATGTAGATGACCGCCCTTAATATCTTGTAAAATCCTTGTAACTCCTTGCTTTCTTCCATAAATACTCTTAAATAATCAACCTATAAGTTGTATTTCTCAATTATTTGTTGTATCTTCGCACTATAAAACAATAAGATTATGACATTCGACCTGATTACAGAAAACGAGCACCTTTGGGCTGTCAGATATGATGACTGCCTCGACAACGTTCTTGACTCCATCCTTGGACAATGGAACGATGTTACATGGTTGCGTAGCTTCTTCAAGCATAACATTGATGATTTGGCGTCCTACTTCAAAATCACTGATGTCAATCAAGCCATCTATGATACGATTGAAGATAGCGAACGCTTGCAATGTCTCATCATGGATATTTCTCCTGATGCTGACCTTGACAAGATTTTCCGCCCATTGGAGAATAGTCGTACTTCGGAAATGTTGTTGGGCAAAGAGAAGGCACGCTTGCGTAATACGCCACGTCATGCTTCTTGGCTCCGCATCTATGCTATCAAACTCGAACCGGGTATTTACATTATCACTGGCGGTGCAATCAAGTTGACTCGTACTATGCAGGAACGTGAACATACTTTGGTTGAACTCGCCCGAATGGAAAAGGTGAGACGTTTCTTACTTGACAACGATATTGCCGACAAGGATTCCTTCATGGACTTCTTAAATGAAATCATATAGAAAGGAGGTTATTATGAGAACTACAAACGAAATTGTTTCTAAACTGAGAGAACATCAGTCTTCAACTCCATCCAAATGGCGTGAGAATGCAGAGTGGCGCATGGCTAACAAGTCATGGCTTCGCTATTCTCAGCACATTGCAATGATGATGCTCGACAAGATGGAGGAATTGGGTATGACCCAAAAGCGATTGTCTGAACTCATGGGCTGTAGCCAGCAATATGTTTCCAAGGTACTCAAAGGACAGGAAAACCTATCCCTCGAAACCTTGGCTAAGATAGAGCGTTGTCTTCAACTGCCTATTCTGAATCATTTAGCGTAGCTCTATTTCAGAAATATCGGATTGAATGAGTCTGCCGACAACACATCGCTGTAGTTTACTTTCAGTGATATGGTGCGACCGCTGATTTGGTTCTCCGTCATTTCGATGGTTAATTGCTTGTCATTCGGGAATGTCATTTTCCGAATGACTATCACATTGCGGTAGCCATAGCGGAATCGCTTGGTCTGCTCCAACGTGAAGACTGGATGCAACTCCACCATTTGTGAATTGGTTGCCTTGGCGGTCTTCTTATCCGTCAGCTTCAATCGTATTTGGTCTATATCAAATGGTATGTGCGTCTTGTTCTCTACCGAGAAGTCCAGGAAGAAATAGTCACCAGACGAATAGATGTTATTCAGTCTCATCACCATTTTATGGGCTTTGGTCTTCACATTGTTCACATGGGCTTCCGAACTCCATATCTGACGAGCATATCGAGCCATGTCAGTGGAGGACAACGTTACGGCAGGGTTGTTATAGGCATTCTTCTCTATCTGTTGTATCTCCTTATCCGTCACTGCCTCTTGCAGTCTCGTGGTATAGAGTAGCGCATATTGTGTGCGGTATCGTTCCGTCACAATGGTCACGATGGCAAGCACCTCACCATCTTCATGCATTCCTTCCTTGGGTTTCAGGCGTACGGTATTGTTGATTGGCTGGTCTCCAGCTATCTTGTCAGTGGATATGTCCACAAAGCGAATGGGTTCGCTTGCTGTAATGACTGTAGTCACTTGCTCGTTCACGGTCAGCTGCTCCATCTCCTGGTAGGTGCAGGGCTGATAACTCTCCGCACAGGTCTGTTGTGCCATCAGGGGAGTGACACTTATTGCACACATCATGAGTGCGCCAATGGTCTTCTTGATATTCATATTCGTATTCTTTGAATGTTGATGTTTACTTACTCTTGGTCTCTTTGCTGTTTATCAGATACATAAAGGTGCCATATTTCAGTTTCACTTTATTCTTCTTGATAGCCTTGCTTATGGCGTTGCTTGTTTTCTGATAGGCATTCTGCATGGTCTGCATGCCCCATTGCGAAAAACTGCTGCCTGTATTGGTGGTATTCATATCCACATTGCCGGTTACGGCTCCGCTTGCCACATCCTTGGTGGTCTCACGGAACTGGCTGCTTGGCACATACAAGCCTTCCATGCCGTCTGTGTCATAGAGTGATAGATTGATTTTCACTATTTCGTCATCCACCAACACACTTTTCACCGTGCCTTTCACTCGTTGTGAACTGAAACCGCTCATAGTGGCATACAGGTATGCGCCTTTCTTCACCACAATCTCACCGATTTCCACATCATCAAGCAATCGCAAGCGCACACGACTTCCATCCACGGCTTTCACATTCTCGTCAATGATAGCCTTTATCAGTGTCGGCTCTTTCTCATTCACTGCCAAGGTATTGAAGTAATCCGATGATGTCTTCACCTTTTTCACCACTTCACTTGGCTTATCATTCTCGTCAGTTTCCTTTCGGGCATTTTCATTCACCTTGATTTTGCCCTCAATATTGATACCGCCCTTGGCTGTAGCTGTTGTTTCATCGGATGCTGTTACTGAAGACGATGAGTTCTGTTGCGTGGCTTGCTGTCCTTTCAGTCTTGCTTCGGCAAGTGCCTTGTTCAACTCCGCCAACGCAGCATTCTCTCTTTGTCGCTCATGGGCTTCTTGCGCTTCTCTCGTTTTCTCCAGTTCAGCTTGCCTCTTGGCTTCGGCATCCAACTGTTGCAGTTCGGCATCCGAATACTTACTTTGGTATTCCTCTTTTTCTTGCTCATTGTCTCGGTCTATATTCTCCACAGCACTATGGTCTTCTATCTTGCCGTAGGCGTTCAACATGTTCTCATACTTGCCTCCAATACCGTCACCGCCCTTAATATGGGCTTGTGGCAGGTTCGGATTCAGATATTCCGTGGTCTGCATATTGGCATCCTTCTTCTCCGCCACCTTGGTATCAAAGAGGTCGAAGATAAAGTAGGAGGCACCAAGCAGTGGAAGATAGACAATCGCAGGTAGCATGTACTTGGGTTGTCTGAAATTGATTCTTTCTGTCAGCTTCATCGTTATTTGTCTTTATGAGGATGGCGTGCATCCTCATTGGTCCTTACTATGTTCTTTGCATTCCCCATATTCTGATGGCGAGCCTTTATCAGCGAGTCCTGTCTCTCCGTGGCGGTGCGTCGCTCTCCCTGATAGTGATAAGCTCTTGCCATGCGATAGATGTTGAAACTGAAGCTCACACCCACAAAACCGAACACGATGACCAGGAACATTGTCTTATGCAAGTCGGCAAATTTCTGCACCTTGGCTGCAGCCTTGTCGATTCTGCACATCCTGGCAAACTTTCTTCCAGCTCTCACGTCTCGCTCATAGCGTTCCTTGTATTTTGGGTCGTCCTTGTCGGGCATCTTCTCCCCAATGAGCATCTGTTTAAATCCTTTTGTGTTCATCGTTATTTCTTTTTTACCTTTTTACTTCTTTACCCTTTTACTTTCAATAGTTGCTCTTCGTCTTCTGGTCAATATCCTTGTTGAGCAAGGTTCGCCAGTTCACTATCAGCAATCCATGTGGGTTGTTGTCAGTTCTCGGCACTCGTTTCAACTGTCCTGCCGTCACCAGTTCACGGGTCAGCACATTGGTTCTACGCTCGATGCGCTGTCTGCCGTAGTAGGTGAACTCCATCTTCTCCTTGTTGAACTTGATACTGTCACAGAAGATGCTGAACACGGCACTTGTTCCCATGATGTTGGAGTAGAAACCCTTTTCTTTCAGCGTATTGTACTGCGCCAATCCTGTCTCATCCACCAGATACATGGCTTTCTCCATCGTGTATTTGATGTACTTGTCATCTGGTGCCAATGTGAAGAAATAATGATGGAACATCTCGATATGGCTCTTTGCTTCCACATCCAATGTCTCATCCATCGTCGTACGCTGCACCAAAATTGGCACGTTGCCGTCCAACACATAGATTTTGTTCTGTGCATCCACCACCATATTCTTCGCCGTCCAGATGCTACTGATACTTATCAGCACACACCCAACCAGAAACAGGCTACAGATGATAGTCACCAACTTCACCTTATTCTCTAAATTCCTGATTACCATTGCTATAATGTTTTTTACCTTTTTCACTCTTTTACTTTTTTACCTTTATCAGTGCATCACATGGGCAAGTGTCCCCTGTGCCGACATTTTGGCTTGCTGTGCCACACCCTCACCGAAGTTTCTAGTAGAGAATGCGGTATCGCCCTCTGGTATCATCCATGCCGCAAGGTCTGGAACCAAGTTCAGACACTTCAAAGCCACGATACTTGCTGCCATCAGATACCCTGCCGAGAAGAACGAGTTCTGCAAATATGCCGCCATCGTCTGCTCACTGGCGGTGATAGCCGTCAGGTTCTCCACCTGTATGCAGAGCACGATGTCAAAGAGCAATAGCACGTAGAAGCCCACGAAGTAGAGCATGGCTCCATAGAAATGCACGGTCAGATACCTTGTCAGCCACTTCGCCCAACTGCTTTCCCATTTCGGCAATAGCGAGAACGCCCATTGTATCGGTCCAAATATCGTCAGCATTCCCAACAGTATCTGTTGACAATAGATGGTGCTCCACCAACCGATACGGAAGACGATCAATGCTATCAGCATTACTATCTTGTCGATGTTCACTACGGCTCCTGCAGTCAGTGAGGTAAACCACAGCTTGGCTGCGTCCTTTTCCATGTTGGTCACTTCATCCACACCTGTCTGCTCCATGGTCGATTCCACCAGATTCGGGTCTGTTGTTCCCTTATGGGCAATGTCTGCCTGGGCTTGTACGTTGGTGTACATTGTGTCTCTGGTGTAGATGAGCTGCTGAACTTCCGTAAACTTGTCCTCTATCTGTGTGGCTTCCGCCTCATAAAGGTCATGGGTATAACTTCCGATGGAGTTTGGAATGTAACTCAGAAAGTCCAATACGCACCAATTGCTGCCACTGTTCGTCATGCCTGTATCGGCAGGTGGGTACCACCAACAGAGGATGATGCTTATCACCAATGGCTTGAATAGTTTCATCACATCCAGTGGCTCATGCTTCACCATCATCTTGTAGGCCATGTTCGCTGCCACCACGATAGAGAAGAGGGCTGCGAGTGCCATACACATTTGAACGACCCACCAAAAAGGTCCGTTTGAGCCTGTAAAAGTAGCGTCGCACAGAAACTCGTTGGTCTGGAAAATCACGTCATCAATCTCTTCTTCCAAGATGTTGATGCCGAAGTCGGATAATATGCTGCTGTTGTCTGCCATAACTCCTTATCTGTTTATTTTCAAATCATTGTCATCCTCATTCGAGCCGTTATTACTGCCAGAAGATGTGTTGTTTCTCACTGCCATTCCTGTCTCTCGCCATTTGCTGGATGCACTGCTGATGATACTTCGTTTGTTGGCGGTCTGGTAGTTGCCGTTTGCTGTCAACAATTCCTTGGTCTTGCAGGCATTCGAAATCTGCACCAGTTGCTTCACAAGTGTCTCGTTCTGTTTTGCCACATCTGCATAAATCTGTAGGTACATCTTCTTACGCTTGGCATTGGGCATATAGGCATCCTTGGTGGCTTTGATGGCTGTCTCATAGACATGATAGTATTCTGTCCAGCGTTGCTTGTCACCGATGGATCCGCCTACAGGCAGGATGCGGTCGATGTTCTTCTTGAAGGCATCCATCTTGCTGTTTATCTTGCTTCCTTCCACCTTCCATGCCAGATCCACCTGTCGGTCTGCCATATTCAACGCCTCAATCTCTGCTCTCTTGGTCAGGGCAGAGTCGATGGCTTCGGCATATTCCACTTGATTGTAGGCTCCGATTCCTGCCGTGGTACGAAAACCGAGTTTGTTCTTACTCGCAGCCGATTTCTTGTAACTGCTGTGCAGTAACTGATAGTACAATTCTGGTGACAGACTACCACTACCGATTTCCATCACCGTTATCTGGTTCTTTTTCGAACTGTCATGATTGTATGTTACACCACTTTGGGCATTGCCGCTGATAGCGACTCCCAACATCAACATGATGGTTCCTATTCTTGTTTTCTTTCTATCCATGCCTATACATTTTATATATGGGATTATAAATTCTTCGTTCTCTCAATATCCGAGTTTACCTGCCACTCGCCACCGACCGAAGGCATCTTCCAGTATTTGCTGCTTGCTTTTGGTTCGGTAAACCTTTTCTTTCCAATAGCCGATGCGCACTTGGATATATCGCCACGACTCAAAGTAGCTTTTGTTCAGATGCTTCTCTATATTGTCAAGCGAGGTGTTGATGCTTTCCAACACCACAAGAAGGTCTGCCGTGGAACACGCTGCCGCTCCTGTGGCATACAGCACCAAGTCGCTCACGCTTTTGTAGAGGTATTCGCCTTCATTTGCGATATTCTCTATGGCTCGTCGGTTGATGCCTATCAGTATGGTATCGGCAAGCGAGATGCGCTTTCGTTTGATGACTTTTTTGTTGTAGTCATCCAACAGCTTCTTATAGTCCGATATTCTGTCGCTCACACCCTCGTAGGTGGAGTACACGTTCAAACTGGTTCGTAAACTTTGATATAGCACATCTATCACATCAAATGCCCTGGTGTACTTGTCAAGGTCAACGTTCAGTTCCTTGTATGCCTTGGTCTCGTCCTTACTGTAACTGTGCAATAGTTTATTGCTGTATTCCAACGTGCTTCGTGCAAGCAACAGACTCCGCTGTTTCTTGTGGTCATTGATGTAGGCTTCTACGCTGGCAACATCAAATCCCCATTGGGCGAATGTTTTAGAGGGGAGGGCGAGGAACAAGATTGCTACCAGCAATGTTCTCACGATATCCATTCGTCGCTTCTTGCTCACTGGCCCTGCAACCCTCTCCGCTGCATCAGCCTTGTATTCTTTTCTATTTCTCATTTTCATTGTCTTCATCATTAAACTTGCCGTGATAGTCATCTGAGTGTTTGGTGTCGGCAGCTTTCCTTAACCAACGTTTCTTGCATTTCTCCACCAGTGTTAACCGTCGTCCTTCGTCAGCATTGATATGTGGAGCGATGTCCATCAGCACGTCGATGATGTTGCGCTTGTAGTGCATCATCTTCTCCAACGATACCAAGTCTGCGTATATCTTGGTGATTCTGCTGTCCACCTCTCTGGCTATCTCTAACCTATCGCTTGACCATAGCAGGTGATAGGTGTTATCGGTATTATTGTCATCGGCAGGTGCGCTCTTAGCATATTCGGTGGTTATCTTGCACGATGGATATTCCTGTGCGATTTCCGAGATGCGCTTGTTCACTTCGTCCGCCTTTTCCTGCTCGGTCTTGCTTGGGTCAAGCGTTATCACATCCACTACCGAGGTGTTGGTGTATTCCGATGTCAGCTCCCAACTGATCTGCAGGATGGCTCTGTGTATCTTGATGCCCAAGAAATATTTCGGCTTTCGGGCAATCTTCAATGTTGCCTTGAAGGTGATGATGCCGTTGATGTTGGGCATGGTGGCTTTTCGAATGTAAGTATAGCCGCTCCATGTTCCTTCCCCTTGCCAAGTCAGGTTGTAGGCACTCTTGCAGTCGTTCATAATGGCAGGTATGCGATAGTAATCATCCGTCGCCACGTCATTGTCCTTTCCTGCCTCTGCCTTGGCTTCCTCTATTTTCCTTTGTTTCTGTTGCCATGTGGCAAGTTCTTTGTTCAGTTGTTCGATGGAAGCCATGTTCTTGTTGTATTGCTCCCGATACTTGGCTGCATCTTCCACACTTGCATTGGCGATTTGCTTGACAAGTGACTTGTTCTCGGCTTCCAACTGACTGATTTGAGATTGCAGAGAGGCTATCTTGGCATTGGCTTCCTGCTCTTGTTTATACAAGTCCGAGAGGTCAAGGGTGTTCTCTGTCACAGATGTTGTCATGGCGCATTTCTTGCTGTGGTCATTCAGCGAACCGCCACAACTCTTGCATTTGTATTGTGTGGTGCCTTGCCCCAACTGCACACCGTCGCAGCATGTCACACTGATGGTCACGCTCTCACATCCCTTCAGCTTGGCGGCATCGGTTGCCTTATAGTAGTTGCGTGCATCACTACCCATATAATAGGTATAGCCTTCCTCGTTGTCATTCCATTCGCTCAACCGAGCTTGCAGTTGTGCCTTGAAGGTGTTCAAGTCCATCGAATAGGAGTCGAAGACTGCCTCATACACTTCTTCTGTTCTGTTCCAGCTCTTATACACCTGTATCTCGTAGGCGTATGCCTTCTGTTTTTGTCCTTTTTTCTTGCTACTGATGATGTAGCTATTCAGCCAGTAGCTGATACTGTAGGTAAAGCCGTCATTCTGGTTGTTGAGCTGCTGTACCCTTGTCCTTGACCATCCTGCATGATTCTCCGAGTTTTGCAGGATGGTTTCTTTTTGGCTGCTGTTGGGATAGAAGTTGGCATCCTTGGTGTTGATTCTGTACCAGTGGTCGCCTTTCAAGATGCTGTTGTCATCAGTGGGTGGTACATAGTTGCACAGTTTTTCTTGTCCTTGGTCTCGTCGGGCGATATACCATCTTTGCGTATAGTAGTTTCCTGCGGTCTTGTCCAGATAGTCCGTCATCCATGAGGTTAGGTTATAGTTGGCAAGAGAGAAAAGTCCTGCCACGTTGTCCTTGCCTCCAATCATGCCCAAGAGTGTGTTGCCTACACTCTTGTCGAGGCTTTTGAACAGCGAGGAATAGTTATCCACAATATCGATGGCTGCACTGAGCTTGCCTTGGAAGAGGTCGTTGAACTGGCTGCTCTGCAACAGGGCATTCCCGATATTGTTCATTCCTGCTCCTGCAAGGTTGGCTCCTACCTTATACAGATTGTCGATGTCTGCTTTCAGATTGTCCACAGTGAAGTTGCCCGGAACTTTTGACAGGTCGTCCAACATCTTCTTCCAATCCACGTTGCCAATCTCTGAAAGTTTCAAGATGGCAGCTATCTCTTGGTTGATTTGCAGAAAGGCGATGTCCGAGAAGGTGAGGGTACTGTTTGTTACCACACTCTCAAACTGCATGCACAGATTCTTGGTGTCATCACATATCTTCACCAGATAACTTCCCCAATAGAGGGCAGTCTGCGGACTTTTCAGCATCATGCCTGCTACCGTCCATATCTTCGGCATGATTTTGCCCGACACCATGTTGTAGATACGGCGGTAATAGTAGTTCTCTGTGCTACTGTTCCAGATGCCCAACTCCGTCATTGCCTTGCGTTCCAAGAATTTTGAGGCGAAGATGCCGGCACTTGCCACTTCTGCAGCATTATAGTGCTTCAAGATGTTCTGTACCTGCTCGTTATAGTATGCCTCTGCCACGGCTTCCGTTCCGTATGCAGCAGCCATAGCAGCCACCGTCTGCTTGTCATAGTTCACGCTATAGTACTGTGCGTCAGCCTTTGCCAACACACAGACTATCAGCATTATGATGGATAGAAGTCGTTTCATCTTTGATTACTTTTTATTTTTGTTCCATAAATTCAGTACTTTTCCTGCCTGATTTACCTTTTGAGCAAAAGCGAGGCTCTTGCTGATACCACTTGCATCCCAATCCCTGCAATAGGCTTCGATAGCTTGTTGGTGGTTGCATTTCAACTCTCGCTTGTAGAGTTTTAATGCTTCCTTCTCCGCTCGTTCCGTGGTGTAGGTCATATAGCACTCATGCGGTTCTTCCACACCATACACATTGCTGGTCTGTCCTCGCCTGATAAAGACTTCACGGAAGAAACTGCGTCCTTCCTTGTTCTCCAAGCGGTTGATGGTGAATATCTTCTTGCAGTCCACATCGGTCAAACCGAGTATCGCCTTGATGGTGTCGAATCGTTCCTTGAACTTGCTCTGGTCGAGCAACATCACCACATCCGAGTTGTTGATGATGGCTTCTTTCACTATCTCACAGCCGATGATGTCCTGTATCTCCTGTGTTACCACACCCACGCTTGCCCAGAATTTTCTGGCGGTCTTATACAGATATTTTATGTATTCCGCCATCATGGGCGAGGCGATGGCTTTCCATGCCTCCTCGATGATGAGCATCTTTCGGTTCTTTTTGATGCGCATCTTCTGCAGGAACACGTCCATGATGATGAGTGTCACCAGTGGAAAAAGCAGTGGATCATCCTTGATACTGTCGATTTCGAAGACGATGAAGGTCTCATCAAACAGACTGCTGTCCATATTCTCATTCAGTGTCACATCGTGGCTGCCTCCTTTATAGAAGTCCTTCAACAGATAGTTGTAGGATGACATGTCTATGCCATGCAGAGCGTTCTCCTCGCATATCTTCGGCAGTCGCTCAGTACTGAACTCATAGAAGCTGTTGAAACAGAGGTTGCTCACTCGTTTGGTGGTAAAATAGGCATCGTAATACTCGTTGATGACTTGCTCTATCAGCCTGTCTTCGGTCTTGCTCACCGTGCCTTGACTTCCTTTCCATATCAGCATCACGAGGTTTTTCAGGAATCCCAACTTCTCGATATTCCATTCCTCTCGCTTGATTTTGAAAGGGTTCATCGTGATAGGATGCTCCTCGGTATAGGAAATGTATTTTCCGCCGAAGTATTCACACAGTCCCTCATACGAGTTACCTGTATCTACCAGCACGATGTCGGTGTCCTGCTCATGGGCTTGGCGCACCATCGAGTTAACATAAAAGCTCTTGCCGCTTCCCGAAGGACCGAGGACAAAGAAATTGCTGTTGTCGGTCAGCTTGTTTCGTCCCTCTTTTCCTGATATGTCGATGGCTACTGGCACTCCTTGGCGGTCGGTATAATAGACCTTGAAGGGTGTGTCCTCGCTATGCACAATCTTTTCCTTGTACATCAGGCAGGTGGCGGCATCGCCCAAGGTCAAGAATCGGTCGTAGTCGGCATTCATCCCATAGCAGTTGCCGGGGAAAGAGTTGACAAACAGTTCCAACTGGTTGTAGGCTCGCTTCGAAATATGGATGCCCATCCTGCCAAAGGCATTCTCCAGATGGTTGGTACACTTCTGTATATCCGTGTCTGGCTTCACCGTCACTATCAGATTATAGTGGGTATATACCAGCTGCTTGTTTTCCCTCGCTATCACCTCCTGCACTCTCTTGATGTCCTCCACGGCTATCAGATTGCTTGGGTTCGGCATACTGGCATGGCGGTTCTTCTTTTTGTCGAGCATGGCAAGTTCACGCTTCTGATTCGGCACAAAGATGATTTGGTTATACACCACACTCTCCACACCAGGAATGCTGTCCACCAATGCTACCAGATCCACTGGCATGCTGGTGTTGTTCACCTCGATATTGGTGAATGGACGTATTTGCGTCGGCAGATTGGCGCTATCGACATCCACCAGACTATACACCTTGCAGCGTCTGTCACCCATACCTATCGTCTCGTCATCCACCTTGAATCCTGTCATGCTCACCGTCTTGTCACGGAAGTTCATGGCAAAGAAGCGGTCAACATACACACTTGCTTCTTGCTTGTTCAAGAACTTCGACTTGATACCGGCATCCTTCAGTTGGTCTTGCACCTTTCTGATTTTCACCAGAAAATCTCGCCATTTCTTGCTGTCGAAAGACATCAGACGGCTTTTCTTGTTCTCCTGTGTAATGGTCAGATAGGTCATGCTGTCCGTATATTCTCTTCCGTTGAAATAGCGGAAGTAGGATTCTGACAGGAACTCATATCCCTCGCCACTCTCATCCTTGAACTGCTTTCTGGTAAAGATGTCCTGCTTGTGCAGGGCATAACCTTCACCCAGAGTCTGTGCGATGGCAGCAAACAGGTTGGTGAACTCATAATAGCTGTCTATATTGGCAGAATACTTCTGCACAGGATTCTCCATTCTCAGAATGGCAGAATACTCTCCAGTCTTGGTATAGAGCACACCGATACCGTCCGTGTCTTCCACGGAGAAGTAGATATCCTGAAAGATTTTCTTCCGCTTGCCACCAGTACCAAAGGCATAGACCGATATGGCCATGCCAATGCAGGTTGCCACGAAAAATAAGATTACATATAGTACCATATTCGTTTATTCTTCTGTTTCTTCGGATGATTGATGATTTTCTCCCATACTGGATGATTTGTTGTCATTCTCTTGATAAGAGGTATTGTAGCTTTCTTCGCTATAAAGGGTTGATACACTATCCTTTGCAGTGGAATCCATCCTGCTTGTTTGTATTTCCACGGTCGCAGGATGTTCTTCTGCCTCTCTCGCCCAAGCAGCTCTTGCCTTGTCAGCACTCCTCATGGCATCCAATGTGGGTGGCTTGTAGGTCTTGTCCTTACAGGCGGTCAGCACTGTCACTGCCAATGCCGTTATTATAATATTCTTTCCTTTCATACTCACAACTGTACTTTAGTAGCGAAGATGCAATGTTTTCTGCTGAAACAAATAAAGGTAGACCCACACCCTTGGGGGAGAATGAGCCTACCAGTCGTTCACTTTCTACTTGTCATCCACATCTTGGTCATGTCGATACTTTTTTGTTTCACATTTTTATATGCGCTTGCTGTAGGCATAGATAAACACTCCTTGGTCGTTCTTCTTGGTATGCAGTCCCTTCCGTTGCTTGAACATGATGAGACCTGCACCCGTAGTGATTGCCACGACCAACACTATCAGTCCTGCAATGATACCCATCAGACAGTAGGCGGCAATGAAGCCGATGATGGCTCCTCCTGCCGTGGCTGCTGCCCAATAGATATACCGCCCTTGTATTCCCATGAATTCAAGGGGCTTCTGGAGTCCCTTGAACAGTGGGTAATCGGGGTAGCGGATTTCCTGCTCTTCTCTTGCCATTCTTCACGTCGTTTCTCAATTACTGAATATGCACGGAATAACTCTCACTCGTTAGTTGGTCACACCGAAGAACAATGGCAATGCCTGTGCTGCTGCCACGAGGAAGATACATGCTCCTACAATCATCATGATCTTCTTCTTGACATCCTGCTCCTCATTGTTCATGGCGATGTAAACGCTGATGGCACCCACTACGGCTACAACACCTGCAATGGCATAGCAGAGTTTGACCACGATAGGTACATACTTGGCAATTTCCTCCGTCACTGTTGTCAGGGCAGTGGTTCCTGCCGTATAGTCACCTGCCGAGTTCTGCGCCATGGCAATGCCACCGCCCACAAGGAGCATCAATGCCAATGTCTTCAAGCGTCCTGAAGAGAGAACGCTCTTGGCGGTCTTCTTCAAATAGTTGGTCGTTTTCTTAAACATTCTTTCTTGTTTTACTTGTTAATGATTCGTTTGGCAACACCTTATTGTAATTATAAAGAAAGGTGTTGTCGCTTTCACATGATATACTCTTCTGCAGTTGAGTCTTAAATCTGGTAGCCAAAGAATGCCGGGAACAGGATGGATGCACCTATCATAAACAGACAGGCTCCTATCAGCATCAGTATGGACTTGGTGACTCCATCTTCCCCTGTGTTCATCTTGATGTATATCTGCAAAGCGGATATAATCACCATCACAGCAGCGACAGCGTATGTCAGATACAGCACATACAGCATCATCGTCACCACATAGTCGTGCATCCCTGCCAGTGCATCTGCTCCCCAACTATAGTCCACATTGCCACATTTGGCTGATGCGGACAGGGGGAGCAGCGCAAAGACAAAGGAACTTACTACATTCTTTATAATATGGCTAAATTTCATCCTTGACTGGTATTGTTTTGATGTTTGGTTGTCCTGGCTTTGTCTCGCCTTGTTTCAATAGGCTCTCCGTGAAGTCGTCCTGCCATAGTCCGTCTATCCATATGGGAGAAGTGGACTCCATCTGTCCATCCATCTTTTCTTGCAGCGACTCAGCAGCGTTCTTCGACTTCTGTTGGTTGACATCATTTCCTTCGTCTTCATCAACATCATCTTCTCTGCCGGAAGAATCCGTTTCTGGAGAATAACAACTCATTCCGTTGTTCTCTGTTCCCATACCATAGCCCTCATCGTATGATGTGCCGTCTTGGAAACTCGTGTCGTATTGCTTGTCGGCAACGCTAAAGCCACCATCGCTTTCGTTGACGGCTACAGCAGCTTCCTCTTCCGTTATGTTGCTGATGTCAAACACTTCCTCGTTGCTCTTGGCTTCTTCCTTCTTACCATACAGGTCTCTTGTTATCATCACCGCATAGTAAATAGCGTATGCAATGGTAAGGCTGATGGCGAATATCAAAAATGGACTCATATAATACTTTGTTTTATTGATGATTTATACTCTATGCAGTGGCAAAAGTGCCAGTTGCGAGTGCAAAGTAAAGAGTAAAATCCGACATAAAAGAATTTTGTAAAGTATGGCCATCAAAGTTTAAGATATATTCAAATTATAATTATATATCATACTCTCAATCATACTTTAAACTCCAGATTCCCTCAGCTTTCACATTTTTGGGCAATGGTGTATTGTTCCACACTGGTTTCATGTCCAAACGTATAATTTCGTTCTTTCATTTTTCATCGAATAGACTGATTTCACTATAAAAATAGCCATTATTCGTTAAAAATATCTATAAATATGATAATTTTCAGTTATCAATGTTGATAATCGAAATAAAAGTGTTACCTTTGCACCATCAAAATATGGCTGAAATTATATGAATATAACATCCGAAGACGAAGCTCTACTCGAATTATATGAAAATGGCAAGACATCAGACAAGAGATATAGAAGATTACCGATTCAAGTGATAAAGGGGTACAAGAAAGCTGTTGATTACATGCGGGCTGCTCAACGAATCGAAGACCTCTTCCGTTTAAAAGGATTGAATTATGAAGCGTTGCATGGTGACAGGAAAGGACAAGAGTCTGTACGTTGCAATGATACATGGCGATTGATCTTCAAAAGTTCTCCTCTCGATGGAAGCATTGTCATTACAGAAATAGAATTATTAGAAATATCACATCATTATGACTAAGTTTAGTTTCAATCAGGCAGTACCATTTGAGGCAACTCATGTGGGAGAGGTGATTAAGGACGAACTCGCTGCTCGTAATATGAAGCAGAGTGAATTGGCCGAACTCACTGGTATACAGAAATCTATTCTGAATGATGTCATAAAAGGTAAACGTTCTCTAACACCCGAAATGGCATTATTGTTGGAAAATGCCCTCGGCATTTCTGCAACATTTCTCATGAACATTCAGACACAGTACGAACTTGACTGTGCAAAACAGAGTGAAAGAGTTGTATTGCAGACTAAGATGCTGGAGATTTGGAATGTACTCAAAGAACATGTGAGTACTCAGTTCTTTAGAAAAGTAAATATTATCAAAGGCAATATCATCGAGGATGTCAAACGCATCTTTGATGTGTTTGCCGTAGATAATTTGGATGATTTCTTTGGTCTGAAAGCCAAGGAAATGGAATTGGCATATTATCGTAAGTCTGAAAAGGTAACAACTAATCCAGTTGATATTTTATCTTGGAAATACTATTGTTATTACTGTTCCAAAAATGACGAACAATCATTGGGAAACTTTGATAAAAATAGTGGTGACTTACTGACAAAAGAACTCAATAATGTTTTCAAGGAAAATTCTGAAACAGTTAAAAAGACTGGCGAAGTATTGAATAAATATGGCATACGTTTTATGGTTGTCAAAAAGGTGGGACAGGTTCCTGTAGATGGCATGTCTTTCTGGATTGGCGACAATCCAACTATCGTAGTCACAGAACGTATCTCATCTATTGATAATTTTGCCTTTACTACTTTACACGAAGTTGGACACGTTTTCAATCATCTGACGAAAGATGGAAAGGCAATGATTAATCTGTCTGACGAAAAGAAAGATTCCGAAGAGTCAGAAGCAGACGACTTTGCATTGAATGCTGTTGTTCCAAATGCAGATTGGAAGAAGTTCCTTGCTAGAACTCGTGACATTGTTCCTTACAAAATTGCTCCTTATATCAAGGAAGAGGCTGACAAATACGAAGTCAATCCTCAAATTCTTTTTGGAAGATACAAGCACGATATTGGAATATATAAAATAAAGAATTACTTTGAAACAAAGGTTTTGTAGTTCCTCTTAATAATAAAAGCCGCCATTTGCACCCTATAAGGAATGCCTATGGCGGTTTTTCTGTGTATGTATGAAACTACTACATATTTCCAAAAGTGTAGTAAGTTTATACGGAAATCTGCTTTCCCCTTTATTTATCCCAATATTTTTCAGCCATAGGCTTTAGTCTGTCAGTGATAGCTTGCATTACCACATTAAAGCTGAGTTCTTCTTTCCATTGAATCTTCCGAAGAAACAGTTTCCATTGCATCTGCCGATTGGCGTCATTGACAAACTCGGCTGTGAAAAGTTTCAGCTTAGGGTTATATTCAAGTTCACGATTATCAAATGTCGCCTTGATTGCGTCATATAGTGTTTCATCGTCCAACTGTCTTTTCGTCAATAGTTGGTAGCAATCGAAGAAATCTTTCATTCGACTGTTGTACTCGTCACGGTCCAACATAGTGTGGAACTTCTCGGCAATAACAGTCTCCAACGAATAGGCTTGGAGATTGACTGACGGAATGTTCGGCAACAACAAAGGAAAATCAATGGATGCAGGGTAAGGTGTCACGACATCTCCAAAGCCTATGTCCACGGACATCTTATGGATAATGCTATCCATGTGTGCCGTGATGAAGAACCTTGTACCGGGATATTTCTTTTCCACAGTGATAGGCTCCATCGTTATGTTTTCCGTATCAAACGTAACGCCATCCTCATCACAGACTATGCCCAAAATTTCCTGGAACACTTTTGTTAAGAACTCTCTGTCACGGCTTATTCTTTCTGCCATGAAGTCCACATCTATTGTTGGACGAGCGTTAAGGCCATCCATAGCATAGAGCAAAGAACCGCCTTTAAGCAGAAAGTTGTCCTTGTACTGACTTACAGATACCCTGTACAGCAGTCGCTCGTTGAAGTATCTTGCAAGAAGATACATATATTTATAGCCTGTCTCGTTCATCAGATTGAGCAGACGAGTCTTGACAGACTTGCCATAGTTTTTCTTTCCCATTTTATTCTATTGCTATTTCAAGATAATTTTTCAAAATATTGGCAACCCTAAGCCGTTTTGCGTATTCTGCCAATTGGCTTAGGTTGCGGTTCTGTTTCTTCAGATAATTTCGTATCACCTCGGAGCATACTTCCAATCCGATTTTGTTACGATACTTGACGGCATCACATACGCTACGTTCCATATCGGTCATACGAATGTTGTAGCCCGACATTTCCACATCCATAACACCAAACTCCAAGTTCTCCTTTTTCCAATAATAAAGTTCTATCGGTAGGGTTGGAGGCATTGCCACCTTTCGCTTGGCTTCTATAGCAACACAAAAGGAAGGTGGAACAACAGTGGAGAGCTGATGATATGCCCAAGCGTTGTACAGGCATACAATTCCATTGGGAACGATTCGTTCAATATCTATCATCGTATTGAAAAGAGCGTCAGGAACAGCATAGACCCCATGGCGAACCCGAATAAGTTCTCCACGTTCCTTGGCCCTCACAATTTTCTGATAATCTGATTGGTTTGGGAACTCTGCGGTGGTTATGATTCCACCTTGCGAGGTTGCCTTATACATAATCTCATTCATACCTTTACCTTATTATGGTTATTTATCGGTGCAAAGATACAACTTTATCTTCAAAAAACAACAGTTTTCTACGGAGAACATTTATTTTATCCGTTCAAAACTATCATATTTGCTATTCCACAGCTATATTTATGGATTTCCTGCCTATCAGATAATCATTGACATCCTTGTATTCTGCATATCGTATAGCTTCGTTGATTGCCTTGTTTTGATAACGCTCCAAGATAGAATGGGCAGCCATCGTTCCTGCTTGGTCATTATCAAGATAACAATGGATAGCAGTGTAGCACGCCAATCGTTCCATGCATTTCCCAAGGCTACTGATGGAGTTCAGTACAATATAATCACATGGTTCTTGTATGCAAATCACATTGTCGCCTCGCTTTTCCAAAGTCTTGTACGACAGAAAGTCCATAAACCCCTCGAAGATGCAGCATTTGTCCTGCACTCCAACTTGCTGTAAATGTATCAAGGATATGTCTTTCTCACCCAAACAACCTTTATAATATGGGTTACGCAGTTCATAACCATCCCTGATATTCGGAAAGGCTATGCCGAAATACCGCTTGCCCTTGAACGTGTACCAAATCTCCTTGCAATAGCGTTTACCTATGTCCGCATCCACATGGCGTGAACGCAGATACGACATAAGCACAGGGTAGGACAAGTCTTGGATATGTACCTTGTCCATCTTGTCTGTCTCTACTTGTGTCGGTATGGGAGGTTTTGCCTTTGTGGGCTTTGGGTTGTTCATGTCCGCTGCTATATGCTGCAATGCAGCACCCACATCATCCGTATTGTAGAGAAGTTGAGCAAGAGCAATGATATTGCCACCTTTACCAAGGGCAAAGTCATACCATTGGTTTCGGCTGAAGTTCACCTTGAACGATGGCTTTGTCTCCGCATGCAATGGCGACAGATAATAAGATGTGGACTTGCTGCATCGTTTGGGCTGATGTCCCAATGCGCTCAGATAGTCCGTGAGTTTGATTTCCTTTGCTTGTTGTATGTTCATCTTTCATTCATTTTTTGTTCATTCGTGCGCTTATTATATATACACCAGAGTGAATGAACGGTTTTGTGAAGTCATTTTGTCGTATGTCCATGTAGTTAAATATGATGCCACTTCACAAAATCCGTCCGTTCTACTATTATATATACACCGAGGTGAATGAAGTGGTTTTTGAAGTGATTTTCGCTTCATCCTCACTTCTTCACCTCCTGCTCTTCAAGCAGCGGAAGCGAAGGATAATCCTTCATCCTGCAATACTCGTTGTTGCCACACTTCACCACCAGTTTGCTCTTCAATAGGAAGGTCAGCAACTTTGACATCACTGTTCTACCTCTGGCAAAACCAATAGTTGTATATCCTTTCGTCAATGCGTTTATCACATTCTCATAACCTGACACCACTTTCTTGCCGAAAGCCATTCCAAGTGCCTTGTCATGCTGCCCATCGGTAATGTCGGCTATTGTCATCTTCGGCTGTTTGGCTGTGGTGGAGTCAACCACATAGTCCTTGGCAATCTCTGGAAGTCCCTCCTTGTTTATTTGGAACGCAAAGGGCGCAAAGTCCTTGTCTCGGATATTGAGCGGTTTCACTTCACTCACATTCGCCATCGAATTGCTCTTGCTTATCACCAGTACCGTCTCTGCCTTGTTGCTGAGTTCCGTTCCTATGTGACCTCTTACATTGTCATCACCCTTGTTCAGGTGCAGGACGCAATGAATGTGCAGGTCATAGCGGCTTGACCACTGCATCAGTTTGTTGATGATATGGACGGACTCGCTCGGATTGTTGATGTCGAGCATCAAGTCCCTTATGCCGTCAATGATGACCAAGCCAAAACCCTTTTGTGTCTGCAAAGCATATTCTATCAACCGCAGCCTAAGGTTGGGGCTGTACTCTCGCAGTCCGAAGAACACAAGGTTCTCACTGTTCATGTTGTCGGGTAGTCCTGCAAGTCGCAGGATGCGCTGCATCACGCTGTGGCAGTGAAAACGGCTCTGCTCCGTATCAACGTAGAGTATCTTACGCTTGTCATCGGGTAGTTTTGCCGTATATTGCAGCACCTTTCCGTTGGCAAGCGAGGCAGCTACCAAAGCGGACACGTTGAACGTCTTTCGGCTCTTCGCCTTGCCTGTGGAGGCACTGAAGTTGCCAAGCGTGGCTATGGTCGAGTTGTCCACCCATATTATTTGTGGCGGTGTCTGGTAGGTCTCGTCCGCATGGATAAGCGATGCCTTCAGCAACTTTTCCAACAAATCAGCATTGTCCGCTGCGCCTTCAAAGAGGCTCATGTCGTTCATTTCTTCCATCGTCATCTGCTCTTCAAGGGTTTGTTCATCACATAGCGTATGGCATCCTGCTCATACACCTCTTTTGTTTTCACAGGGTGCTTCTTGATCCATTCCACCAGTTCTTCCTTGCTGAAATAGATGGTCTTGCCGTTTGGCTTGTAATGGGGAATGGCAAAGGTACGTGTCAGTTTGTAAAGCTGACTCTTTGAAGCGTCAAGGAATACGCTTGCCTCGTCAAGGGTGAGCACGTCTTTTCCTGCAAAGAGCCATTTCTCCAAGCACTTGATGCGGTTCAACACATCCTCCACTGGTCCAAGCAGCTTGAATGCTTCTTCCATCTGTTGAATGCGCTCGGCAAGTCTCATTGGTGTCATGTCTGCCTGTTCTTGTTCTGCCAACTCGTGTTTATCCACGTCTATCGTTGGCGGTAGTATCGCACCATCCTTTGGCGGATTGTTTGCCTGATTTGTTGTCTGTCCAATCATTGTCGTAATTTTATTTATCGTTACACATAACGAGGTCGCCCTCCATAACCAGGTTTCTGATTACGGAGGGCAAAGGTAAGGGCATTTCTGCCCAATCGGATGGAAGTGCGCTTGACTGTCAACCGGCTATCAAGCCAACTGTCAAGGTTTTCATCTGTCAGATGGTGTCCTTGCTGTCATTTTTACCGCAATCTGCGATTTCTTGCACTTTTTTGCGGATAGCCTCATAGATGCTGGCGTTTGTACCTTTAGCATCACTGGTTGCTGAGGACAGCTTGGTTGTTGTAAGTGGCTTGTCTGTTGATGAAGACAGGATGAGTTTATGCTTGGCAATGACCGATTGCCACTGCTTGCAGATTAAGTTCTTGCTGCAGAGCATATCAAAGAAGAATGCCACACGTCTGTTGCTTCTCGCCTTTAGCTGCTTGCTGACTTGGCACGAGAAGAGTTTTCGCATATCCTCTTCCGACACATCGGCTGAGAACAAATGAACCTCATTGGCATGGCGCGCAATGAGGTTCAACTGAGTAGAATCAAAATAACATTGAAAGTCCTGTTTCGGTTTGGTGTCTTGTGCTGTTTGTAATATTGACGGTGGTTTACCATGGAGATACTGACCGTTTGGAGGCGGCTCCGTGGTGTTGAACTTGTGATGAAGAGCCTTGTAGTCATGATACTCGAAATCCACTTTGGTAAAGAATATGACTACTAAGTCCTCACGTTCTTCAAGAAACTCCTCCATGATGTAGAAGTTCTTCTTGTGCTCGTTCTTTCCTGCCGCATACTGGCAGTCCGTATAGGAATGGCTGTTGAGAAAGTCCTTTTTATAGCGGTGATACAGTTTACCGCATCCTATTACTTCCGTCTGATAGCACTCGTGGGCTTCCTTGAAGAACAGCCACAGTTTGTTGATACCGCAAATGCCACCAACACCGTTAGCGAAGGTGCATTCATTGCATTGGGGTAAAAAGAGAGAACGAGGAGTCGTCTCGTCCTTGGTTGTTTGATGTATTATTATGTTCCATTTTTATTCTTCGAACGCACTGTCCAATAGGGAAACAGCCTCGTCTTTTTTCTTGTTGATAATTTTTGCGTAAATTTGTGTCGTGCGCACCTCCGTATGACCGAGAAGTTTGCTTGTAGTGTATAGGTCTGCGCCCATGGTCAGCTCCATCGTGGCGAACGTGTGCCTTGAGACATGGTAGGTCACATGCTTGCTGATACCTGCCGCACGGCTCCATTCCGGGATGCAGTCGTAGTTCTTGCTTGGCAGTGTTGGAAACACATTGTCCTCGTCACTTGCAGATCCACGCTCAGGCATCCAACGAAGGGCTTGCTTGTTGAGAGGAAGATAGAGAGGCTGCTTGGTCTTGTACTGTAATATCTCAACTCGTGTCTTGTCACCCTCGGTGATGATGTTCTTCCACTTCAAACTCTTCACGTCACTGATACGGAGTCCGCAGAAGCATGAAAACAGGAACGCCGCCTTGATATCCTCACGCTTGCAAGGGGTGTCAATCAGTCTCTTTACCTCGTCAACGGTTAGATACTCTCGCTTGGTACCGCCACCTTTCAGAACATCCATGCGAAGACGTAATACGGGATTGTCGTCCATTATCTCTTCCTCAATAGCCATGTTGAAGGCTGCTTTGAGGCATTTGAGATAGTTCATCACCGTGGACTTGGACGGATGGGTGTGCTTGTAGGTGATATAGTCGTTCAACAAGAACACCATGAAACCATTGCAGTATTCCTTGGTCATCTCTGCGAGTGTCACGTTTGGAGAGTGTTCTCTCACTGCATTCAGCACGCTGTTCACCCAGTTTCGGGCAGATTGTCTTCCTCGCTCCACTTGTGCGTCACGGAATATCTCCAACCAATCCACAAGTCGCATTTTGATTCTTGACTTGTCTTTGAGCCCTGCGATACCGTTGGTGATGCTCATGATACGTTGTGCCTTGATGGCATAGACCGCTTGCATCGTCTGCTTGTTCTGCTCCTTGGCAGCTGCATCAACCTCTGGAATGAGATAGAGACGCAGATAGTCGTAGGTTCGGCGACCATTGACATTGATGGATAGATAGACCGACTTGTTGCCGTTGGCAAGTTCCTTGAAGCGGATTCTCACAGGCTCCTTGGTCTTGGAATTTCTCTTGCGCTCAGTCTCTGCAACGGCAATCTCAGTCTTCACTTTCTTGGTGGCAAGATACTCCTTGTATTTGTCCACGTTGGCATCGGGATCTTCTCCATGCGGCTTGTAGCCTCTTCTGCCGACACGCTTCTCAAAGGTTCCGTCCTTCAATGCCTTCATGCGTTCCTTGGCCTTTTTCTCAGCTTCTTTCCAGATTTCCTTGTGTTTCTCCTCGCTGTCATCCTTACGAAGATAAAGACCAACTGACTCATAGGCACGTTGTCCCTTACCATAATATATATCAAGAAAGAGGGAACGGTCTCCGTTGCGCATCTTGCGACTACGAACTATCACTGAACTGGTGTATTCCTCAACTTTCTCCACTTGGTTCAGCTCGTCAGAAGGATCTGTGAAAGTCTCTCCATTGACGACCTCTCGCATCTTGCGTTCTTTCAGACGCTCTGCCGTCTCCATGACCAAGGCATTATTCTGCTTGTCTGCTTCGGTAATCTCTGGATTGATATAGAGCTTCAGAAACTCGTACTTACGCTCACCATTATAATATATGTCGAAGTAGAGCGACTTGCTGCCGTTGGCAAGGTTCTTGAAACGAAGAGTGACAGCTTCACGCTTGTTGGGTCTGCCTCTATGCTTTTTGATTGTTCCATCTATGGCTCTGTCCTCACCGTCATCATCAATGAACTTCCATTGGTGTCCTTCTCTGCCAGAGACAGCTCCGACGACTTCGTTTGTCTCACTTTCCTTTCCCTTGGCATCTTTGCCGTTTTTAGCACTGCCGACTTTTTCCTTCTTGCTTAAACGTGCAGTCTTCTTGCTTGTAGTTGTTGTAGAAGCAGGATGCTCCAAGGAAGCCTTCACTGTTTCCAACTTTCCAGACAGGATTTCTTGCACTCGTTGGTTCTTGATAGCTTCTGCCTTCTGCAAGGTCTCGGCATTGACAGCCTTAGCCTTGTCATCGTCCTCAGGAAGCAGATAAAGCTTCAAGAACTCATACGACCTCTTTCCACTTTTGTAAGTGTCGAGATAAATCGACTTTGTGCCATTCGCCAAATCCTTGTAGCGTATGCGCACAGGTTCATTGTTACTTCTCATGTTACTTTGTTATTTATTCTACTTATTGTCATTTTGCGAGATTTGTTACTCACGGTGCAAAGATACGAAAAATAATTGGATTTGTTACCCAAATCAAGAACCAATTACGAACCATTAACTATGATAAATTATAAAATCAAATAGTAAAGTAACAAATAAATAACAAAATACACACTTTGTTAAATACCTGCTATATGCTGTATATATTAGCATTTACGCACGTTTTATTATCATTTTGAATGTTGCATGAGATTTGACGTTGTATTGGCGTTGTATCAGCGTTGCTCGTTTCGGCTAACAGGGCAATGCGAAGGCCTCAACACGTGGAACGAGTGACAGACTGGCTCCACGCTTTTTTTGTGTATGACTGGTTAAACTTTTTAGAAGCACGAGGAGTCACGTGAGGAGGGTAGTTTAAGCATGCCATGCAATGGATTCAACTATGAATAGTGTTCTTTCATAATTTCTATGTACATGCTTTATAGAAGAAAAGGTTAAATATGAACCAAAAACGAGGCTGATTTACTTGTTTTGCAGTTAGGCAAACAAACTACATCCTTGGCCTTTTAAAATAACTAATAAATGATAGTGAACTAATAATAAGTAGTATATGAAAGTAGATGAAGGTATATTAAAGAAAGATTTGCTCCAGTTGCTACGTGAAATGGAACTCTTTGATTATTATCGAGGAAGCAAGAATCTTCATTTAAATAGTTTTTCTCCTAAGAGTACAGAATTTAAGGAAGGACAGTACGCAAATGAATGTAACTTTCACGTCACTGGTGTGTGTGATTATGTAGAATGTCATGATTCTGATTCTGAAGGAATTGTGAGCCTATCACCAGGTGGAATACAGAGATATTCTGTGTATATAAAGACAGAAGGTGATAAGGTATGTCGTGGTATGAGATACCGTGTGGATATCTTTGTGTATTAGAAGCAATTTTGTTATAATTAAACAAAAAGTATGATGGAAACAGATAAGAAGAATGCATTTTTGAAAGAGTATGGATGTAGTTTTTATCTATCAAATGATGGTAAAACTCAATTATGTGCCGTCGACAGTGAACAGTGGAAAGATGCTTTTGTAGCAATTTTGACAGACGAGTTAGTTTGTATGCGCCATGCTGAAACAAATGAGTTTAAGGGAGAACGTACCAACAGGCAAGTTTGGTCAGAAATTAAGCATCTTAATCGTTATGGGAATTGTCAGGTGAGTGAAATCGCAGTAGAAAATGCCAACGCGATGTTGAAAGAATACGTTTTTGATTACATAAATAATCATTAGTTATGAGAAAAATAGTGTTGTTATATATGTTGCTGCTTTGTAGTGGTTTAGCCCTGGCACAGGTTCGATGTGATGTCTCCTATTCAGCGTGTATTGATGGTATATATGGCGCATGGAGTCAAACTTATACAGATTTTTATTATGGACGTTTTTCGGAAGTTTATCATATTGGAGAATATCGTCATCCTTCTGAATATAGTTGGAAGTTGACTTTGCATGATTTCGTACGACCAGACGAAAAGCAGATTAAAGAGCATTATAGAAAGAATGAAGCTTGGGAATATAGTGGAACTTTAGAATATTATGTATCTGATGCATACCCTACATCTTTGTCACAGCTAAAGGCATTTGGTTTTTTGGCGGTGGCACCTTGGAACCATGTCGTTTCCAAGGGTCAAACGCCTTGCGTAAAAAGAATCCAAAAGGTAAGTGTAACAATACTTCCGTATAAGGATTTTCCACATTGTTACAATGTTTTTTATCATGATGTCGATAATAACGAGTTTAACCAAGGTTTTGCAGTCCATTTTTGGACTAATCCTTTAAATTGGTAGGGCATGGAGAAAAAGAATATAATTTCAAGGCGTGAATTCTTTAAGAATACTGCTAAAGGTTTATTGCCGTTTTTAGGTTGTTTGATTGTGCCTGGGAATGTGTTGGCAAACAAAATGTTGAGTGAAGAGACACCACAGACTTGTAATGGCTCATGTGTTGGATTATGTACTACATCTTGTACAAACGGTTGTAAGTCTGGGTGTATGGGTTGTCAAGGTGGTTGTCAGACTACGTGTACTACATCTTGTGGTAGTGGATGTGGACAAGGTTGTGCGAGTACATGTCAGTCAGATTGTGGAATTATGTGTTCACAGACTTGTGAACAGAGTTGTAGCAACCAATGTATACTTAACTGTGGCAATAACTGCTTGTCAACTTGTACAGGAGGTTGCAGTCGTGGTTGTAGCGGTAATTGCCTTGGTGATTGCACGGGAACTTGTAGTGGTCGCTGTGGATTTGGATGCTCTTATGGTTGTTCTGGCGGTGCTTTAGCTGTTAGTTATTAATAGTAAATGGAAAATTTCAGAACAAATCGCAGTGAATGGCAATCAGGCATCGCCAAGAATATCACCTTTATCGTCACAAAGGACTGTCAGCTGGCTTGTAAGTACTGCTACCTCGTGGGAAAGAACACGAAAGAGAGGATGTCCTGGGAGATTGCTAAGCAAGCCATTGACTATGTGCTTGACCATGAGGACGAGATGAAGGAGGAGAGTGTGATATGGGACTTTATAGGCGGCGAACCCTTTCTGGAGATAGACCTTATCGACAAGATATGCGACTTTCTCAAGGTGGAGATGTTCCGTAGAAACCACCATTGGTTTAACTCCTATCGCTTCTCATTCTCCACAAATGGCATCAATTACGGAACAGAGAAAGTACAGCGGTTTATCCAAAAGAACCGACAACATCTCTCTATCGGTATCACCATCGATGGTACCAAACGGAAGCATGATCTCAACCGTATTTGGAAGACTCGGGATATGGAGGAAGGTATCATGCCAAAGCCTAATGAAGAACGAGGGTCTTATGAGGATGTGGTAAAGAATATCCCTTTGTGGTTAGAACAGTTTCCTAATGCGAGTACCAAGGTGACTATCAGCAGTGCCGACATTCCTTATATCAAGGATAGTGTGTTGCATCTCTATTCGTTGGGTATTCATGAGGTGAATATCAACTGCGTGTTTGAGAATGTATGGGAAGAAGGAGATGACAAACTCTTCGAGGAACAACTTATGCAGTTGGCGGATGCAATAATCGATGGAGGTTATTACGAAGACTATGCATGCTCGTTCTTTACTGAATACATTGGCAAGCCGATGGACTGCCACTTACAAAACCAGAACTGGTGTGGAGCTGGTAAGATGCTCGCAGTGGATGCGGAGGGTAATTTCTATCCCTGTACCCGATTTGCCCAGTATTCTCTACGTAGCAAGAAAGCATGGATTATTGGCAATATCCATGATGGTATTGACCAAAACAAACTCCGACCATTTTTGACTTTGGATCGTTGTACACAGTCCACACAAGAATGCATCGATTGTGATGTGGCTGAAGGCTGTGCCTGGTGTCAGGGGGAGAACTATGATGCTGCCGATACGCCGACTATCTATCAGAGAGCCACTGCCATCTGCAAGATGCACAAGGCAAGGGTGCATGCCAACAACTACTATTGGAATAAACTTTATCGTAAATTGGAGAAAGCATGATACAATACATTGTGATTTTATTGGATGACACCTCGGTATCGTTCTGTCATTATCCGAACAAAAAACAGGAACGCAAGCTGATGCCTTTAGACACCTTGAAGGCTGGCATTCTCTATGCGATGAAGGAAAACCTCAATGTTCAGTTCGTCTATCCCGACTGTCCTCTCCCAGTGGAATACGAGGAGGCGATAGAGTGCATTGACCGTGTAAAGATAAAACCATACGCTGTGTCTGATGGAGCGGATGTAGTAGTGGTGAATGGCGTGGCTGAGGCTGAGTCGCTTATAAGCAATGGTGGAAAGTTCTGTGCATCTTATGTATTGAGGATAGACAAGAAATCTTTGTTTGCCCAGTCTTCCCTTATTGTGGCCATATTATATAAGGTGGCTCGTTTGAATATTGTTATAACGGACTTAGAATGTTTTTCTAATGCTGACTTTGACGCTTACAAATTATGGCTTCAGGAAATCAATAAGTCTGTTGCGAGTCTTTATGTGGATGGTAAATCACCGCAACTCAATTTGCTCACTGACCGTATGATGCTTGATGGTATGAACAACTGTGGGGCGGGGGATACCTGCGTTACCTTGGCACCAGATGGCAACTTCTATGTATGTCCCGCCTTCTATCTTTCGGAAGACGGATATGCGGTGGGAAGTCTGCACAATGGACTGGATGTGAGGAATCCGCAACTCTATAGGCTTGACCATGCACCTATCTGTCGCCATTGTGATGCTTATCAGTGCAAGCGTTGTATCTGGCTGAATCGCAAGCTGACGTTGGAGGTGAACACCCCGAGCCATGAGCAATGTGTAGTGGCGCATTTGGAGCGGAATGAGAGTCGTAACTTGATGCTGACTTTGCGCAGGTATGGCGAGTTTCTTTCCGACAAGAAAGAAATCAAGGAAATTTCTTATCTTGACCCTTATTATATGAGGAATGATTGGAACAATCAATAACTATTAAAGATATAACTGTATATGGCAATCAGAAAAGTGGTAGGTCAAGTGACCATAGAAGAAAGAAATGAAATCCAGCAGCTCTTTGAGCGTCGTAACGGCTTGAATGAGCTTGCTAAGATCCTAACGGCAGAAAACCATGAACTCTATGAAAAGTTGGTCAAGGATATGGGCGAGACAGGTACTAAATTCCAAAGTTGGTGGGACCGTATGGGCGAGAAATACCAATGGGAGAGCATTGAAGGTGGCAACTGGGAAATCAACTTCGATACGTGTGAAATTTATTTAGTGGGAGGAAATGTATAATGGCGAACCATTTGTTAATGATAGGAACATCCGAACTGTTGCTTATTGCAGCCTTGGTACTTTTGCTCTTTGGTGGAAAGAAATTGCCAGAGATGATGAAGGGTTTGGGACAAGGTGTGCGCAGCTTCAAGGACGGAATGAGAGAAGTGACAGAACCTGAGGACGACAATGCTGCAAAGCAAACAACTTCATCTGCTGGCAAGCATGATGATGCAAAAATACAGCCGAAGGATGCCCGTCAGGCAGATTCTTCTATAAAATAGAATGATGGAAAAGGAGAATAATCAGAACACACTGATGACATTCGGAGAGCATCTTGAGGTATTCCGCAAGATGCTTTTCCGTATTTTAGTCGTGGCGATGATATTAGCTATCGTTATATTCTGTGCCAAGAACACAACCTTTTCATTATTACTGGCACCGAGCGGCAGCGACTTTTCTACCTATCAAGTGATAGAACGGTTGGCGAGAGAAATAGGGATTGATTTTCATTTTGAGCCGTACCAGGTGCAACTAATCAATACGGAACTGTCGAGCCAGTTTATGACGCATGTCTCTACCTCCTTCTATCTTGCTTTCTTGTTCTCCCTGCCCTATGTAGTGATTGAGCTGTACCGCTTTGTAGCTCCTGCTCTCTATGAGAACGAGCGGCGATATTCCGCATCAGTGACCATAGCGGTGTATCTACTTTTCATGCTCGGCGTACTGATGAGCTATTATGTCTTGTTTCCTTTCGCCTTGCGTTTCTTGGGAACTTATCAGGTGGCGGCAAGTGTAGTGAACCAGATAAACCTATCCTCCTATATCTCCACATTCATCACTTTGACACTGATAATGGGGTTGGTATTTCAGATACCTGTGTTATCATTCTTTCTCGCCAAACTCGGTGTCCTCCATGCCGATTTTATGAAGCAATACCGTCGCCATGCCTTTGTTGGGACAGCTATCATAGCATCCGTCATCACTCCTCCTGACCTTTTCACCTGTTGTGTGGTTACACTCCCAATGTATGGGCTTTATGAATTGAGCGTTCTGATAGTGAAGAGAGTAGAGAGATAGTTATCATAAGGCTATTGCTGCCACCATTAGTGCTTTTGATATAATAAAAATGCACCATGTCAAAAAAAGTGGAATTGTGTTCCATCTTTTGATATGGTGCTTTGCTATTCTATATTCATCTCCAAGTTGAGATTCTCTTGGCTTATTTAATGGTATTACTCCCAAGGCAGGAGATGCTACACGCAATAAATTCTTTATCATCCTTGGTTTTGATAATGAAGGAAATGTTATTGGTGGATTAGTAATAAACTCAAACATCAATTATAATTTGCCTACAACAGTTACAGACTATCAGTTACCTGTAACTGTTGAGCAGTTTTCATTTTTGGAGCACAACTCGTTTATAAACTGCTCAAAAATTATTGTGGCAAAAAGAAGTAAATTCAATAAAAGTACTTATCGTGGCGAAATCTCAGATACGGAAATGATGGAGCTGATTATCAATACCGTAAAAGAGAACCCAACTGTTAATAAGAAGCAGCTAAGAGAGTTTGGTATTATATAAGATTACTGGCTTCGCTATATGCATTATATGAACATCTTACGAAGTAAGTATTACAGAAAGTGGATAATTAAAAAAAGCCTATCCTAGAGATATTGCTTTTTTTCGAAGAAATTTCCCTTGATTTTCTTTGCCTATCCCTATTTTTCTTTATACCTTTGCATCCGAAACATCAAGAGCAGCTTTGATCTGCACCAACCGAGCACGACAGCCACGGTGGTCAAGGTACGATGTGGAAATAAGTTTAATTTCAAAAACAAGTCATTATGAACAATTCATTTTACAACGATTTCGCTGCGCGTTTTGCAGCCAGTACACTCCCTTCACTTGTCAGATCATTCAATAGTCAGGTTGGAAATCGTGGCTTCAATTCCGTGCGTGCAGCCCATGACCAGGCTCTTATTGACGAGCTGGTGCGCCGTGGCGTAGACGTATCGGCAGTATTCGACGGCACCGCCCTTTCTTTTGCCCATCATGTTGACTTGGACAACAACCGTCTGGTAATCAAAAAATAAAATTACGTATCAACCTATCTTCCAGTCGATGATGCCGTCTGCTCTTGGCATCACCGTCTGGAAGATAGGTTGATACACAGTCGACACAATGCGCCGAATGTCTGTGCAGTGGCGGATAGTGCGAATGCGAACAATCATACAAAACGGCAGCTATACGGTTAGCCTTACATATGCCCGGTCGTCGAAGCTCTTGTTGCCCTCAACGAGACCTTTCGTAGCCACAAAGCTGCGGATGTTCTGCGGGTCGTCGGCGAGTTGTTTTGCCAGCGCCTTTTCGGTGTCGCGAAGCGTGGGCAGCAGAGTGGGGTAGCCGTCGGAGGCAAGCACGGCGGAGTTGCATACGCTGACGAGTCGTGTGCCGGGCATGTATATCGTCGTGCCGTCTATTACGGCATACAGGCGGTTCTGGCCTTCGAGCATTGCCTTTATTATCTGCGGCTCTATGGCGTGGCGGGCGTCTGCTGGTGTCATGCCGCCCTTTATCATGTCGGCGCGCTGCATGGCTGTCTCCTGCTCGCAAGGCTTCGGGTTTTCGTAGAACACGCCGTCTACGATGGCCTGGCAGTCGCCCACCATCCATACCTCCTTCCGATGTTCGCTGTATACTATTGCAGAAGCGGTGAGACGCTCCTCTGGATGCGCAGCCATGCGTTCGGATATGCCGCGCTCTGCGTATTCCTCTGCGATGCGGCTCGTTATGCCCTGGCAGAACTCTTCCAGCGTGGCTTCGGCATCCATCTGGTGGATATAGTTGCGGATGAGCAGCATGGCGAAGCGTCCGTTCTTCATCGTTGGGTCGAGTCGGAAGGGTGTCTTGCTTGTGCTGCCGTCGATTACAGCCACGAAGTTGGGTGTGCATACGATGCCGTCTTCACAGTCGGCTGCTGTATGCTTGCCACAAATGAAACTTTCTTCGATGTGCATAGTGTTGTCCTTTCTTTCTTTAATTGTTTGATATTACCTTGTGCGTCGTACCGTCTACAGAAACGCCTCCTTATTTGTTCCTATACGCCAGTGGCGACATTCCTGACCGTTGCTTGAAGAAGTTGGTCATGGCGCTTTGGTCGCTGAAGTTGAGGTGTGCGGCTATTTCGCCCATCGACATGTCGGTCTGGGTCAGGAGGTTGCATATTTCCTTGTATACCAAGGATGTGGCGTGTTCGTTGATGGTGGATCCGCTTATTTCCTTCACCAGACGTGAGAGATAGGCTGGCGATACGTTCAGCTTGTCGGCATAGAAGCGAATCTGACGCTCCTTGCGGAAGTTGCGGTAGAGATGGTGCAGGAAAATCTCGTACACCTGCTTCTTGTGTCCGAGGTCGTGCGTCACGGAGCAATCTTCGTAAGGCAGCTCTTCTATGATGAGCTTCAGCACGTTAAACATACTTCTGATCATCTCCACCTTGTTGATGTGCTGACGGCGTACGATGTCGCGGATGAAGTGGAAGGTGTCCGTTATGCTTTTGTCCTTTTCGTCGGTGAGATGGTAACGGGTGGCGTGGTCGGCGAATGTTTCGTCCACGAGGATGCTCTCAGCCTGGAAGTCAGGCGATATTTCGGCTACGTCAGCCACTTCCTTCGGTGTGATGATAAGCAGGTCTTTGGCGGCGAGCTGTATGCTTTGTTCGTCGCCAATGGTCTGTTGCAGCAGCATGCGGCAGCTGCCTTGCTTCACTAAAAGAATCTTGGTGAAGAGTGTGCGTTCCTTCACCATGCTGTTGAATCCGCTGACAGAGAAGTATGCGGCGTATGCACCATAAATATCCTTGATGTGATATTTGGTGGCAAACTCTTCCAGATTATAGACTTTCTGTTGATTCATTTCAGATTCTTCGATACCGTTTTTTTATACAATAGATTATGTTTCCTGTGTGCAAAAGTATGAATTTTATTCCATAACAGCAACCTTGCTGACTGGTATCTTGATGGTTTGCCTTGCAAAGAGACAAAAAAAGAAGCCTGCAAGCCTAATCCATGTGAGAACGGACTGGCTTGCAGGCTTTCACCTTAATATATTATAAAGCTTTGTCTTTTTTCTTACTTCAAAGAGAACTTTGAAGAGTGGAGCATTTCCTTCGGGTCGAGCGCTTTGTCGAGCTCTTCCTTGCTGAGGAGTCCCTGCTCGATGACGATGTCATAAACCGAGCGACCTGTTGCGTGAGCTTCCTTAGCCACCTTTGAGCTTGCCTTATAGCCGATGATGGGGTTGAGGGCTGTAACGATGCCGATGCTGTTCTTCACCATTTCGTAGCAGCGCTCCTTGTTGACCGTGATGCCGAGAACACACTCTTCGGTAAGTGTCTCGATGGCGTTCTTCAGCCATGTGAGGCTCTCGAAGAGGCTTGCTGTGATGATAGGCTCCATAACGTTAAGCTCCAGCTGACCAGCCTCTGCTGCGAAGCTTACTGTGGTGTCGTTGCCGATAACCTTGAAGCAAACCTGATTGGTAACCTCGGGGATAACGGGATTAACCTTGCCCGGCATGATAGATGATCCGGGAGCCTTCGGAGGAAGGTTGATCTCGTTCAAGCCGCAACGCGGACCTGAAGCCATAAGGCGGAGGTCGTTACAGATTTTAGAGAGCTTGATGGCAAGACGCTTCAGAGCTGAAGAGTAGCTTACGTAAGCGCCGGTGTCAGGTGTTGCCTCTACGAGGTCGATTGCCGATATGAAGTTCTCGCCGGTGAGCTTGCTGAGGTTGGCAGCGCAGAGCTTTGCGAAGCCTGGAACAGCGTTCAGACCAGTACCGATGGCAGTACCGCCCATGTTGATTTCGTGGAGCAGCTTCACGTTGCGCTCGAGGTTTAGGATTTCCTCTTCGAGGTTGTTGGCGTAAGCGTTAAACTCCTGACCGATGGTCATAGGCACAGCGTCCTGCAGCTGTGTACGTCCCATCTTGATGGCGTCGTTATATTCCTCTGCCTTGTAGCGGAAAGCGCTGATAAGTCCTGTCAGAGCGCCCACCAAGTGTATGTTCATGCGGATAAGCGCGAGGCGGATGGATGTAGGATATGCGTCGTTTGTAGACTGGCCGCAGTTGACGTGGTCGTTAGGCGAGCAATACTGGTATTCGCCCTTCTCGTGTCCCATGATTTCGAGGGCACGGTTGGCTACCACCTCATTGATGTTCATGTTAACGGAAGTACCTGCACCACCTTGAATCATGTCGATAGGGAAGTTCTCGTGCCACTTACCGTCGATGATTTCGCGGCAAGCCTGTCCCATTGCGCTTGCTATCTCGTCGTTGATAACGCCGAGCGAGTGGTTGGTCTGAGCGGCAGCCAACTTCACGTATGCGTTAGCGATGATGAAGTCGGGATAGTCGCGCATTGTCTTGCGAGAGATATTATAGTTGTTGATGCCACGCTGTGTCTGCACGCCGTAGAGTGCGTCAGCCGGAACCTGAAGTTCACCCAGAAGGTCAGCTTCTACTCTGAATTTCTTTTCGTTTGCCATAATGGTAATCTTGTTTTAGATGTTAGTTCTGTTTTCTGCTGCAAAGGTACGCTTTATATCATACATGTCTTTTATAAAAAGCGAACCTTAATTTGTAAAAAGCGAACCGTTTTGCAGTTTCCTTGACATCTTCACGCCATTACAGCAGCTTCATTCTGTATATCATTCCCAGTTCTATGCGGTCTGTGTTATAGTCCGTCAGCGTGCTTCGCTTGCTGTAGCTGTATTTCCTTCCCATGTAGGCAAGGTAGAATCTGAGGTCTTGCTGTTGCTTGCGTGCCGGATAATACTCCACGCTTCCCACGTAGCCGTATGCCTTACGATAGTTTCTGAACTGCTCGGACTGTGTCATGCTGGCTGTCTCGTACGTGCCTTTCAGCATGAGGTTCCAGTCTGGCGTGAACTGCCAGTTCATCTTCGTCACCAGAGCCAGGTTGCATATCTTGCCCATATACAGATCGGTTTCCGTCGGCGCAAGCACCTTCGCCACCTCGCGCGTCGTTATCTTCATGCGGTCAAGGTCGTCCAAGGAGATGCTATAGTCGACGTACCATTGCAGGCGGTCGAGCTTGAGTTTCTGTCCGAAGCGTATCAGCTGGCTATACTTGTCCTTGGCTTGCGTGCGGAGCATGTATGACCATCGCGTCTGCAGCTTGCCGTCGAAGAACTTTCCGTTCCATCCTAAGGCGTATGTCAATGGTGCGCTGGCTTTCTGGAGCAGGGCGATGTCGGGCTTCGGCTCCGCATCGCCGTCGCTTGTAATCTTTCCGTTGCTTATCTTGGCGTCTTTGCCGAACTCGTCTGCCAGCTTGCCGTTGTAGGTGTTGCTCACCTCGGCAGATAACTGGTGGTCCGGCGTGGGATTATACACCACGTTTATGGCTCCCTTTGAGCTGTCAATGTTGCCCTCCAGGTCTGAATACTGATAGATATAGAGCGGGTTCTCGCTGAACTCGAACGATCCGAGCGCCTGACATTTCTTGCCGCCTTGGATGCTCCAGTGGTCGTTAAACTTCCATCCCACCATCATATAATCGTTGGCTTTCGAGAAGTTGTCCTCGCTCTGTTCTACGTTCGACTTGTTGATGCGTTGGCGGAAGCGGTAATAAATATGGTCTGTCAGCCATCCCACCATCTCTATTTTAAGGTAGCGGTTGTATATGCGTGCGCCCCATTCGCCGTTTCGCGAGTCGTGTGTGGCTTGAGCCGCTGCTCCATAATTAATGTATAGCTCTAAGGCTTTCGACTTCTGCTCATGCTTGGTGACCATCTCGTAGAGCGATTTGAGGTCCACTTCCTCCACTCCGAATCCGTCATTCGAGCCTTGAGCCAGCGTGTTTAGTGGCATTGCTGCCGTTGTGAATAGTGTTAATATTATTGATTTTCTCATTTCTTACAGGAATTGTATAATAAGATAGCCCACACCTATGGACACAAGACAGCCAGAACGATGGCAATTTGTAATAGTATGATAGCTGTTGCCATGATTAGGTCTGTAATTTCGTTGTTATTATTCTGCAAAATTACTGATAAATCCTAATTCATACCACCTTGTTTCGTTTTTTTTGTCTAAATTTGTAACTTCAATAAGAGATACATTCAATTTTGTATCTTCAGAAAAAGATACATTCACATAAGATATATCCAAGAATGAACAAAGTCTGCATATTAGTTATATGTATGGTGTCGCTTCTTCTCCTGCCACTCAAAGGTGTGGCGCAGGAGAGTCAGACTGCCTATAATTTTCTTCGTCTCCCGGTTTCGGCACGTGCAGCTGCGGTTGGCGGCGACGGCATTGCCCTTATCGAAGACGATGCTTCGCTCATATTTCACAATCCTGCGCTGCTTTCGTCTGTCAGTGACAAGCAGCTGGCTCTCAACTTTATGACGTACATGGCAGGATCGACCACAGCCAGTGCGTCGTTCAACCGTGCCGTAGGCGAGCGTGCCACGTGGGCTGTGTCAGGACAGTTTATGGATTATGGCACCATGAAGCAGACCGACGCCTCCGGACAGCAGACAGGCGACTTCTCCGCCAAGGACATTGCCATGGCTGGCTATTTCTCTTACATGCTCTCTGACCGCATTGCCGGTGGCGTGACAGCCAAGGTGGTGTCTTCGTTCATCGGCGACTATTCGTCGTGGGGCGTGGCATTCGACCTCGGCTTGAATTATTATGACCCCGAGTCCGAATTGTCCGCATCAATCGTTGCCAAGAACCTTGGAGGACAGACCAAGGCGTATGAGGAAGACTATGACGCGCTGCCCTTCGACCTCCAGGTGGGCGTATCGAAGAAAATCAGCCATACGCCGTTCCGCATATCTCTCACAATGTGCGACCTCACACACTGGAACTATCGCTTTGCCGACCACTTTACGGTGGGCGTGGACGCCACGCTGTCCCAGTCGATGTGGCTGGCGGCGGGATATAACATCCGCCGTTCGCACGAGATGAACATCAACGATGCAGAAGGAGGAAGCAACCACATGGCAGGACTCTCGCTTGGTGCCGGCGTAAGCCTTAACCGCCTGAAGCTGAGCTTAGCTTACGGCAAGTATCACGTCTCAAGCTCTTCCATAATGGGCAATGTGGCGTTTAGCTTATAAATAATAATCACATACACTTACTTTATATAACTATGAAGAAAATAACGATAGCCATCGACGGCCACTCTTCTTGTGGCAAGAGCACGATGGCGAAAGACCTTGCCAAGATGGTGGGCTACGTATACGTTGACACTGGTGCCATGTATCGCGCCGTCACTCTTGCTGCCATGCGTGGCGGAATGTTCAGTGAGGACGGCAGTCTGGACACGGAGCGTCTGAAGGCTGCTGTCAATGACATCGACATCAGCTTCCGCCGTGACGAAACGACGGGCAAGGTGGAGACATATCTCAACGGCGAGAACGTGGAGCGCGAGATACGCACCATCGACGTATCGCAGCACGTCAGCCAGGTGGCAGCCCTTCCTTTCGTAAGAGAGCGTCTCGTTGCAGCGCAGCAGGCTATGGGCAGAGAGAAAGGCGTGGTGATGGACGGACGCGACATCGGCACCGTGGTCTTCCCCGACGCCGAGCTTAAGATTTTCGTTACGGCTACAGCCGAGATTCGTGCACGTCGTCGCTTCAAGGAGCTTGAGGCAAAGGGAATGCCTGCCGACTATGACACCATCCTCGAGAATGTGCAGCAGCGCGACTATGCCGACTCTCACCGTGAGGTGTCGCCGCTCCGTAAGGCAGACGATGCCATCCTCCTCGACAATTCGGAGCTTACCATCGACGAGCAGAGAGAGTGGCTGCTTGAGAAGTTTAAGGAACGTACAGAATAAATAATCACTTTTTTATATGGAAACATTGCAAAACGAATTTCTGACCGTAGAAGTGTCAGACCTCGGAGCAGAATTGCAGAGCATCAAGGACGCAGACGAACACGAGTATCTCTGGCAGGGAGACGACAAGTATTGGGGACGCCGTTCTCCGATTCTCTTCCCCATCGTTTGCGGACTCTATCAGGGAACGTATCGCACGGAGGGCGGCACATTCCAGCTGGGCAGACACGGCTTCGCCCGCGACATGAACTTCCGTCTCCTCCGTCATTCGGACGACAAGGTTACGTACGTGCTCAGCGAGACAGAGCATACGCTGCGCCAGTATCCTTACCGCTTCATGCTTTCAGTGACATATAAGCTTGTGGACAACGAGATACACGTTATCTGGCATGTATTTAACACTGATACGAAGGAGATTCATTTCCAGATTGGCGCTCATCCCGCATTCCGCTTGCCGGGTGTGAAGGAGGGCGACGACGTGAAGGGCGTGCTGCGCTTCGACAATAACGGACATATCGAACGCATTTACGGCAATCATGAGGGCTGCATCACCTCGGACCGCTATGCTCTCGAAGGCGTGCAGGACGGACTGTGGGCATTTACGGAGGAAGACTTCAAGGACGACGCCGTCATCCTTGACCAGAGCCAGATTCATGCCATCGACATCCTTTCTCCTGTTACTGGTGAGGCTGAGGTTAGCGTTGAATTCAGCGCTCCGTGCGTAGGCGTGTGGACTCCCTACGGCAAGAAGGCTCCGTTTATCTGCCTTGAGCCGTGGTACGGTGTGCATGACCATCTCGGCTATAAGGGTCAGTTGCGCGACAAGTACTTGATGAACCACCTCCAACCGGGTGCTTCCTTCATGAGCGAATACGTCATCCGCATCGGCGAGAAGCTGGCAGAATAAGTGTTACGCTGTTGTTATGGCTGAAAAGAAAAGCCGTGCTGAGGCATGGCAGGACAATTATGATGCCTTATGCGCTTACGTAAAGGTGCACCGCCAGTTTCCTAATAAGAAGAAGAAGGAGTCGAGAGGCTTGCTCAACTGGTGGAAGTACAACAAGAAGCGCATTAAGCAGGGCAAGCTGGACCAGCGCAGAATAGAAATGCTTCAGGAGCTAAGCGATATGCGCGACGAAGCATATATAAAGTTTTGAGTTTTGAGTTTTGAATTTTGAATTGTTTTCGGCTTCGCCTGCGATCTTGAATTGTTCAGTTTTGATTTTATAAATAAAGGAGTTAAGAAGCCAGAACTTCTTAACTCCTTTTCTTGTATCTAACTGTAGGAGTGGCGTGCATTCCTATGTTTTTTTTATTCCTTTTTATTTCTTCTCCCCGATTATTTCGTTTGCACGTTCCAGGGCAAGATTGATGTGCGAGCAGATGTTCTTGTTGCCGAGAATGTCATAGAAGCGTGCCTTCTCCAGCTGCTTGTGCACCTTTTCGCAAACGCCTGAGAGCACCACCTCGATGCCTTCATTGTGGCTCATCTCACAGAGGTTGGTGAGGTTGTGGATGCCGGTGGAATCGACGAACGGCACCTTGCGCATTCTTATTATTCGTACCTTAGGACGGTCGCCGAAGGTAGCCATCACCTCCTCAAACTTATTGCCGGCACCGAAGAAGTAAGGACCGTTAATCTCGTAAACCTCCACTCCCTCAGGGATGGTGAGGTGTTCGGCATTGTCCTTTATCATGTCGCTCTCCTCGTTAATCTCGTCCGTCACAGCCTTCACGTCCGTAATCTCAGACACACGCTTCATGAAGAGCAGGCAGGCGATGATGAGTCCCACCTCAATGGCAACGGTAAGGTCGAAGATGATGGTGAGGAAGAAGGTGATGAGCAGCACCGTTACGTCGCTCTTCGGGTTCTTCATCAGCGCTAAGAACGAACGCCATCCCGACATGCCGTAACTTACTATCACAAGCACACCGGCAAGACAAGCCATAGGGATGTACTTGGCGAGAGGCATGAAGAAGAGGAAGATCAGCAGGAGCACTATGGCATGCACGATGCCGCTGACCGGAGTCTTGCCGCCGTTGTTGATGTTGGTCATCGTACGGGCGATGGCACCGGTGGCAGGGATGCCGCCGAAGATGGGCGAAGCGATGTTGGCAAGACCCTGAGCCACCAGCTCCGTGTTAGAGTTGTGGTGCGCACCTATCACACCGTCAGCCACCGTAGCAGAGAGGAGCGACTCTATGGCGCCCAGCACAGCGATGGTCAGCGCAGGAGCCACAAGGCTCTTGATGGTGTCCCATGTCATGGCTGGCATGTGAGCGTCGGGGATGGCGCTGCTTACAGAGAAGCGGTCGCCGATGGTCTCGATGGTGGTCACGCCGAAATAGTTCTTCAGGATAAGGGCTGCGACGGTCATTACTATGATGGCAACGAGCGATCCGGGAATCTTCTTGCTCACCTTCGGAGTGAGGGCTATGATGACGACGCTGAGGATGCCGACGATGGAGCACCAGAGGTCGGCAGTGGAGAAGTGAGAGATGTAGCATCCCCATTTCTCGATGAAGTCAGACGGCACGCTCTCTATGGTAAGTCCGAAGAGGTCCTTTATCTGTGTGGTGAAGATGGTCACGGCAATACCGCTCGTAAATCCCACCACGATGGGGTAGGGTATATACTTGATGATGGTGCCCAGCTTCAGAAGACCGAACAGCAGCAGAAACACGCCAGCCATGACGGTGGCTATCATCAGTCCCTCTATGCCATACTTCTGTATGATGCCGTAGATGATGACAATGAAAGCGCCGGTGGGTCCGCCTATCTGCACCTTGCTGCCGCCAAGCAGCGAGATGATAAATCCGGAGATGATGGCGGTGATGATGCCTTTCTCAGGTGTTACGCCGGAGGCGATGCCGAATGCGATGGCAAGCGGCAGGGCGACAATACCTACGATGATACCAGCCATGATGTCGGCTGTCAGGGTTTGTCGGTTGTACGTCTTGAGGGACGTAAGAAGCTGTGGTTTCAGACTGAATGTTTTCATCCTCTTATATACTTAATTATATACTTAGTGTGAAATGAATGTGTGAAAAATAATATTATTGTTATCCTTAGAGACTGCAAAATTAACACTTTTTTAGCAGATACCAAGCCTTTTCAGCCACAATAGTCGTCTCTACTTGCAATATTCGTGGATAATGCGTAATTTTGATTGGATTTTATATTAAAACACACGTAAGCATATATGTATATGAAAATGAGAAAATCATTACTGTTATTGGCAGCCGCCTTTATGTCCTTGGGAGCACAGGCAAAGGTAAGGCTTCATCATCTTGTGTCGGACAACATGGTTCTGCAGTGCTCCTCGGAAGCCCGTCTCTGGGGATGGGACACGCCGGGAAAGACTGTCCGCGTCAGCACGTCATGGAGCAAGGACGTCGTAACGGCTCGTGCTGCAAAGGACGGCTCGTGGGAGGTTCGCGTACGTACGCCGAAGCCCGGCTTCACGCCGCTCACCATAACCTTCGACGATGGCGAGCAGACCACCATAAAGGGAGTGCTCTCGGGGGAAGTGTGGGTCTGCGCAGGACAGTCCAACATGGAGATGCCCGTCCACGGCTTCGACGGATGTCCCGTGGAGGGATATAACGACGCTGTCATCGATGCCGCCAACTTCAGCGGCGTACGTTATGCCAAGATACCGTCGCGCATGTCGATGAATCCGGAGCAGGACGCAGCCACCCGTTGGACCGTCGTGTCGCCGTCCACCGTACGGGGAGCTTCCGCCACGGGCTATTTCTTCGGTCGTTTGCTCAGCAAGAGTCTTGGTGTGCCGGTGGGACTGATTGAGGCCAACAAGGGAGGAACGCGCGTGGAGTCGTGGCTCAGTCAGGAGAATCTCAAAGCCAATACCGACGAAAAGCTGGACAAGCAGTCCATCGACGCCATAAAGACCGACTATTACAGACCCTTGGTATGGGGCAACGGCACGTTCTCGCCGATAGAGAAATACACCGTCAAGGGCATCATCTATTATCAGGGATGCTCCAATGTGGGCTATCACATGGACGATTATGCACGCCGTCTTGGACTGCTCGTCACCCAATGGAGAAAGGCTTTCGCATGCGGCGACATTCCCTTCTACTTCGTTGAGATAGCTCCTTACTGGTATGACGATGCTGACGGCACTAACGCTGCCGTCCTGCGTGAGCAGCAGTATAAAGCCTCAAAGCTGATAAAGAACTGTGGATTTATCGGCAACAACGACGGTGCCTACGCATGGGAGATGAAGCAGATCCATCCCTCGCAGAAACGTAAGGTGGGCGAGCGCCTTGCTTATCGTGCCCTCACCGACACGTACGGCGTAAAGGGGCTTATCTCGAAGAATCCAACATTCGAGAGTCTGACGGTTAACGGCAATGAGGTGATTGTGAAACTCTCGAATACCGACGGCGGCATCTATCCGCTCTACGGCATACAGGGCTTTGAGGTGGCAGGAGCCGACGGCAAGTTTCATCGTGCCGCAGCCCGCTACGACTGGCACGACGGCATCATCGTCAGTTCAGAAAAGGTGGCTGTCCCACGCGCAGTACGCTACTGCTTCCGCAACTTCATGCTTGGCAACGCCCGAAACCAAGGAGGCTTGCCTCTCATACCGTTCCGCGCAACGGTCAAGTGATAACCATAATATCATTGGTGACCCGTTAAAATTGGCAACTCGCTCTAAATTGAACTTTGATTGAATATCAAGAAGTTGGGCGTTTGCCTATATTATAGAGGCAACAATATGGAAACGAGCGGACTTCTGCTCGTTTATGTATTTTGCAATATGCAAAGAACGCCTTAATTCGGGGATAAAGGTACGATAAATTTCTAAATATCCCATAACTCGCTAGGAGAAATTTATGGAATTTTGAACTTTTGCGTAAAATCTGATGCTCAGCAATACAATATGCATCCTAAAACAAACGGCAGGTATTCGGACATAGACTATCCAAATACCTGCTGCCACAACGTTTTGTTGCTTACGATGATCCTGACATCGGCTTTCATATACTTTTGCAGTATAGGGGTATTTTGTCCCAATGTACTCATTGTGGCTATTGCCATAAAAAAGTTGCCATCTTCCCTATGTATGAGTTTGGTATTATGGCTTATGATGTCGCAGTTATAAGATGCATTGTCGTTGCCCTCGAAAGATACATGAGCAGTCCTTGGCTTATCGAAAAGATACAAATACTTGTATGGCACAAACACTTGCACTGTTCTTTGATTGATGACCTCACCATTAGCCTCTATAGATATAGGAGGCAGATTTAAAGTATCGGGCATTGCGAATGGTACTGCCAACAGATGACCCGAACATCCGGTACATAGATAAATATTTCTCTGTACAGCGTGATGATGATGTTATCAATAATGTTAGAAATCGTGTCGCTGTGTATGAAGATTCCGTCCGCCGACACCATGAAATGCTTGAAATGGCTGCTTATAAAGACAGCATCGTCAATACACTTTGGAAAGAATCAAAACAAATAAAAAGGGCTATAAAAAACTCCAAATAGTTTTTGTAACAGTCATCAATTTACGAAATGAGAGGGAATACTTTTAATATAGTTCCCTCTCATTTCGTCAGTGTAAACTTGCATTTGAAATAATTTGAACACCCATAAAAAGAGCAATATCTAACAACCTATAATGGGATTTTTTATATGACATTCCTATAAATTTACAATGTAAATGAATATTTGATGATGAACTCACGTGGGCGCAATCGATGAACTGTATGAGTTATATAATTGTATTTTATAATTTTACGTTCATAGGTGTTATTACCAATTAGATTGTTCAGACTGAGAGAAATTGCACTGTTTTTTAACTGATAGGATATTATCATATCGGAAAAGAAGTTGAATGATGATGACTGATCATTACTATGGTAGAACTCGTTTTTCCATTGCACTACCCATTTCTTTGGAGTAACAAACAAGTCAAGTGTATGGTTGAAGGTGTTTGTGCTTCGGTTATATTCTGCCAAATCACCGACCTGCTCTTGTTTACTCTCAGTGTGAAATAGATAAGACTTTTCTTCTATTGAGAACCAGATGCAAGGCCTATAAGAAAGTGAAACAGAAGCATTGACATTTCGGAATCTGTTAGGCACAGGATTGTCACTCCATAGACTATAGAAATTACTTTGACTGATATAGGCATCCATTCCTACAGACAGTTTAGCCCCAAAATCTTTTGTTAATTTTCCACTTGTATAAAACGTTTTAACACCTCGCTTGTGTGTCGTGGCTATGGAGTGGTAAATAAGTCCATCTAATTGATGAGAATATAGCATGCTGTTTGGACTATAGTTGTAGCCTGCACGCAACGATGTGAACAATCCATAACGGACGTTTTTATAAGAGGCGTGAAAGTTGACCGTATGTATCTTCATATTGTAGAAATTACCATTTCCGCTTTTCTGTACTAAATAACTTGTAAACAGAGGTATTTGGCACAACTCAAGCCCGTCTTTCACTTGTTCTGAATAGGAATAGGTAGAGGATATGCTCCAACGAGCACTGGGCTTGTATGTCAGTGACAGATATGGTTCAAACTCGATATATTGACGTTTCTTCTTGTCAAAAGATTGTGCAAGCAAAGCGAGTGGCAAGCTGATATTCCAACTGAGCCTTTCGTTCTGTTTGTATAATCCAACAGTAGCCTTTGTACTATATTGTACATAGTTGAAGGACAGCATACTATTTCGTTCTTCTATATGTTGTGTGAAGCCTTCATTAGCGATGCTGTATTGTGCGTTGATTTTGCCTAAAGGATGACTGAAAGCTGTTTTAGCTCCCCAGTACACAACCTGCTGATTTAACTCCTGCACGATGTCTTTGGCAGTCAGCAACTTACTTGGCAGATAATTGTAAGAGAAATAAACGCGGCTATTCAGATGCTTTCCATTCTTCAATTTATTTATCATTTCAATCTCATTAGATAGAGTACGCTTATATGGTTTAACATACTGATTTTGCTGCTGTGAATTGACGAGCGTAGTTCCTGTGCTATGATCAAATGTAAAGTTGGCTCTGAAATTATTGGTTAGAAAAAGTCTGTCACCATTCACACGATAAAGCAATTCACCTCCTGCAAAGTTCTTATGACTTCGTGCATGTGAATATTCTGCAATACGATTATCGTTTGCAATGTCTGTATATTCGGTAACAACATCTTCTTCCACTTTTGTCTCATCAAAAACACCGCTCAACAGAAAACGTAAATCAGCATCTTTGCCTGTTTTAAAAAGCCAATTGGAAGATAACATATGTGTTTGGTTCATTCTGGTTCGTGAAGGGGCAAGATCTGGGACATTCATGGATATATTTTCCACAAAACTTGAAGCCTCTGGCATTCCATAGCCAAAGAATTTTCTCAGATTGACTCCTTCTTTTAATTCTTCTCCGGAGTTGTTATATTTATACAAAGAAAAGGTCTGCATCTTTCGTGAAAAGAGCATGGAATTAATTCGACTGTCACACAAAATGTCCACATTATTTTGCAAACTGCTTCCTGCTCCCAAATCCACTACACCTTGCCAAATATTTTTTGCATCATCGCGAAGTACAATATTTAGTGCAGCCTGTTCTGAAAAGTCAAGACCACGCAACATTTTAATTTTCTGATGATTCTCATAAACTTGTACAGATTTTACCTTGTCGGCAGAAAGATTCTCTGAAATTTGAGCATATTTTGATCCAAGCATATCCATACCCTCAATGTAGAACTTGTTAATTCGTCGTCCTTGATACTCTATCGTACCGTCTTCGTTCACCTGCAGACCTGGCATTTTTGCAATGACATCAGCAATACTTCGATCTTGTCGTTGTTTAAAAACATTCACGAGATATGTCAATGTATCACCACGTTGCGCAATGCGTGGTGCTTTTATTTTTACTTCTTTAAGATTGTACGAGTGCTCTTTTAAGACAATGGCTTGCCCCGACTTAAAATGCTGTATATCGATGGAATCCTTGACAAAACCGAGTAGATTAAACGTAAGTATTCCCATTTTCCCTTCTGGACACGACAAAGCAAAATATCCATCAGCATCTGTGCGTGTAAAAGCTAATGGCTTCTTGTCTGTACTGTCCAATAAAACCACAGACACAAATTCAAGCGGTGTATGTTGTTTATCTACAACACACCCCGTTAATGACTGAGCACTACCTATTTTAGAAGTTACAAGGAAGAAAAAAAATATAATCCATTTATTCATACTTATCCATTAAACAGGCATTAAAACTCCGTTGTGCTTTAGGTGGTTCGCTATAGCCACTACCCTGCAAACGGTTGGTTGTATTCCATTGGTCTTTCCAGTAATCTTTCAGTAGGCGTTGAAACTTCACAGGAGTCAAATGTTCATAACGCTTTGGCTGAAAACTGATGGTTGCAGTTTGATGCAACTGCTCAATTCCAGTGGCTGTAAACGAAAATTCATTTTTACTTTCGGAAGCTGCCAATATGAGTCCTGGCAGACCACCCAATTTCCATGGACCATTATCAAAAGGCAAGTCTAAAGTATACCATGCCGTCCAAGTCCGTCCACGAAACTGGCAAATGGCTTTATGACATGGATAACCGATAATTAAAGTATCACCTTCAACCAGTTTCCATGAAAAGGTTGGAATAGGTTCATCGTAATAGAAGAAGAAGTCATTATGCAAAACATCTGTATAAGTGAGTTTCCCTTTTTGTGGAATATGCTTATAAACCTCATACTCGCGTCCTTTCTTTGAGCCAAATCTATTTCCTAAAAATTGCAGATAGCTCATGGGGTCAGAAGTAGCATTTCTTACGGAATCAAGCTGATGCAGAAACTGTTCAAAACGTTGGCTATAAAACCTAGACGAATATTTTCCTATATCTAACAGATCAGTGTCATCAAAAGCTTCCTTTTGCTCCTCTGTGTGTTTGTACAATGCTTGATACTGCACACGTACATTTACAGTGTCCGTCATTTCTTGTGAACAGGCACATATAGTGAAGGCATAAAGTGCTAATATACTGAAGATTAATTTCATAGTCTATATAAATATATATCGCATAGCTATCATTAATACATAAATGATAACTATGCGATATGTATGAATTTTATTATCCTTGCAAAATCAGCAATAATGCTGTTACTTAGCAGAATTTGTTACTCTACCTACTTCTACACCATCCTTATAAAGGATAACAATCGTGGTTTTATCAGTTTTGTTATAAACCACTTCAATCTCATAGCCATTATCAATTTGATTCTGCGCTTTTGCAGTTTGTGGAGCAATTAAAGAAACTCCAATGGCGACTAAAACGGAGAAGAGAATTCTTTTCATATGCTTTATGTTTTTAAAATTAATAATACGCTGCAAATATAATACATTCAACTCTAATATGCAAGTTTTTCTCATTATTTTTTTATTATTTGCTGCATTTTTTTATAAGCTGCAAAAGACAATAATAAAAATATCAACAAATAGTCCTTAAAAATATATAAATCCTGTAATAAAAATATTGTTTATCATAACTTTAAATTATAAATGTCTTCATCTTTTCTATATATCACGGTTCATAATATTGTCAATGCCGGAATTGGTTTGTTCCGTCTATATCCATTAACAAGAAGTTTTGATTAACTGGACAATAATCAACCATTGAAATCGGAACTATGAAGTTTCCTCCTCCACATTCGTCTGCTGATGGTCCATCAGATGTAATGGTCTCTGGGCTAAACGTCTCGTCAAGACTAAGAAATATTCCTGTTATACGTAAATATGTTATTATTATTTTTTCACCTGTCAACAATTTTATAGTCATAGTTTGTCCATAACGCTTAGAGTTTTCATAAAAATTACCGATAAAAAAGGTACAACAATCATAGGTTCGCATAGACCTGCCAAAAACGCGTTCAAAAGCCTTCCTGTAAGCCAAATCACTTATTGGGGTATATACGCATGTGGAGTAGATGCTTTTAATAAATGCTTTTAAATTAGATCTGTCAATCTTTATTGTATCTTTGGTGCTGAGGGCTGCGAAACATACAGGATATAGATGTGGCTTGGTAGCAACAAACTCAATATAAGTATATTCTCCTCCAAACAACTTGTCATTGAAATTCTGAGCACGGCTTGATGTATGTTGTGCAGTACAAATAATAAATGAGCAGCACAGCATACACAATAATATGAAAACAGACTTTTTCATAAGCTATGGATTAGGTTTTACATCTTACAAATATAGCAAAGTTATGGTATAAGGTGTATGCGGGAAGCTGTTCTTTTAATAAAATTTGCACAAGAAAGAAAAATGGGGCAACTACTCAGCTCATACCTTCTTGCCTAAAAACATGTCTTTATGTCTTCTTGTCCGCCATGCAAATATCGTACAAAGAGTAAAAAGCTGTTACAAAATAAAAATTGATTATAGAGTTCCGGTTTGCTGTTTTTACGGTGTTTTGCTGTGCAAACAGCACCCGAACTTAACGATAGCGCCACTTTTACACTGCAATAGTGCCACTATTAGAGTGTAAAAGTGGCGCTATTGCATGATAAAAGTGGCACTATTGTAGTGTAAAAGTGGCGCTATTGCAACCCAATGATGCTTTTTTGCTCCGTCATTCATTGCACACTTCTCTTCTCAGCGGTATAATCAGCTGTATGTCAGCATACTATCGCTGCACGCTCAAAACTCAATAATTTCGCACCAAAGATTTTGTTGTGCGCTCAACTCATAGTATTGAGCATTAGAAATGCAAATATTGTGTCGGACGGCAAGGCGTCCGAATTAGGAGTTTTGAATTTTGAATTAGGATTTATTCTCGGCTTCGCCTGCAATTTTGAATTATTCAGTTGTGAATTACAGCAGACGAGGCAAACTTAGGAGGCTATGGCGTCTCGCCGTAGCCACGCAGCCTCCCATAGCAGAGGCTGCGCCATTGAGATATCTTATTCACTCCAACTCAAAGGTTGCCATAAGCAGCACCTTATTGCCATCTATGTTTTCTTCGTAGAAGAAGCGATAGACGCCAGGTTTGTTTGGCAGAATATCGGGAAAAAGATGGGCAGTAATGGTGCCGCTTTGACCGTCGCTTAATATATGCCCAACATCCTTGAACAGGCAGTCAGTTGGTAAAAGAAACCAATTGCCATCCGCACCTTGGGCTGTGATGCTATATGCTTCGCCATACATGAATTCTTTACCACTATGGTTGGTTATAGTGAATTTGATTTCTGTGCTACCCAAAGGATAGGAGGGGCTCTCTGCCTTAATGGAAATACCATGATAAGAGCTTACTCCTGTTTTGTTATTTATAATAGGGTCGAGTTTGTCTCCAAACTTAATGACAGACGAGTTGTATATCTGATTACGAAACTCCTGTTGCTTCTCCTTAGTGTTCCAACGGAGTGTAATATCTATGGAGTTATCATCTATTCCAAATCCAACGACATTTCGCCAGGCTGAAGAATTGTCTGCCGACAAAAACTTTCTTTCAAGTGTTCGCATAATTTGATTCAGTTTCTTTTGGGAATATTTCCGCATTGAAGCTTTGCGATAAATTTTCTTCTTACCACCAGCGACTTTCTTTTTACTAATGGTCGCTACCTTCTTTTGTTGAGCGGCAAATGGCAGTTTGCAAGCAGCAAAAGCTGTTTGCGTTGAAAGGAACAATGTCAATCCAATTATTATTACATTGAGGAGTTTTGGCTTCAGTCTCATAGTTATCAGCAATTAATAATTTAACATGTAGAATATATAACAAAAAATGAAGTTCACTGCAAATATACTAATAAAATAGCATAGATTTGCAGTAGACTTCATTTTTATGTTGTTTTTAAGTCGTTTTTGCAGTAGACTTCATTTTTATGTGCCCTTTACTTGCACATTATCTTGAATGTCTTGCCGTTCTGCTTCACTAAGGCAATGCCCTTGTGGTTGTTGAGGCTTGTGATGCGGCGTCCGGCGATGTCGTAGGCGGTGTAAGGCATGGTAGGGTTGAAGGCGACTGTGGTGGCTGTTACGGAGCCGATGCCACTTGTGGCTTTCATTCCTGTTACGGCGATGTCCATTATCTCCCATGTGGCGTTTACGCTTTCGTTGCTGGTGTAATGGAATGAGATGGTGATGCGCTTGCCGGCGAATGCTGTCAGGTCTACGTCGCCCGACTCATTGAATGTCCATGAGTTGCCCTTGGGCCATGTGATGCCGTCAAGCTTGGTTGTGGTCTTTGTCTCCTCGTCCGTTACCTCCACGCTGAGCATTGACGACGGATTGGAGAGGAAGTTGACCGCGTGCTTGAAGAGCAGCTTGGCTGAGGTGTAGTCGGTAAGGTCTATCACAGGTGTGAAGAGTCGGCTGTCTGCTGCGTGACGCGTGCCGTTGATGTATGCCGTGCCAACCCATCCGTACATGTTGTTGCGCTTCCATGCCGAATCGTCCTGAGTGGGAGCCACGTCGTCCTTCACGGTGCATGATCCGTCCGTCGACTTAAAGTTGGCTGTATAGATGGTCTCCTCTGTCGGGTCAGTCGGGTCTGTGGTTCCGCTGCCGCCCGTATAGCTCTCGCTTGTCACGGTCTTCGCAGGGTCGAAGGCATAGTTGACGCTGTCGCCCCAGATATAGTCAGGGAGGTTAGGGAAGTCGATGAACGGGTTGCGGTTGCCCTGAATCTTATACACGGCGTTGTTTCGCTTCACCTCCAGCTGGCTTACGGGGTCGAGCTTTCCCCACTTTATGTAAAGCTTCGAAGCCCATTCCTTCAGGGTGGGGTAGTCGCCCTGCTCCAGAGAGATGAGAGCCTGCTCGCCCGACCACTTATAGTCCTGATATGCCGTAGCCATATACATGTAGGCACGTGAGAAGTCGCCCCTCCATTCGTCGCTGGGCTGCCAGTATTTCTTGTTCTGTGCGCCGGTTCCCACCTTAATGCATCCGTTGTCGTAATATCCCTTTCCTGAGGTCTGCGTCACGACGCCCATGCCGTAGTTGCTCTTCGATGAATTGGCTTTGCTGTCACTCGGCATAAGATTGAAGAGGTCCTTGTAAGCCTGCGTCTTCGTGCCGCCCCACCAGCTCTTGGGGAAGGAATGCTCGATGTTCATGCCGCCGGGTACTTGGCCTTGCGCTCCGAACTTCACCTTATTATTACTATATCTGTCTATCACGTATCCGTTGTCGTTGTCCGTGGTGTAGAATCCCCACCACGTAGCACCTTTTCCCGAACCGTAATCGAGGACTTTCGCGTTCTTGATGATGTTGTGAACGGCAGTCTTAAGCTCCGCGCCCTTCTTGCCCTTCAGTCCGTCGTAATAGCCCGCCGGAATCTGCGCAAGGGCATTGATGTTGGCGATGGCGCCAAGAATCACAACAGTAAGCAATCTGAAATTTTTGAGTTTCATAATATGTATTTTGTTGGTTTGTATCCTTTCCTATACATATATATAATATGTAGGGAGTGCAAAGTTAGCCTTTATTTAGCATACGTATAATAGTCTGAGTGTTAAAAAGTGAAAAAAGAATTGGTAATTTTATCGAAACATTTGGTGGTTTCGAAATTATGTTCTACCTTTGCACTCGCTTTAAAATAAGACGGGCAAGTCTTATACGGCCAGCTCCCTTCGAATCCTCCAGGACGGGAACGTAGCAAAGGTAGTTGGTTGTAGCGGCGCGATATGAGTAGCTTGCCCACCCGCCTCTTTAGCTCAGTTGGCCAGAGCACGTGATTTGTAATCTCGGGGTCGTTGGTTCGAATCCGACAAGAGGCTCAAGAAAATCGTAAGGACAGGACTTTATAAGAGTCTTGTCCTTTTTTTGTGCGTCAAGCTTTGATGTTATGCAATTTTTCTGTAATTTTGTAATGATTTAAAATTACGCCCCTAATCCCATAACATGTTAAATAGATAAACCGATAAAGAAATGAAGAAGATAGAGGTTTCTGAATTGAATGACAATGTGTTTACCACCATTGGCAAGGAATGGATGCTTGTTACTGCCGGCACAAAGGATAAGTTTAATATGATGACCGCCTCATGGGGCTGTCTCGGATGGTTGTGGAACAAGCCCGTGGCTGTGATGTTCATTCGTCCGGAGCGCTATACTCATGAGTTTATCGAGAGTCAGGACTGCGTCAACCTCGTCTTTCTCGGTCAGTCAGAGAAGGCACGTCAGGCTTACGCTTTCTGCGGAGCCAAGTCTGGACGCGAACATGACAAGGCTCGCGAGTGCGGACTGACACCGTGCAGCACTGAAAACGGCAGCGTAAGCTTTGAGGAGGCACGCCTCACACTCGAGTGCCGCAAGATTTATAAGACCCGGATCCGTCCCGAGGAGATGACAGACAAGACCATCGAGCAGTGGTACGGTGGAGCCAAGGGCGGGCTGCATGACGTGTATGTCATGGAGATAACCTCAGTGAGCGTGGCGGAATAACCGGAAAAAACGATAATGATAATGGAGATAAACAAATATAAAATCCTTGCAGCCCTCGTGCGCTCCTTCTTTGATGCCTTCTCTTCGGGCATCATCGACAACAGCGACGTGGCAGCCGAAGAACGCAGACAGCCGAAGAACGTGAAGCAGTCCATGCTTAATCACTACGAGCATGTGGCACCGGTGTTCTTCGACACCATCTTCTTCCCGCTTGCAGCGATGAACTTCCAGTACGACGACATCATGCGCATTGTGCGTGAAGCGCAGGGTAGGGGGGACGATATGCACGGCCTCGTAAAGGCGGCTTGTGCCTCCGATGCCATGTATGAGGCGATGGTGGCAGAATATAAGCGCAACTTCTCTGCCTTGCTCGGCGGACGCTGCGTGTCGGTGGCAAGCCATCTGGAGGGCTATACGCGTCCTGCGGAGGGGGCTGACGTGGAGACATTGGAGGCAGAGCGTGCCATAGAGCTGACCGTGCGAGTGGTGATGTATGCCTACGCCCGTGGCTTGCGCCATTCTGTTGCGGACGGCAAGCCGTCGCTTCGTCAGGCTACGCTCTTCCGTCTGCTTCTTGACGCTATGAACGTGCTGCTCTCCGATGAGGCTGCAAAGTATGATGACTGCGAAGACGACCTTGCCGCCATGTTCCTCAAGGTGTGCCAGTCGCAGCACAACTTCACCGTTATGACGTCCGAGATGGATCGCACTTACGACGAGCTTGTAAGCAAAGAAGAAATAGGCGGCAACGACACAATGACAAAATAAGCGCAATTCAAACGTCTTATTATTGTGAAAACGTCATTTTTTCACTAACTTTGCATTCGCTAATCAATAAATATAACTAAAACAAAATCAATGGAACCTAATATCCAAAACCGTCGTAGCCCTATCTCGTGGGTGCCTACGCTCTACTTTGCCATGGGAATGCCGTTCGTGGTGCTCAACATGGTATGTACGCTTATGTTCAAGGGACTGGACGTAAGTGATGCGCAGATTGCCTTCTGGACGTCCATCATCATGTTTCCGTGGACGCTGAAGCCCCTCTGGAGCCCGCTCCTCGAGATCTACAAAACCAAGAAGTTTTTCGTGATATTCACACAGATAGCCACCGGATGTATCTTCGGACTGGTGGCATTGGCTCTGCATCTGCCCAATTTCTTCGCAGTATGTATAGCCTTGCTTGCCATCATCGCCTTCAGCGGCGCCACTCATGACGTGGCTGCCGACGGCGTTTATATGGCTTCGCTCTCGAAGGACGACCAGGCACGATACATCGGATGGCAGGGTGCTTTCTACAATATTGCCAAGATTGCAGCCACTGGCGGACTGGTCTATCTTGCCGGTATGCTCATCGAGACTTACACTGGCGACGTTACCGGACTGAGCCCTGCCGCAGCAGCTGCCGCCAAGCATAATGGCTCGGTGATGGCATGGACCATCATCATGGCTGTCATTGGTGGCATTATGGTGATTCTCGGACTCTATAACGCCAAGTTTGTGCCGTCAGAAGTGAAGAAGGATGCTGAAGAACGTCCTGGATTTAAGGAGACAATGGTGGAGTTAGGCAACGTATTTGTCGACCTCTTCCGCAAGCGCCATATACTATATTATATATTCTTCATCATTCTCTATCGCTTTGCCGAGGGATTCGTGATGAAGATTGTGCCTCTCTTCCTCAAGGCAGACCGTGCCGACCAGGGTCTTGGACTCTCGGAGAAGGAGATTGGTCTGTGTTACGGAACCTTCGGAGCGGCTGCTTTCGTCATCGGTAGCATCCTCGCTGGTTATTACGTTGCTCATCGCGGACTGCAGAAGTCGCTCTTCTCTCTCTGCTGCGTGTTCAACCTCCCGTTCGTGGCATACACTCTCCTCGCCGTCTATCAGCCTGAGAGCCTCGTGCTCATCGGCGGTGGTATTGTCTTGGAGTACTTCGGTTATGGCTTCGGCTTCGTGGGTCTGACCCTCTTCATGATGCAGCAGATTGCTCCAGGCAAGCACCAGATGGCGCATTACGCCTTTGCTTCCGGCATCATGAACCTCGGCGTTATGCTCCCAGGTATGCTTAGCGGCTACGTAAGCGACTGGCTCGGCTATCGTCACTTCTTCATCTTCGTGCTCTTCTGCACCATCCCGGCATTCCTCATCACATGGTTTGTGCCGTTTACATACCCGGATAAGAAGTAAAGAGGAGTTTTGATTTTGGAGTTTTGAATTTTGAATTATTCTCGGCTTCGCCTGCGATTGTGAATTTTAGAATTATGAATTATTCGGAATCTCCAAAATAATAAATACTAAATAATAAATACTAAATAATAAATACTAAATAATAAATAATAAATATTAAGTACTAAATAAAAAAGAACTATGAGCAAACTAATCATTTCTGGCAACCCGTTGCCTAATATGCCTTGGGAGGACCGTCCCGAGGGTCAGCGCACTCCGCTGTGGCGCTGTTCGAAGAACCCCATCATACCTCGTGACCTGCTTCCTACAAGCAACAGTATCTTCAACAGTGCTGTGGTGCCCTTCGGTGAAGGCTTCGCAGGTGTGTTCCGTTGCGACGACACCAACCGTCGTATGGTTCTCCACGTAGGTTTCTCTAAGGACGGCGTAAACTGGAACATCAACGAGGAGCCGCTTCGCTTCGAGTGCGACAACAAGGAGATTGGCGAGTGGGTTTACGGTTACGACCCCCGCGTATGCTTCATCGAGGACCGCTACTACGTGACATGGTGCAACGGCTATCATGGACCTACCATCGGTGTGGCTTGGACAAAGGACTTCAAGACATTCCACCAGCTTGAGAATGCTTTCCTTCCCTATAACCGTAACGGCGTGCTCTTCCCCGAGAAGATCAACGGTCGCTTCGCCATGCTCTCACGTCCTTCTGACACCGGTCACACTCCGTTCGGCGACATCTTCTACAGCGAGTCACCTGACATGGAGTTCTGGGGACGTCATCGTCACGTGATGGCACCTGCCGCTTTCGAGCTTTCAGCTTGGCAGTGCATGAAGATCGGTGCAGGTCCTGTGCCTGTTAAGACTTCAGAGGGCTGGTTGCTCTTCTATCATGGCGTGCTCCGTTCTTGCAATGGTTATGTATATGCCTTCGGTTCGGCATTGCTCGACCTCGAGCAGCCTTGGAAGGCCACACACCGTTCAGGTCCTTACCTCATCAGTCCGCAGACTCCTTACGAGTGCATGGGCGACGTGCCTAACGTATGCTTCCCATGTGCAGAGGTTCACGATCCTGAGACAGGTCGCATCGCTGTATACTACGGTTGCGCAGATACAGTCACTGGTCTTGCGTTCGGATACATTCCTGAAATCGTAGAGTGGACAAAGAAGAACAGCATCATCTAAGAATTGAATAGATAAAAAATAAGACGGGTAGCCGGGTTGTAAGGAATAACGACAACCTGACTACTCGTCTTTTTCATAGATAAAAACCAAAAAACGATGGAAATAGATTTAAAACAAAACCGTGAAGAGTTCGACTCTCTGCTGCGTTCCACAGAACGTGAAGGCATTGAGGATGTCATCTCTGACCTTGAGAACCTGGGATTTTATGAGGCCCCTGCATCGGCTGGTCATCATCTCAATACCGCCGGCGGCCTTGTGCTCCATTCTCTCAACACCTGCAAGGCTGCGTTGGCAGTGTATGAAAGCATGAAGGCTCTTGAGCCGACGCTTGAGAATGAGGTGAAGCGTGAGAGTGTCATCCTCGCCAGCCTTCTCCATGATGTCTGCAAGAGCGACATCTATGAGCGTACCGTGAAGCGTCGCAAGACACGCATCGGAACATGGGAAGACTCGGAGGGCTATAAGATAACGTATAAGAAATTCCCGATGGGACACGGCGAGAAGTCTGTCATTCTCCTTCTCTGCAGCGGGCTCGACCTCTACGATGACGAGATGCTCGCCATCCGTTGGCACATGGGAGCTTTCGGTCTGAATATGAGCAGCTACGAGGACGAGCGTTGCTACGACACGTCACGCAAGCTTTATCCTCTCGTGTCAATCATTCAGGTGGCAGACTCGCTTGCCGCTTCCATATTGGAAAGAAAAGGAGAGGACCTTGACGAATTGTAAAGGTCCTCTTTAGCTCCTTTGATTCTTGTTGAATAATTAGAAGTCAACTACTGTGATGCCGGCACCGCCAAACTGTACGTGCTCGTCCTTACATGCTGTCACGTTGGGGACAGACTGCAGGTATTGGCGGATTAGCTGGCGCAGGATGCCGTTGCCCTTGCCGTGGAGGATGCGCACACGCGGCATTCCCACGAGGATGGCATCGTCAATGAAGTGCTGCACGGCGTTAAGCGCCTCGTCGCCACGCATTCCACGCACGTCAAGATCCTGATGGAAGTTGAGCTTGTGCGAGTCGATGGTCTGTCGTGTCTCACGACTGATGGCGAAGGTAGCAGGCTGTGTAGACTCCGGTTTCTTCGTAGTATGCTCCAGTCGTGATGCCTTAACCTTTGTGCGTACGTCGCCGAACACCACCGTAGCCTCCTTGCCTTGCAGACTTTCGATGGTTCCCACCGTGGTCAGACCACGCATGCGCACCGTGTCGCCGACTGAGAAGGTCTGTTGTTCGGAAGCGGAAGTGGGCTGGGGCAGCTTTGTGCCGATAGTTGTCGGCTTGCCCGCATTCTCCTTTTTCTCCTTCTTACGCTTTTCGCGACGTTCCTTGCGTTCCATTATCTGGCGCATCTTCTTCTCTATGTGGTCATCGGCTGACTTAGTGTCTATTTCGTTTACGTCTTCCTTAAAGGCATTAAGTTCTTCACGCAGACGCTTTGTCTCCTCCTTCTCCGCCTGACATTCACGTATTTCACGAATGGTATTCTCGATGTTACGGTTGCTCTCTTTCAGGAGTTCCTGAGCCTGTTCCTTAGCCTGACGCAGAATTTCCTTACGCTTCTGTGCCAGTTCCTTTATCTCCTCCTCATACTTTGTAATGGTTTTCTCCAGGTCCTTCTCGCGCTGATGCACGTTCTGGCGCTTGTTTTCCCAATATCGCTTGTCGCGTACGATGTCCTGAAGGTATTTGTCGCTTTGGATATAGTCAGAACCAACGATTTCGCTTGCCTCCTTTATCACCTCGTCAGGAATGCCCGTCTTGCGGGCTATCTCTATGGCGAACGACGAACCCGGTTGTCCGATGGCAAGCTGGAAGAGCGGACGCATCTCGTGCCTGTCGTAGAGCATGGCACCGTTGGCGATGCCGTCGTGCGAGTCGGCGTAATGCTTGAGGTTCTGATAGTGAGTGGTGATGACGCCCCACGCCATGCGTTTCACAAACTGATTGAGCACAGCCTCTGCCATAGCGCCGCCAATCTGCGGCTCCGTACCCGTACCAAACTCGTCGATGAGCAGCAGAGTGCGGTCGCCTGCCTGCTTCATCATATTCTTCATGTTCAGGAGGTGAGAAGAGTATGTGGAGAGATCGTTCTCGATGCTCTGCTCGTCACCTATGTCAATCATGATGTCGGCAAATACTCCCACCTTCGAACGCTCACTCATTGGTACGGACAGACCGCACTGCAGCATATATTGCAACAGACCAACCGTCTTCAGACACACCGATTTACCTCCTGCATTAGGACCGGAGATGATGAGGATGTGACGGTCGCGGGTCAGTGTTATGTCGAGAGGAATGGTGGGCTTGTCCTGCTTTTTCAGAGCCAGCCACAGGAGCGGATGGCGTGCCGTAATCCAGTCCACCACAGGCTTCTTGTCCACTTCCGGCTCGATGGCGTTGGTAAGGTTGGCAAATTCGGCACGAGAGCGGATGAAGTCCACCTCTGCAAGCATCAGATAAGCATATATGATGTCCTCCACGTGCGGACGTACCAGCTTGGTAAACTCCGTCAGAATCACTATAATCTCACGGCGCTCGTCCGCTTCAAGTTCGCGTATGCGGTTGTTCGCTTCCACCACCTCGGTAGGTTCCACGAACACCGTCTTACCCGTAGACGACTCGTCATGCACAATACCCTTTATACGGCGCTTCATGGCAGGAGCGATAGGCACCACGAGACGTCCGTCACGGATGGTTGGCGTTACGTCCTTGTCGACGAGACCCTCGCTCTGAGCTGCGTGCAGGATGCTGTAAAGCGTTCTTGATACGCTGCCCTCCGCCTTTCTAAGTTGCGTACGAATCTCCGCCAGGCGTGGCGAAGCCGTGTCCTTCATCTTGCCATACTTGTCCAGAATCTGGTCGATGCGGCGTATGAGGTCAGGGAAAGTGAGCACGTTCTCCGTGAGTTCGTGCAGGGTGGGGTAGTCATAATTGCCGTCCTCGTCGCTGCGGTTGAGGAATTTCACTATTCCTGCTACTGTCTCCAGCGAACGACGTAGGTCATATATCTCGTTCTCCTCGAGGTGAGTTCCTTCGATGCGGATGCGCTTTATGGAAGCACGCATGTCGAAGAAGAACTGCAAGGGGAAATCGTCCGTCTCCTCCTGCATACGTCTGAACTCGCGTGTCTGTCTCAGCATAGTGTTGATGCGTCCACAGTCGGCGGTGAACGTCATTGCGTCCACCTTGTCCTTGCCCAGTTGGCTGAGGCAATAGCCCTTCAGCAGTGAGCGAATCTCACCGAATTGTATTTTGTTTTCGAAATTGCTTGGATAAATCATGCTGCAAAGTTACTGAAAGTATCGCACAAATGCCGACTGCACGCTTCTCTTTTTTCGCTGTATACCTTATATATATAGGGATGAACCACTTTTTTTGACTTTTTTGTGAAATTTCTTTATGAAAAATTTGGCGAAACCAACATTAATCACTACCTTTGCACCCGCAAAAGTGAAACGAAAAGTCACAATGCTAAGTGTGGCTACGATGCAATCCAAACTATTGGAGAGATGGCAGAGTGGTCGAATGCACCGGTCTTGAAAACCGGCGTACTGAGAGGTACCGGGGGTTCGAATCCCTCTCTCTCCGCTTGCGTATGCTGACGCTTGCAAGTGTCTTTTCATTCACGCAACCACTTATCTCACACCCCATGGAGAGATGGCAGAGTGGTCGAATGCACCGGTCTTGAAAACCGGCGTACTGAGAGGTACCGGGGGTTCGAATCCCTCTCTCTCCGCACAGAGTCCTGTAAGTCGCAAGATTTACAGGACTTTTTTTAATAGTTTATTTTTTTGATGAGCCCTAAAAACAATAAGAAATCATGATCGGTGCAATAATAGGAGACATTGTAGGTAGTATCTACGAATTTGACAATATCAAAACAAAAACATTCCCCTTCTTTTCAAAAGAAAAGGAGTTTACAGATGACAGTATTCTCACGTTGGCGACAGCAGAATGGATGCTTCGTGGAGGCAATCCTGCAGACTATTATCTTAAATATGCACAAACTTATCCCTACCCAATGGGCAGTTATGGATCTATGTTCATTAGCTGGATTCATCTTGCATCCCGTGGAATTATGAAGCCGTATAATAGTTGCGGAAATGGTAGTGCAATGAGAGTTGCTCCTGTGGGATGGGGATTCAACACTTTGGAAGAAACGCTTTCAGCCGCAAAACTTTCTGCAGAATGCACACATAATCACCCAGAAGGAATTAAAGGGGCGCAAGCTACAGCCATGTGTATATTCATGGCGCGCCAAGGTTCTTCTATTGCTGAAATCCGTCAGACTGTAAGCAATAGATTCAACTATGACATATCATTGACCGTGGATGAAATTCGCCCTCGCTATTCATGGCACGGATTGGATGGGGTGATTGATGGCGGTACATGCCAAGGCAGTGTACCGCAAGCGATTACCTGTGCCCTTGAAGCTGTTGATTTTGAGGATGCGGTACGCAATGCCATCAGCATTGGCGGCGACTCCGACACTATTGGATGTATCACAGGTGGTATCGCCGAGGCATTGTTTGGAATCCCAGAAGATATTCGACAATGCGGAATGAATTATTTGCCGAAAGAATTGGTATCAATAGTGGAAGAGTTCGAAACTAAGTATGGTAGATAATTATTCATTTTTATGAATAAGACCTTTTGCTCGAAACTAAAAGATCATGAATTAAGAAAAGACCGTATTCGCTTAGCAAATTTTTGCCTACCACTATATAAAGTGGTAAGTTACCACCTTAATTTTGGTATTAAGCAGATAAGCCCATTACCTTCTGCGTAATTTATTTTACCAACAAGGCATGATTCGCCACACAAATTACACTCTTGGTTTGTTCCAAGTCGATTTTTCTAACTCATTTCTTGTAAAGAAGAATAAAAACATCTATCTTTACAGTTAGATATTTAGCTTTGCAGTAAACTATGAGTATATTATACGGAACAAAAATAAACCAACTGCTTGCCAATACCGCACCGACAGGACTGTTGTTTGCTGACTGGCTAAAGAAGAAAGGCTATTCTGTCCAACTGTAAAAGAAATACAGGTACTCTGGATGACTGACAGCGATGTGCAAAGGTGTGATGTACCGCATGGTGGGCGTTTGAATGCTTATGACGCCATAGCGTCATATAACAAACAGATGGGTGGTACGATGCTGTAAGAATTACTGCAAAAATAGTCGCACCATATGACTATTTTTGCAGTGATTTCATTCTGTTCTTTTATTTCTAACCAAGAACTCTACGGATTACCATATATCCTTATTAGTCTATTTTGTGTAAATACACATTATTAACGACTACAAAGTTGTTCTTATTCCTTTGTTCTTGCAAATTCATATATTTTACCGAATAAAATGTGTTTCTTGCCGTCCGCTGTACTATCACTGGGAGCTTTCGTAAGCCCCGCCATAATCTCTGTCCTATTTGCCAAGGGATGATAATGTAAAAACTGTAATATTTCTATATTTATTGTCATATTCTTTGTTTATTAATCGGCTCAAATTTACTCATTTTTTGTCAATAATCGGGTTTGCTTGAGCCGATTTTGTGTATGTTTAACGGGTTTTTGAGCCGATTCTGCAAAAACATCTTGGGGAATAGACGAAATGGAAAAGATAAAACCAAACTACTAAAGCTTCACTATGGCGGCACTTGTTATGCAAGTGAAAGGCTTCCAATTTCAAGGTAAGGTCTTGCGCCAGTTCTGCGCCATTTTTCGTGCAAAATAAGCGAAAATGCTTAAAGACGGCACTTGAATATCAACGAGTTACAGAAGATGGTAGAGTGGTATAAAATCCCTCTCTCTCCGCACAGAGTCCTGTAAATCGAAAGATTAACAGGACTTTTTCTTTTTACGCTTTTAAGTAGTAATAAAACATCTATCTTTACAGTTAGATATTTAGCTTTGTAATAAACTATGAGTATATTATACGGAACAAAAATAAACCAACTGCTTGCCAATACCGCACCGACAGGACTGTTGTTTGCTGACTGGCTAAAGAAGAAAGGCTATTCAGTCCAACTGTAAAAGAAATACAGAGACTCTGGATGGCTGACAGCTATAAAATGCCTTCTCGTATACAAAGACAATAGAAAGAGTTACGGACAGTGGCACGTTATATGTTTATTCTCCAGAACAAGCGTTCTTGGAGTGTCTAATCTTGGTTCCAAAGTCATACAGTTACATGGATCTGTACTATGTTATGGAGCAACTGACCACCCTGCGTTCTGATGTTGTACGGCAAAAGTAGGTAAGCGGCTATATCCTTGGAAAGACAAAACATTTGTTCAAAAATGAAAAAAAACGGCAAGATTGCCAAAATAGTTCATTAAAAAATTGCTTAATTCAGTATGAATCAGTATTTTTGCTGAACAAAAATGGCAATTTTGCCGAAATATTTCAATAGACATATTATGCAGATACAAAGAGACTTTTATTTACAGCAACTGATAGACGGCAAGCAAAATGGATTAATAAAGATCATTACCGGAATTCGTCGGTGTGGAAAATCATATTTACTTTTCACACTTTTCTATCAGTATTTGAAAAATATTGGCGTGACAGAAGACCATATTATAAAGATTGCACTTGATGACATTGAGAGTGCAGACCTTCGTGCCCCATTAGCATTGTATAAGTATATCAAGGCGAAAATGGTGGATGATGATTTGTACTATATACTCCTTGACGAAGTACAACTTGTAGCGAGATTTGAGGAAGTGCTTAATAGTCTGTTGCGCATGGACAATGCGGACGTTTATGTAACGGGAAGCAACTCAAAATTTCTTTCAAGCGATATTATTACCGAGTTTCGAGGACGTGGTGACGAGATTCGGCTTTATCCGTTGTCATTGTCAGAATATTGTGAAGGAACAGGACAGAAACCTTATGAAGCATGGAAAGACTATTATACATACGGAGGACTTCCTCATGTGCTGACACTTGAAACAGAGAAGAAAAAGTTGGACTATCTCTCAAATCTATTTGAGAGTGTCTATTTGTTAGACATACTTGAACGTCATCGTGTCAAAAACAAGTCTGAATTTGAAGATTTGGTACGTATTGTAGCATCAAGTATTGGGGCACCAACAAATACCACAAAGTTGTCAAACACCTTTAAGAGTGTAAAGAAAGTAGCTGTAAGTTATAATACGATAGACAAATATCTTGGATATATGCAAGATGCGTTTATCATAGAGAAAGCCACAAGATTTGACATTAAAGGCAAGAAATATATCGGTAGTCTTGCCAAATACTATTTTACAGACATGGGGTTAAGAAATGCCGTCCTTGGTTTAAGACAGCAAGAAGAGAGCCATATAATGGAAAACGTCATATATAATGAGTTGCGCCGTAGAGGATGTAAAGTGGATGTTGGTATTATGGAGCAACGATATGTAAGTAAAGACGGTAAATGGCAGAGGAAACAACTTGAAGTTGATTTTGTTATCAATGAGGGCAGCCAAAAGTATTACATCCAATCCGCATTAGCCATGCCAGACGAGGAAAAGCGTAAACAAGAAATGGCTTCACTTTTGAGAATAGGCGATTCATTCAAGAAAATAATCATCGTGAAAGATGACATTAAACCTTGGACTGACGAGAATGGTATTCTTACAATGGGATTAATGGATTTTCTTATGGGCGACACAAAAGATTTAAATATCTAAGATTAGCTTATACATTTCTATCCCATTCACCTCAAATACACATACGTCTCGAAGCTGCCGGATTTTATTATGAAACAGGAAAAACCAATATCCATTATATCATGGTATCGACTTATGAAAAATGCAGCAACATCAGCAAGAAACAGACAAACGCATAGACGAGGTATTTCGCAGTTTTTTATTGGACGATTATGAGCCAATGTAGCATTTACAGCATAAAAGGTTGATTTTCTATACTTCCCTTATCTTGCGTAAACACAGGATAGGGGATTTTTTAATAAGCAAACTTTCATCTGTATTCTTATTATATTATTCATCAAGGTTTTGCTTTTGACGAACTTGGCGATGTACTTGACTCTATGATTGAAACAGGTGGTATGACCAAGGAAGAATACCAAGCAAAGGTAAAGGACTTTGTTTGTAGCCTCTAACATCAGTATTTTGGTGCAAAGTTAGTGTTAAACACGAGGAATTTATCTTTATTCTAATTGTTTTATACTAACTTTGTACCAATAATAGGATATAACGCTACATCGTGCTACAAGACGCTACAAGTAGGCTACATGTTTCAATGCCTATAAAAGTTATGTAACATCTTGAAAATCAATATTGCTACATGAAGATACAACTTTCAGAGTCATATTTGACTTATAGGCATTTGAATAATAATGGTAAGATAGTGGTCATGGTGTAGTATTATCCCCCTTTCATAAGGGCAATTCATAAACATAATACAAAGGCAATGGGATGATAAACAGAAAACAATGGCAACTGACTTGTTTAAAAGTAAGAAGCGAGTGTCGTAATGCCATAATCTCTCAAAGATTTGAGGGGTGGAGTAGAAAATAGAGTCGATAGATTTCTTAAAATAGTTAAATTGTGTAACAAAAGTCATTCATACACAGTGTTTTAAGACGTTTTGTCTTGCGCCAGTTCTGCGCCATTTTTCGTGCAAAATAAGCGAAATTGCCTAAAGACGGTACTTGAATATCAACGAGTTACAGAAGATGGTAGAGTGGTATAAAATCCCTCTCTCTCCGCAAAGTCAGCGTAACTTGTTGTTTTACAACTCGTTATGCTGATTTTTCTTTATATACATCGGACGAATTACGGACGATTTTAGACAACATGTCGGACGAACATCTTTAGGCGTGATGCTGGAAAAATCTTAAAAATTCGATAAGGGTCAAAAGTATGAATATATTTAATGAATTAAAGAAGTATATACTTCCATATTACCCCATTTTTGAATATAAAGGCCAAGAGATATATAACGCCATTTTTGAAAATTGGGGGGCCACAGCTGCATCTAACTATTACATGTTTTCTGATAGGTTGAGAAATATTTCATCGATTGTTAGGGCAAAGGTTTTCAAGACAAGATATGAAAAACATGGAGAGCACAAACCTGACTTTAGAGAAATAATTGAAGACTTGTGTGATAATAATGTGGAATTAGCAGATGAAATATTTGAAATATTGAATACTGCTGTTTCTATAGATACTTCTATTCGAAATTTTAGAAGCAGAAATAAATTTTATGACGGAAAGGTCGGTATTAGCGTAGAAAATATAAACAAACTAGTTTCTGGACCTGTCTATTATGGACAATCTTACGATGATTTTATAACTTCTTCTATAAGTTTTAAATCCGAAGAACTTAATAATATACCTTAATTCCGCAACACTTTAGTTTAACATTATTTATAATATCCTGAGCAACAATAAGTTACTCAGGATTTTGTCATGTCAGAAATTTCACCTATCTTAGTGTTGCAAATAAAAACAAGTAAATTCTAACGTTGACATGGCAAAAGTACAAATAAAATCTGAGAAACTCACTCCTTTTGGAGGAATATTTTCAATCATGGAGCAATTTGACTCCACATTGTCTTCTATAATCG
>OLRA01000240.1_pt1 | contig 78059 bp, 66 predicted proteins | sample 1673011 | NCBI WGS metagenome assembly OLRA01 (sample SAMEA3136746, study PRJEB25190) | human gut metagenome | reverse complement strand
GACGGCAAGCCGTCCCGGCTGTCAGTTTTATCAGCTTGTCAAAAAGTCCCGTTGCAATTTTTTCGACAGTCTCATAGCGCCGGCCCTTTTACGCCGTGTGGGTTTTCTTTTCCACCGCGGCAGCTTCCTCGTCAAAACCGGGCTTTTTCTCTCTCAAGGCCACATATCTGGCCACGGCCCGGCATATCTGCCTTGACAGCAATCCCACCAGCAAAGCCGCCGCCACAGTTCCCTCTCTGACGCCCAGCACTCTGCCCTGGGCCAGAAGTCCAAGGATAATGGAGGCGATCACCAAAGTCAAGTCAAAGCCCACCTTCATGCCTCCGAACCTCACCGGCAATACCTTGCACAATGCCAGCACCAGCCCCTCTCCGGCCAGAGTCACCACCCCGGCCAGGACCTCGGCGCTGACGCCCAGAGCTACCAGCACTACCCCAATGAGGCACAGCAGCCACTGGCCTATATAGGAACCGCCGCTGACACCTCCCAGCAGCAGCACAGCCAGGTCCGTCATCCAGCCGAAAATAAGGGCCACAGGAAGCTGCAAAAGCTGGCTGAGACCGAAATCCTTCCGCAGCAGCAAGAGCTGCAGAAAGATGAAAACGCAATGCATGATTATGGTGGCTGTGCCGACAGATACCGCCGGTGCCACCAGGCTCACGGTATAGGGCAGGCTGGATATGGGTGATGTGCCCAGATCCGCCTTGATGGAAAAGCCCACTCCAAGAGCCATGACGAAAAGTCCCGCCACCAGCAGCAGCCATCTCTTAGCCAATTCGGTTTTTGATTCTTTTTTCATTGATATACCCTCTTCTCAAAACAGATTTTTCAAAAGGAATTGAGAAAAGGGTATCTCCCTTGCTCCGGGGCAGATTCTGAACCATCCAGCCCCAGCTGCGCTTACAGTTGTCCATCTATTCCTCTACCACCCAGGGCAGCTCCACAAAAGTGGGCTCATGGTGTAAAGCGGGAATAAGAGTTTTCAGCACATCCTCTGTTTTGAATTTGAGGCTGCTGGTGTTGATACAGGGGTGGCAGCCGAAGTACTCCGCCTTTTTCAGATCTTCGTCTATGAGCAGGTGTACCTTTCTCTCCCTGTCGTTCATCAGGCCCAGGATACTCACTGAGCCGGGGGTGATGTCCAGCAGCTCCAGCATCTGCTCCGGTGTTGCAAAGGAAAGGCGGGCGGTGCCTATCTGTTTGGAAAGTATCTTGGTCTTGAAGGGCTTATCGCCGGGCATTATCAGCAGATACACCTCCGTCTGCTGGCGGTTTGTCAGCAGCAGGTTTTTGCATATCTCACAGTCCAGAAGCTCCTCGACCTCTTTGCATGCCTCTATGGTGTCTGCATGCTCGTGGTCCACTCTCCAGTATTCAATGTCCAGCCCGTCCAGCAGCGCATAGCAGCGTTCTTCCTTTGGTATGCGCTCATCCGCCGGACGGCCTTTATACAATGTCTTGTCAATCTTCATAACTACCTCTTGTTGGAGGGCAGCCATATGCGCTGCTGCTCCGCTTTCTTTATAAGTTCGTCCCTGAAATCCGGGTGGGCTATGGATATGAGCATGTCCGCTCTCTGCCAGGTGTTCATCCCCGCCAGGTTCACCGCCCCGTACTCGGTGACTATATAGTGACACTGGCTTCTGGGGGTAGTGACTATATCCCCCTGAAATCCGGGCAGGATGCGGGAATGGCGCAGGCCGGACTTATCCGTATAGGTAGAGCTCATGCACAAAAAGGATTTGCCTCCGGCAGCCTGAGACGCCCCCAGAACATAGTCCAGCTGGCCGCCGGTGCCGCTTATGTGCCGGGTACCGGCGCTCTCCGAATTGACCTGGCCATAGAGGTCCACATTCAGGCATCCGTTTATGGATATCATATTGTCGTTTTTAGCTATGGTCTCAACGCTGTTCACATAGCTGAGAGGGAAGCCGGCTATACCCGGATTGTCGTCCACCCAGTCGTAGAGTTCCCGGCTGCCTATGGCCAAGCCCAGCACCCCTTTGCCTGGATGGAGTGTCTTTCTCCTGTTGGTGAGCTTTCCGGCGTTGAACATGGCCAGGTAGCCGTCGGAGCACAGCTCCGTGTGCATACCCAGATCCTTCAGCTCCGAGTCCGCTATTAGCTCACCCAGGGCATTGGGTGTGCCGCCTATGCCCAGCTGTATAGTGGCCCCGTCAACTATATACGGGAAAATGTGCCCGGCTATCATCCGGTCCGTCTCGCTGGGCGGCGGGGAGAGCATCTCCCATAACGGACGGTAGCCCGCCTCCACCACGCGGTTCACTTCGGAGATATGCACGCTCTCCCTCTCACCGCCGTGTATGCGGGGCATAGCCTCGTTTACCTCCAGAATAACCAGCTTCGCTTTTTCAATGATGTCCCGGGAAACCCCCACCGCACAGGAGAGGCTGAAATATCCATGCCTGTCCATGGGTGAGACTGATATCATGGCCACGTCCACTGTAAGATAGTTTTTATAGTACCACCCCAGATTTCTGAACACCATTGGAGTAAAGAAGGCCCTGCCCTTATCGCAGAGCCTGCGCTCATAGGCCGAGCAGTGCCAGCTGTTATAGACGAAGTGTTCCATGGTCTCGTCGCACTCCGCCACGGCTATGGGGCCGGGCAGCAGATTGCCCCGGACTTTTACGTTGTGCAGCTCGTCCCGGCGCTTTGCCAGGGCCGCGTCCAGGCTGATGGGGAATCCGTTATTGGAGCTGTAGTCCACCCAGTCCCCGCTCTTTACCAGCTGCACCGCCTCCTCGGCGGTGCAGAGCTTTGAACGGTATTCGTTAAAGCAGTTCATGGCAGCCCCTCTCACTGGCCGTCGTCAAAGCCGCCGTCCAGATTTGGGTCATGGTACTCCTGTGCGGGAATGCCGCCCATACCGTCATCCTGCTCATTGTAGGGCCCATGGCCCACACTGGCCATGCCGACTATTTCCCTTCCGGCCACGCCCTTACTCTGGCGGGTCTTTTCGATAAAATCACTGAGGTATCTGTGGAGCTTCTCCGGGCTTTTGATATTTTTCAGCTGCAGCTGAGGGCAGGACTGGTCGACGCTGAAGAGGGTCAGCGTGCCCACGCCGAAGATGCGCTGCCACAGGGTCTGGGTGGACTTCACATCCAGTATCCTGTAAAGCAGTATTTCATTGAGCTCCGTGCGCAGCAGTCCAGTCTTTACATAGAGGCGCTCATCATCCATGCTGTATCTGGTAAAGGAAATGGGCATACCCAGAATACGCTTGCGGTCGGCCCAGAGTATCTCCTTTTCTTCCACCTGTATCTTGTCTATTCTAGCCATATGCTCTCCTTTCAGCCGCTCTTGTTATATCTTACTCATCCTATGATAGCATTTCTCCGCCGTCCTTACAACGGCTTTTTTCCCGGTATTGCTCAGGAAACTGCAGTTCCAAAAGCTTTTGGTCAAAGCCGTACTTATCTCGCAGGGCCAGAGCCTGATCCAGATACTTCCGGCGGAACTTGCCCGTATATCTGGCCCGGAGCATGATATTCTTTGGTGAGTGCTCAAAGTCAATGAACTCTATTACATCCAGCTCATAGCCCCGGCTTTGCAGCACGGCCGTGCGTATGGAATCTGTGAGCAGTGCACAGACACGCTCCCTTATTATCCCATGCTCCAGAAGGATGTCCAGCTCGCCGCCTTTATGTATGCTGCCGTTTATCTCATGCTGGCAGCAGGGCACGGAGAATATATGCTTCACCCCATGCCTTATGGCATAGTCCAGAGCAAAGTCCGTGGCGGTATCGCAGGCATGGAGAGTGACCACCATATCGATATGCTCATCGGACAGCCGGTCACGGCTAACATCAGCCGTCTCAAAGCGGAGGTTTTCATATCCGTATTTTTCCGCAATCTCGTTGCAGCGCTCAACCACGTCCGCCTTCAGGTCATAGCCGATTATTTTAGCTTTCATCCCACGTTTTTCGGCAAAGTAATAATACAGGATGAAAGTCAGATAGGATTTTCCACAGCCGAAGTCCAGGAGGCTTATCTCCTGACCGCCATAGTCTCTCAGCTCCTGATCCACCAGCTCGATGAAGCGGTTTATCTGCTTGTATTTATCATACCGCGAACGGATAATTTTAAAGTCCCCGGTAAAGATACCCAGGTCAACAAGAGCCGGTATGTTCTCTCCTTCCCTGAGTATGTATTCCTTCGAGCGGTTATGACTTTCCGCTCCGCCGGGACGGGGCAGACTTGGACTGCTGGAGCTTTTTTTATAGTCGCCCCTCTGCCTCAGCACATATTGGGCGCTCTCTTTGTCGCTGACCAGGAGCACCTGGCGGTAGCGGCCCTCCAGTTCGTTTTGGGCAATGAGCAGCAGCTCCGGCCCGTCAACATTCTTATGAAAGGCCTTGTTGTCCCTGAAAGTCTCTATCTGGTAGCGCAGCTGCCCTTTTATGGCGAGAGGCCTCACCGTCACTTTCGAGGCAGAGAGCCGGTCCGCCGGCTGGGAATACACCGCCTTGCCCAGCGTGGGCAGGGCCTGTTCCAGTTCCTGAAACACTCTCGCCATCTCAGCCTCCGAACATCCGCTTCAGGTTCAGCGCTGCGGCCTTCAGCTCGTTTTTGCTGTAGGAATTGTTCTCATCATTGAGCACAGCCGTAACCGCATCCTTGGGTGAGAGGTTTCCGGAAATCATTGCGTCAACCAGCATGGCCTCGGCGGACACTGTGTGCTCCACCTTGTTGAAGATGTATTCTTCCTCCACTTCTATGACCACAGCATACTCTCCCTTGTCATAGTTACCCTTGGCCAGCAGCTGCTCCTTCACCTCGCCGGGACTGCCCCTGAAACTCATCTCGTGGAGCTTGGTAAGGTCATTGCACAGGCACATGCGGCACCGGGCGCCCGAATCTATGAAGAAGTCCACCAGCTCCATTATCCGCTTGGGAGACTCATAGAGGGCAAAGGTACGGCTGTCGCCCCGGCGCAGTTTCTCCAGCAGCTTTCTCCGCTCTGCGTTTTCCCGGGGGAAAAATCCGTAGAATACGAAGCTGCTGAGATCAAAGCCGGAAATGCTGAGCGCCGTCACCGCGGCGCAGCAGCCGGGTATGCCCACCACCTTTATCCCTGCATCCACGGCGGCCTTTATAAGCTCGTTGCCGGGATCTGAAATGCAGGGAGTGCCCGCGTCGGTTATCACCGCCACGCTCTTGCCTGAGAGCATCTCGTTTATAAAATATTTGGCTTTTCCGTATTCGTTGAATTTATGGTTTGACACCAGCTTATTCTTTATCTCAAGCTTGTTGAGCAGCACCATGGAACGGCGGGTATCCTCGGCGGCAATTATATCCACCTCGCTGAGTATCTGTATTCCCCTGGGCGACATGTCCCTGGAATTGCCTATTGGTGTTGCCACTATATAAAGACAGCCCTTGCTGTTTTCCTCCATCTCTTTTCTCCTTGTAAAGAATTCAGTCCAACGCCGCTTTCAAAGCCGCGGCAATATGCTCCATGTCCCCCTCACCATATCTCTGGTCACAGGGCAGGGCCAGCATATGCCCCGCCACATATTCACAGTTTTCGCACACTCCCTCGGCTTCTTTCGGAATTGGCCAGATGACCGGGCAGTATATGCTCCTCTCAGCCATGAACTTCTGCACCGCATCCCGATTTTCCAGCAGCACACCCCAGTACAGTCCGGCAGTGCTTTCGCTGCGGCTCATAAAGCGAAGCTTCCCTGCCTTTGCCAAAGCGGCCAGTTCTCTTTCCAGAATGGCAGCATTGCGGCGGCGGTGTGAGAGTATCTTTTTGAAGTCCAGCTCCTCTACATATCTGCGGTTCTCATCACTCATGGCGATGGGCTTGGCAGTCTCGTCCAGCAGTTCATCCGCTTTGTGGAGTTTTTTCAGAAAGTCTGCCTTCATCTCAGGCAGTCCCTTCTCCAGGTACTCCCCTTTCTCCTCCATGGCTTCAAGGCGCAGCCTGGCAAAGCGGCTGTCAGCAGGAGCCTCAGGCAACGGCAGAGCCGTCCTCAGCAGTCCGCCTTCCGGCATGGCCGCCCACTTTCTCAGGCTGGCTATCATGGCCTCCGGCTGAAACCCACCCCGTCGGGGAACTATTATATCCTGGGTCCTGTCTTCCAGCAGGAATACCTTACGGGTCCGGAGTTTCTCCAGAAAGGCATCACTGAAAGGCCGCACGTCGAAATATGTCATGTACAGCAATATGCAGCCGGGGCTGAGCTTTTTCAGCACGTCTTCTTCGTCTCCGGTGAGATCGCTTCTCAGCCTATAAAAATCCACCTTGCAGCCGTTTTGCTGAAAGGGCAGTATCATGGACTCACAGCACAGCGCAGGCAGCAACACCTTTTCTCCGCTATGCGCTGCGGCCAGCTGCTTCATGGCGTCCCGTCCGCTGCGAAACAGTGCACACCCTTCCGTATCAAGTCTGCCGCCGCCTGTCATATACTCGCTGCGGGACTGCCAGTGATGTTCGCTTCCGTATTCTCTCATCTTATCTTCCTGCACTCCATATAGTAGCGTTTTTCTTCGGCCTCGCCCATGGAGAAGGTCTTCCTGGGAAGCACGCCTCCGGCAATTATGGCGGGGAACAGGGCGTTCTTGTCCATGGCTTTCAAAGCCATGCCGCAGTTGCCCTCCTTCACGGACAGTTCTTCCAGAGCCTGGCTGCCGTGGACATAGTCTATTTCCGTCTCCCTATATTCTTTAAGCCATTCATCCAGGAAGGTCTGAAGCACATCCACCGGCAGACGATCACCGGCAGCAGTGAGCTTTATCCCCCGGCGGCCGCCCCTATGTATGAACACGATATCTTCGCCTTCAGCGCAGGGCACGGCAGAAGTAAAATCATCTATAAGTTTTTGAGCATCTGCGTTAAAGAGTACCCGGTGTATGGGTTCAAAGTTCAAAGCCTCACAGTGAAGATTCACCAGCTCCGCCAGAGCATAGCGGGCAGGATGGCTCTTCCGTTCTGATTCTTTCAGACCAGGCTTTATCTGCTCCCAGCAGGTCTTGGCAGTAGCCAGAGAATGGTTCCCGTCTCCCACAGCCAGATAAAGGTCGCTGCGGCTCTGCTGCCGGGCAATTATCGCCTGGGTCTTTTCCGCCAGCTCCCCGGTAACGGCGTAGCCTCTCAAATGGCCGCCTCCCATCATAAGCTCCAGGTCGTAGAGCTTGGGAAGCTCATTGCGCCGGGCATACAGGGGCTCTATCAGCTCCCGCTCCCTGTCGTCACATAGAAGCATCACATGTGGGCTCTCTACCTGGGCGCCTTGACGGATCTTCACTCTGGGAGGTATACGGGAGGTGACGGTGCCCTCGGTGGCCCGTATAAGTGCCTTGCTCTCCGGAGTATAGTCGTAGCAGTCCAGATCCACCTTTCCCACAAGGCCGATACGCACACCGGATTGGGTACTGCGCTCCACCAGCACGAAGCCATCATGCACTCTTTCAGTAAGCACTCCCCGGCTGAGATAGTCCTCAATGTGCTTTTGTATGCTCTCTATGCGGCCGAAGCCCTCCTCCAGATATACCTCCGGAAAGACTATGTTCAAAGCTGAGGGCCGGTCTCCCACCAGTTTCTCCAGCTCCTGCCAGTATTCCCGCTGGCTGGTAAACTGGTCGCAGGCAACCACAGGCCAGAAGCGGGCGGTCTCGTCGTCGGCAGGCAGCAGTATATTTGCCGGTGCAAAGCAGGTATCCATATTATTTCTCCTATTATTTAGCAATATTGTCATAGCCCAGGTCCTGCCTGGGCTATATGCTCTGTATCTTTACTTATTCTTTTCGTACAGCACCCACAGGCCCTTGAGCAGCAGATCATCGTCAAAAATTATCTCGTGGCTGCAGCAGGACACTATGCTGCGGGCAAGGCCGCCGGTGGCTACAACCGTACACTTTTCCCCCAGTTCAGCCTCCATCTTGTCTATCATCCCGTCCAGCATTGCAGCCGTGCCGAAGACCGCGCCGGAACGCATGGAGTCCACGGTGTTGCTGGCAATTACCTTCTTGGGCGGACGTATGGCAATGTCCGGCAGCAGGCTGGTGCCCGAGGCCAGGGCTCCGTAAGCCAGGTTTACGCCCGGTATGATAGCGCCGCCCAAATAGCATTTATTTTTATCTACTACCACCATGGTTGTAGCGGTTCCCATATCTATCACTATGGCCGGCGTACCATAGTAGCTAATGGCAGCCACACTGCCCGCCACCAGATCCCCTGCCAGAGTAGAAGGGTCGTCCAGGCGAATGTTCATACCGGTCTTCATGCCCGGGCCCACTACGAGAGCCCGAACCCCCGCAATAAGCCATATCGCCTCTCTCAGTGCCCCGGTCATCTGTGGGACCACGGAGGAGATGATGGCGCCCTCAAAGCCCCGGCAGTCTATATTGTAAAACTCCATAAGCTGCTTGAGCTTTATTGCGCACTCTGCGGCAGTCTCACGGTGATTGGTCTGTATTCGGACAATATTGAGTATCTCGCCCTTTTCTATACAGCCCAGGACAATATTTGTGTTGCCCACGTCTATGGCCAGAATCATGGCGCTCCCTCCATTTCTGCTTTGCTAATTATATTGTATTGCCCCGGCAATGTCAATTATTGATGCCGTGGTGGGCGTGAGGACTGCTCACATCCAGAGCTCTGAATACATAGCCGTTATTCAGTCCCCAGATTATTACCTGTTCCACAGCATTTACACTGTAGTCCTTTATATCGTGCTGCAGCACTACCGAAGCCCGGCGCCCGGAGCAGCCGTCAATGATATTCTTCGCCACAGTATCGGTGTCGGTAGTCTCACCGGCGTCACCGGAGGACACATTCCAGTCAAAATACTGATAGCCCATGTCCGTGAGAGAGGCAGCCAGGCTGGTCATTATTCCGGGGTTAAAATTACTTACCGTGTTGGAACTGCCTCCGGGGAAACGGCACAGCTGAGTGTAACTGCCGGTCTGGTTGTAGATAAGATCTTCAACGGCATTGAAGTCCTGGAAGAAGGCGTCCTCACTGGAATAAATACTCTTATAGTTGTGGGAATAGGTGTGCACACCTATGGAGTGTCCCTCCCGGTAAGCCCGGCCGATCTGGTCAAAATATTTGGAGTTTGCCCCGGTAACAAAAAAAGTGGCCTTAACATTGTACTTTGCCAGCACGTCAAGCAGTCTGCCGGTATAAGGTCCGGGTCCGTCGTCAAATGTCAGGTATATGGTATTCACATCAGGAGAGACTATATCCGGATTGTTCACCGGCAGCACAGTCACCGTCCTCTTGGCGCTGACACTGTCGCCGGTCTGGCTCTGGATGTAGTAGGTCAGCTCATAGCTGCCCGCTTTGTAGGGGCACACTTCCCCGTCGATCTGCACCAGCTCCGTCATGTCGTTGCCCATGCTGTCCTTTGCGCTGTAGCCTGGGTCTGTAAAGTTCAGACTGGCAGTAAGGCTTATCTCGCTGCCGCCTTCCAGAATAATCTCCGGTTTGCCCTGGGTATACAGAGGCTCTCTAACCATAGTGGTGGTGTTGCCTGAGGAGTCGGTGACCGTATATACCATGCGGTTATCCTCCAGGCGGCTTTCCACCTTATCCGTCAGATCCCCGTCATAGTTGTCCGTGGCCACATAGCCCTCCTCCTGGTAGCCGGTCATCCAGCTTGCCTCATAGCCCTCCAGATATTTCAGCTCCAGTACCGGGGCTATCTTGTCCACCACCTTCACCTTTCTTTCGGTGCTGTAGTCCTGGAAAAGATAGCGGGCAGTATATTTTATCGTATATTCACCCAGCCGGGTATTGTCCAGCTGGCTGGAAACCTCCACATGCAGGTGCTTTTTGCCGTCACCAAAGATGGAGCCGCTGCTCACTGCGTAGATGCCCGGCTCCTCATAGGGCTCAAAACACTCCAGCTCCATTTCTTCCGGTCCGGTCATGTAAAAGCGCACATGCCGCCCGTCAACAATTATCGCCGCAGCTGTCACCGCCACGGCATACACCAGCAATATCGCCATAACCACAAGCCCGGTTTTCCCAGGCATTATTCTTTTAAGTTTCAAAAAAAGTTTTTTCATAACATTCTCTGCTCTTTTTCTGTATTATGTAACCTTGCCTATTATACACCTTTCCCCAGGGAATGGAAGTAACATTTGGTGAATTAAGATTTTTTAACTTTTTCCCCTGTGGGCTTATTGTATATGACGATGAAAGCTCCCTCTTTGTGACAGCTTTGTCACGGCTACAGGGCTATTTTCTGTTGATATGTTGGAAAAATTCTGGTATATTTAAGGTGTTAAGAGTGTGCAAAAAAACTCAGCACATCTCTCCGGCAGCCAGCCGGAGGAAAGGAAGTAAAATGAAAAACACAGAAAAGACAATGGAAAAGATCGTGGCCCTGTGCAAGAACCGGGGATTTATTTTTGCCGGTTCCGAAATCTACGGGGGCCTGGCCAACACCTGGGATTACGGCCCGCTGGGCGTTGAGCTGAAAAACAACATCAAGAGAGCCTGGTGGAAAAAGTTCGTTCAGGAAAATCCCTATAATGTTGGCCTGGACGCCGCCATATTGATGAATCCCCAGACCTGGGTAGCCTCCGGCCACCTCAGCGGGTTCTCCGATCCCCTGATGGACTGCCGGGAGTGCCACGAGCGTTTCCGTGCCGATAAACTCATCGAGGACTGGTGCAATGATACCGGCTTCACCCTCCCCAAGCCCATCGACGCTTTCTCCCAAAGCGAGATGAAGGACTTTGTGGAGGAGCACAATATCCCCTGCCCCACCTGCGGCAAGCACAATTTCACTGACATCCGCCAGTTCAACCTGATGTTCAAGACCTTCCAGGGCGTCACCGAAGATGCCAAGAACACCGTCTATCTCCGTCCTGAAACTGCCCAGGGTATCTTCACCAACTTTGTAAACGTCCAGCGCACCACCCGGCGCAAGCTGCCTTTCGGCATCGGCCAGATAGGCAAGAGCTTCCGCAATGAGATAACTCCGGGCAACTTCATCTTCCGTGTCCGGGAGTTCGAGCAGATGGAACTGGAGTTCTTCTGCAAGCCCGGCACCGACCTGGAGTGGTTCGATTACTGGCGCAGCTTCTGCCACAAGTTCCTGCTGTCCATCGGCCTGAAGGACGAGAACCTGCGGCTGAGGGACCATGACCCGGAGGAGCTGTGCTTTTACTCCAAGGCCACTACCGACTTTGAGTTCCTCTTCCCCTTTGGCTGGGGCGAGCTGTGGGGCGTGGCCGACCGTACCGACTACGACCTGACCCAGCACCAGACCACCTCCGGCAAGGACATGACCTACTTCGATCAGGAGACCGGCGAGCACTATATCCCTTACGTGGTGGAGCCCTCTCTGGGTGCCGACCGTGTGACCCTGGCCTTCCTGGTGGAGGCCTACGACGAGGAGGTCGTGGGTCAGGACAAGAAGGGCAACGACGACGTGCGCACCGTGCTGCACCTGCACCCGGCCCTGGCTCCCTTCAAATGCGCCGTGCTGCCCCTGTCCAAGAAGGAGATACTCACCGGCCCCGCCATGGAGCTTTACAACGAACTGAGCAAGGAGTTCATGTGCGACTATGATGAGACCGGCTCCATCGGCAAGCGCTATCGCCGCGAGGATGAGATAGGCACCCCCTTCTGCATCACCTTTGACTTCAACACCGTGGGCACCGACACCGATGAGGCCGACCACTGTGTAACCGTCCGTGAGAGGGACAGCATGGAACAGGTGCGTATCCCCATCAGCGAGGTTAAGGACTATATCAGCCAGAGAATAAAATTCTGATCAATAAAAACTTATATTCAGGAGAAATAAGATGAAGCATGGTTTTATTAAGGTAGCCGCCGCCTCTCCCGTCATAAAGGTAGCGGACGCCGACTATAATGCCGGCAGAATAATAGAATGCATAAAGGACGCCCAGGAGAAGGGTGTAAAGGTCCTTGTCTTCCCGGAGCTTAGCATCACCGGATGCAGCTGCTACGACCTCATTGGTCACCGCGTCATTCTTGATGGTGCCAAAGAAGCCCTGCTGAAAATAGTCAAGGCCACCTCCGGCATGGATATGCTGGTGTTTGTAGGTCTGCCTGTTGCTGTGGGAGCCCGGCTCTACAGCTGTGCCGCCGTGGTATGCGGCGGAGAGCTGCTGGCTCTGGTGCCCCGCACCAATGTGTCCGGCAGCCACTTTGCCCAGCCCGACGAGGAGGAAACGGAGATCATAATCGGCGGTGAGAGCATCCCGGTATTTACCGACATACTCTTTGAAAATCAGATAATCCCCGGTCTTTCTGTAGCCGTGGAGCTGGGTGCCGATATGGACGCTGTTGTCCCTCCATCCCTCTGCCACGCTCTCTCCGGAGCCACGGTCATCGCCCAGATGGCCTCTTTCCCGGAGACCGTCAGCTCCACTGACGAGGCGGAGCTGAACTGTCGCTTCATGTCCCGCCGCCTTCGCTGCGGCATGGTCATGGCCGCCCCCGGCAAGGGCGAGAGCAGCACCGACAATGTGTTTTCCAGCCTCTGCCTTGTGGCTGAAAACGGTGAGATTCTCTCTCAGGACGAGAGGGAGAACAGCCTTGCCGTAAGTGAGCTGGACATCGAACATCTTATGAACCTGCGCCGTGCCAGCGGCGAGTTCGACGTGGAGGATTATCCCCACATTATCTGCCCCTGGGGTGTAAAAGAGGAAGTCACCCAGCTAAGCCGCAGTATTCCAAAACACCCCCATCTTCCCGCAGACCCCGCAAAGCTGCCTGAATACTGCCGGCGCATGCTGGACATCCAGGTCTCCGGCCTTGTAAAGCGCATGGAGTACGCCGGGCTTGACCACTGCGTGGTGGGCATTTCCGGTGGGGTGGACTCCACTCTGGCTGTCATTGTCAGCTCCATGGCTGTAAAGAAGATGGGCCTGCCCTCCCAGAACGTGGTGGCCTGCACCATGCCCTGCTTCGGCACTTCCTCCCGCACCAAGTCCAACGCCATAGTTGTGGCCGAGCAGCTGGGCTGTGAGGTGCGTGTCATAGACATCAGCAAGGCCGTATACCAGCACTTTGACGATATCGGCCACGCCCATGACGACTATTCTGTGGCCTATGAGAACGCTCAGGCCCGTGAGCGTACCCAGGTGCTGATGGATATTGCCAACAAGATAAACGGCCTTGACGTAGGTACAGAGGATCTCAGCGAGTTTGTGGACGGCTGGTGCACCTACAATGGGGATCACACCAGCATGTACGACGTGAACCTCGGCCTCACCAAGACTCAGGTCAGAGCAAATGTACGCTATGTAGCCGACGGCACTGAGGATAAGGTACTGAAAGCCGCCCTTTACGACGTGCTGGACTGCCCGGTAACTCCGGAGCTGCTGCCCATCCACGACGACCAGATAGAGCAGAAGAGTGAGGAGGCCGTGGGTTCCTACAGCCTTCAGGACTTCTTCACCCATATGATAATGATCCGCGGCTTCTCTCCGGAAAAGACATTCCGGCTGGCAAAAATGGCCTACGGCAAGGACTTTACCGACCAGGAGCTCATCCGCTGGCTCACCAGCTACTGCAAGCGCTACTTCTCCCAGCAGTTTAAGCGCTCCTGCCTGATGGACGGCCCGGCAGTGGAGGCCTTTACCGTCTCCCCGCGCACCGGCTTCCTTATCCCCTCTGACGCTGAGAACACCCTGTTTTTAAAGGAGCTGGAAAAGCTTAAATAGGAGCGGCTCCAGCGACGCAGCTTGACAAAGCCCATATATCGGAACCGGATTCTGTCATTAAAATCCTGAGGGAAATTACAAATATTTAAATTTAACAGGAGGTTGTGTCATGTTCAAAAGCGATTATCTGAATCGGGTCTACGCCGAAGTAGAACGCAGAGACGCCCATGAGCCGGAATTCCTCCAGGCTGTCAGGGAAGTGTTCGAATCCCTGGAGCTGGTGGTAGATCAGCATCCCGAATGGGAGGCTGCCGGCCTGCTGGAGCGTTTCGTTGAGCCGGAACGGGTCATCGAATTCCGCGTCCCCTGGGTGGACGACAGTGGCCGTACCCGGGTCAACCGGGGTTACCGCGTCCAGTATAACTCCGCCATCGGCCCCTACAAAGGCGGCCTTCGCTTCCATCCCTCCGTTAACCTCTCCGTCATCAAGTTCCTGGGCTTTGAGCAGGTGCTGAAGAACTCCCTCACCACCCTGCCCATGGGCGGCGGCAAAGGCGGCTCAGACTTTGATCCCAAAGGCAAGAGCGACGGGGAAGTAATGCGTTTCTGCCAGAGCTTTATGACCGAGCTCTACCGCCACATCGGCCAGTTTACCGACACTCCTGCCGGAGACATCGGTGTTGGCGGCCGGGAAGTTGCTTATATGTTCGGCCAGTACAAACGCATAGTTGACCGCTTCGAGGGCGGCGTCATCACCGGCAAGGGACTCACCTTCGGCGGTTCCCTGGCCCGCACCCAGGCCACCGGCTACGGTCTCTGCTACTATGCGGCTGAGGCTCTGCGCCACCTTAAGAACGACAGCTTTGAAGGCAAGACCGTGGTGGTCTCCGGCTCGGGCAATGTGGCTCAGTACGCTGCGGAGAAGTGCACCCAGCTGGGCGGCAAAGTTGTCGCCATGAGCGACTCCCAGGGCTATGTCTATGACCCCAAGGGCATAGATCTGAAGAAGCTCTTTGATATAAAGCAGAAGCGCCGCGCCCGCATAAGCGTATATGCCGACGAAGTTCCCGGTTCCCAGTATGTAGAGGGCTTCCGCAACATCTGGAATGTAAAGTGCGACATTGCTCTCCCCTGCGCCTCCCAGAATGAGATGGACGCAGAGGGTGCCAAAGCCCTTATAGCCAACGGCTGCATGGGCGTTTTTGAGGGAGCCAACATGCCTCTGACCCCCGAAGCCATCGCTCTCGTGCAGAGCAGCGGACTGCTCTACTCCCCCGGCAAGGCCTCCAACGCCGGCGGCGTGGCTACCTCCGGTCTGGAGATGAGCCAGAACTCCATGCGTCTGAGCTGGAGCTTCGAGGAAGTGGACGAGAAACTTCAGGGTATCATGAAGAACATCTATAAGGCCTGCTATGACGCCTCCGTCAAATGCGGCAAGCCCGGTGACCTGATGGTCGGTGCCAACATCGCCGGCTTCCTGAAGGTGGCCGAGACCATGATGGCTCAGGGCGTGGTGTGATTTTCCTCTTTGATTTCGGATAAATACATATGATTAAAGCGGACTGAGGAATTTCCTCAGTCCGCTTTAATATACTATAAAGGAAAACGGCAGGATTGGACCACAGGCGGAACAATACGGCTCCATTCTTCGTCTGACAGTCAAAGGAAAAATTTAGATGGGAAGGATGAAATCAATGAGAAAATACATATCCAGGGCAGCTGCTCTGTTTTTGGCCCTTGTTTTGGCTCTCAGCCTCTGCGGATGCAGCATGGGTCTGAATGAAATGCTGATAGTCAAACGGGCTTACCGCCACGTGGCTGACATGGACAGCGTCAGTTTTACAGCGGTGGGAGATTTGGATGCTTCCGCCGCCTCTATACCTATTAGTGCTCAGATAAAAGCCGACTGCAGCTGTATCATTGACCCAGGCACCCTGTATATGGATTTAAACATAGACATGGGCAAACTTGGTACCTTGGAGCTGCCCGTATACCTGTTTACTCAGGACAGCACCCTGCAGCTCAGGCTCGGTATTGGAGAAACCGACAGCGCCCTCTGGTTCAGCGCCAGCTTTCCCCTGTCTCAAGGTACAGGAGAGAACAGCACTCTGGATGTGGAGACAGTGCTGACCATGCTGCAGGACGACCCGGATGCTCTTAAAATTGGGGACAGCGAGGCCGTGAATGGAGTGCTTTGCCGGCCCTTCATATTGAAGATACCCGGTTCCATACTCATGGATGCCTTTGGCTCAGCTGCGGCCGTGAGCGGCGGGCCGTCGATTGAGGACACTACCCTCACCATATGGATAGCCGAAGATGACGGCAGCCCGGTACGTCTCAGTGCCGATCTGGCCTCTGTACTTCAGTATCTCCTGGAAACTTCCGACGCTGCGTTTCTGCCTCAGCTGGAAGTAAACAGTCTGCCCACTACGGTGGACATTACCGGATATAACAACGTGGAGAGCATAGAACTGCCCGGCGCAGCCTGAACATGAAAAGGCCCATGCACCCCTGAAAGAGGAGTGCATGGGCCTTCGGCTGCTCAAAAGGTTCGGTATATCCGGTTATTTTTTGTGCAGCAAAACTTTCCCGGTCCGGCTGGAACATAGCTTAATTGTAAAAAAACTCCCCGGAGCTGAGCTCCGGAGAGTACCCCCGCAAATGCCGTGCCGGCCCAATTATAACCTGCACAAAAGAGCAGGTGGGTCGCCTAAGTTCTGTTTCACTGCTTCCAACGTCCAGCTTTTATGGGCCGGGAGGCCTGCAATCCGCAGATTCAAATCGGCATCCCTTATAAGAGATGTGGGTTTAATGGGCCAAAATGCCTAAAAAGGCAACACGCACACAGCAGGAATTATATTTATGTTTTTCCTTTGGGGCAATTCATCCTATGCAGCTGAAGCCCTTTTGATTACAGGAAACTTTTTACTCTTCCCCGTCGTCAAAGAGGATAAGTGAAAAATGCTCGTACACGTCCTGCAGCTCGTCGTCATCGTCAATGGATTCAAAGAGCTCATCGCCATTTTCATCCAAAACGGAACGGAGGATAACGATACCGTAATCCGGATCGTTTTCATCCATGTCGGCGGGGAGGAAAGCCACAAAGGTCTGTCCCTTGTAGTCCATAGTGTCCAGCACTTCCAGTTCAAACTCCGTACCGTCGTCATCAACGATGGTGATATAGTCGCTGCCAAATTCTTCGCTCATGTTGTTCTCCATTCTGCCTTGATGGTTTTATTGTATACCATATTGACGGATAAATCAACACCAAGCGCAACAAAAATTGTAAACCTTATTTAAATAAGTCCCTCTCCGGGCGCAGGTATTCAGGAGCCCAGATCTTCCAGCAGGCTGAGCAGCTCTCTCTGATCTGATACCGGTATTCCCTTTTGCACCAAAGCTCTGTCCGTACTGCGCAGATTTGACATCTCTATATCTGTTACGGACACAGGGGTCTTTTCTCTCTGTCCGTCATATACGGCTACATAACCTTCACAAGGGCGCAGAAAATACTTTGCCTCATCCTCATGTGTAGTGAATTGGGCATATACCTCATCAGGTATTACAGTCTGCGCGGGTACAATGCTTTTGTATGCTTCCGTAGCTGTAAAAGCTGCGGCAGCTATCAGGCAGGTCATAAGAGCTATTCTTAGTTTAAGGCCCATTTAAGTTCCTCCTTTTCTGGAGTCCGGCTTTGATTTCATATCCACGGATAGTATCTCTCCCAATATATAAAATTATACGCTATTTTCCCCAAATACTGGCTATACTATGGGTGTGAAGGAGGCTTTCTAAAGAAAAAATTTACATTTTCTCTACCGTTGAGCGGAAAGCTGTGGTATAATGCCAAAATGTATTGATATGATTTTCCCACTGCGCCCTGCGCATTAAATACAGTTTACCGTAAAGGAGGCGCCTTTTTTTAATGAGCAAAAAGAGCCCTGACGTGCAGGAGCCCGAAAAGAAAAGCCATGAACCCCAGCCGCAGAAAAAGAAAAGGTATATAATAAAAAAAGCCGCCAATGTCACCGGCGATGTGATATCCGGTTCCATTGGCGCCGTTTTGAAGGTCATCGGAACAATACTGCTGATACTGCTGGTGGCAGGCATGATGTTCACCTGCGTATTCGCCTACTATGTGAAGACCTGTCTTGTCCCCAGCTTTGACTTGTCCCTTGAGGATATGAAACTCAATGAGTCCAGCACCCTATGGTATCAGGATGCCAGCGGGGAATGGCGAGAGCTCGCCACCCTGTCCGGAAAGGAAAAACGTGTATGGGTGGATTATGAAGATCTGCCCTGGTATCTGGAAAAGGCCCTGGTGGCCATTGAGGACAAGCGCTTTTATGAACACAAGGGCGTGGACTGGTATCGAACTGCCGGCGCCTTCGTCACCATGTTCGCCAAAATGGACACCAGTTACGGCGGCTCCACCATAACCCAACAGCTTATAAAGAATCTGACAGGCAAGGACGACGTCACTATTCAGCGTAAACTGTCGGAGATATTCGGCGCCCTGGAGCTGGAAAAGCGCTACGACAAGCAGGAGATTGTGGAGTGGTATCTCAACGCCGTGTACTTCGGCCAGGGCTGTTACGGTGTACAGATGGCGGCCCAGACCTATTTCGGCAAGGACGCCAAGGACCTGACCATGGCCGAGTGCGCAGCCATCGTGGGCATAACCAACCTCCCCACTTACTACGACCCATTCTACAATGAGCAAAACAATAAGGAGCGCCAGGAAACCATACTGCGGGAGATGTACGAACAGGGCTACATTGACTATCAGCAGTATAAAGACGCCGTTGCCGAAGAGCTGGTATTCACCCGCAGCCCCGGCGAGGAGTATTCTCAGACCATTTACTCCTACTACACTGAGGTGGTCATTGACGATGTAGTCAAGGACCTGATGCAGCTCAAGGGTATCAGTGAGGATACCGCAAAGACCCTGTTGTACAATGGCGGATACAATGTATACACCTGTCTGGATGTAAATGTGCAGAACAATATTGACGCCATTTATACCGACCTGGAGGCCATACCCAACACCTGGGGCAGCGACCAGCAGCTGCAAAGCTCCATTGTGGTCATGGACCCCTATGACGGGCGCATTCTGGGCCTCTCCGGCGGCGTGGGAGAAAAGACCATCAACTTCGGTCTGAACCGGGCCACCGGCACCAAGCGTCCCCCCGGCTCCTCCATCAAGCCTCTGGCCTCCTATGGTCCGGCCATTGACCTTGGCCTTATCACCCCGGAGACCACCGTCATGGACTCTCCCAGCGTTACCCTTAACGGTACCGACTGGATGACGGCCAACGACGGCGGCGGCTATATGGGTCTGGTCACCATATATACCGCTCTGCAGTACTCAATCAACACCGTTGCGGCCCAGATAGTGGATATCCTGCCCCAAGGGCCTCAGACCTCCTATGACTATCTTGTGAACCACCTGGGCTTTACCAGCCTGGTTCCTGAGCACGACATCGCCTATGCCCCCATGGCCATCGGCCAGTTCTACAACGGCTGCACTGTCAGGGAAATGGCTCAGGCCTATTGCTCTCTGGTAAATGACGGCATCTTCACCTACAGCCGCACCTATACTATGCTCACCGACAGCGAGGGAAATATCGTCATTGACAACACTCCCCGCACCATACAGGCTTTTGAGCCCAACACCGCTTACACCCTAACCTATATGCTGCAAAATGCTGTGGAGCATGGCACCGGCAGCGAGGCAGCCCTTTGGAGCGTGCCTGTAGCCGGCAAGACCGGCACCTCCGGCCAGTATATGGACCGTTGGTTTGTTGGCTGTACCCCCTACTATGTGGCGGCCGTATGGACCGGCTACGATGAGCAGGAGCGTATCAATGTCAGCGGCAACCCGGCAGCTCAGCTGTGGAAAAAGGTCATGTCCCCCCTCCACGACGGTCTGCCTTGGAAGTCCTTCACCTACCCATATCTCAGCGGTGAAAATACCGGCATCTTCGGCTACACCGATGAGGAAGAAGAGGATTATCTGGATGATTTCATCACCACCGATCCCATCAATCCCGACTCCGGCAATACCGGCGGGGTTATTATCGGCGGCGGCGGTGACGAATTCGGAGGAAGCTGGGGCGGCGGCACCAGTGGTGATATCTGGGGCGGCAACTCCGGCAGCGGAGATATCTGGGGCGGCAGCTCCGGAGGCGACCAGTTCCTGGGTGGCGGCAGCGACAATATGTTTATTTGGTAATGTTTAATGTCCCGGCGGTTTGAACCCCGCCGGGACAGAAAAAGTATCAATTGGTTTTACGTCCGGACGGTTTACCATAATTTTCTGTTGACAAAGTTTGTTCAATATGTTACATTTTGATTACGGGTTTTTGCCCACTGGAGGTGCTTTTATTGGCTAAAACATTGGAATACAAGGGACACCCCTTCCAAAGAAAGGACAATATCATTTACTACGGCAGCTTTGCTGATAAGTACATCATCATGCTGCAAATACTGGAAACCAAAAAGGTAAAAGATTTGGACGTGGCCACAAAGGTCTCCGTACAACTCCAGCTTACCGACGCCAGTATCAAGTCCAGAGACCGCATTGTAAAGAAGGCGGAAAAGGACGGGCTTTATTCTGCCATGGATGTGGCGGTAGTCTGGCTGGATCGTGCGCTTGCCTCCAGATAGACTTAGAAAAGGATCTGTTTCAAATGCGCAAAAATATTTTAAGGACTCTTCTTGCCGCGGCTGTCATGAGCCTTTGCTTCAGCATAACTGCTTTTGCAGAGACTGCTGTAGTTACCGGCACTGAGGTGAACTTACGCTCAGGCCCCGGCACAAATTACCGGGTGATAAACTGCCTTTCCGGCGGCAGCAGCGTTACTGTTACCGACCGATCCAACGACAGTTGGTATGCAGTGGATTACGGCAGCCAGAGCGGTTATATGTCTGCCGCATATCTTTCACTCGGTGGAAACAGCTACGGCGGAACTGTGGTAAACGGCAATCAGAGTAACGGATACATAAACGCAATGTATGTGCGTTTCCGCAGCGGCCCCACTAACAGCTCTTCAATCCTTGGTGAGTACAATCTGGGCAAAGCTCTTACAATCACCGGATCTTCCGGCGACTGGACAGCCTGTACAATTGACGGGCAGGCCGGTTATGTTTTTTCCCAGTATGTGAGCGCCGGTACCTATTCCGGTTCCGGGGTGATAACCGGCGAGAAAGATATCTTTCTGTCCGAGTTTCCTGACGGCAACAGCCTCCTGGAAAAGCCGGTGGAAACCCCTGTATACCCCGGTGACAGCGGCGACTCTCAGCTGCCCCCTCTGGTGGATTCCGGTGTTGTGAGCCCCAGCCCCGTCCCCAGTTCCACGCCTGCCCCTGTGCCCTCTGTTGTTCCTTCTCAGGAACAGTCAGGTTTTATAAACGGCGACACAGTGCGGTTTCGCACAGGCCCCTCTACCAGCTACTCCATTATAGATACCTATGACAAGGGCACTGCCGTGACCGTGACCGGCACTTCCGGAGAGTGGTCCGCCTGTATTATAAACGGCGTCAGCGGCTATGTTTATACTCAGTATATAACACTGAACTCAAATGCGGGTACCGGGCTGCCCGACCTTGAAGCCCCTGTGGAAACTCCTGATACTTCCACTGACATTCCTCAGTCTACCCTGCCTCCCGTTGATACAGAGACTCAGAAAGACGGCTACATAACCGGCAATAATGTACGTATGCGCGCCGGTGCCTCCATGAACTCTCAGATACTGTGCGAACTGTTCTACGGCAACGCCGTCACAATAACCGGCACCACCGGCGACTGGACCGCCGTTATATATAACGGGCAGGCCGGCTATGTATATTCCCAGTATGTGAAGGAAGGCAGCTATTCCAACACCGTCTCCCCTGATGCCGGCGGTACAGTGGAAGGCCGCCAGGTGGCAGACTTTGCCCTTCAGTTTGTTGGCTATAACTACAGCTGGGGCGGTGCTTCCCCGGAAACCGGTTTTGACTGCTCCGGCCTTGTATACTACACCTATAAGCAGTTTGGCTACACCCTGAACCGTGTTGCCTGCGACCAGGCACAGAACGGAGTTCATGTGGAGCCCTCCGACCTTCAGCCAGGAGATATCCTCTGTTTCTACTCAGGAAGCAGCTATATCGGCCACGTGGGTATCTACATAGGCGACAACAAGTTCGTCCATGCAGCTAACTCCTCCACCGGCGTTATAATTTCCGATCTCTCCGGATACTACGCAGACCGCGGCTATGAGGCCCGCCGGATTATCAATTGAATAAAATAGTAATGTATAGGACAGGCCCCGGCAAAGATTTTGCCAGGGCCTGTCTTTTTTATTTGCCGACAGCTCAGTCGTACTGCTCCGCCAGGTATATCTCCGCCCTGGACTGCATCTCCTTTGCCACGCTGTCCACATCCTTGCCATTCTGGAAATATCCCTGGGCACAGTTGAGAACGATATCCAGTATCTTCTCATCGCATATGGCCAGACAGTCCACCTTTTCCGTCAGCTCCTCCACCTGGCGGGATATGTCTTCACTGTCTATTGCTTCTGAGCGTATGATTACCATTGCCCCATCGGCAGTACCGCATTGAGCTGCCGGAGGATACTTTTTGGCTCTGGCCAGCTGAGCTTCCATAGACTCCTCAAAGACTGGCTGTATTGATGGAAGTCCGTCCATGAAATTCCGGTTTCCCAGCAGGAAGCGGAAAAATTCCCATACTCCGGTTTTATCTTCACTGCCGGAGAACATACCCAGCCGCTCCTCCGGCAGCAGACCGGTGGAAGCGTCGTCCCAGGTTGGGAAGCCAATAAATTGGGCCTGTCCGCTGAAACAGCAGTTGAACAGGGCTATCTCATCAACAGTATAGCAGCCGAAATCCCACATATCTATTTTCTGTTCCCCGGTGTAAGCCATGCCCATACCGGATGAAACTCCCGTGGGCTCCTTCGGCATGGAGGCGGCCAGTTCCAGAATGGTCTTGAACTCCCGGGAGTCAAAAGCGCAGCTTTTATTCTGGGCTGAGTACAGCTCCTCCCCGGCAAAGCACAGGGCACATTCCAAAAAAACGTCCCTGGTCATTTCCGGTCCCAGCAGTTGGACGGTATCCCAGGCCTTCAGCATCTGTGAAAGTGCACTCAGATTCCATTCTTCCGGCACAGCAGCCTTGTCAGCCACCATGGTGTACACGCTGAAAGATGGGGCCAGTTCATAAAGTCCGCCCCTGAACTCCATTGTCTCCCGGACACAGGGCAGAAGCTCCTCATAGCTGTAGAGACTGTCGGACTCAAGCCAGGGCTTCAGATCCTCCAGCAGCCCGTTTGCCGCCAGATTATTTGGGGCAAAGCCGTTCAAATCAAAGATGTCCGGCACATTTCCGGTTATAACATCATTTACCAGCAGGTTAAAGCCGCTGTCTGCCGAGTCATAGGTGTCGTACTGGGCATAGTCCTTCAGCTCAACCCTGTAGGATGAGTTGGACATATTAAAGGCGGCCACCGCACCCTGTAAGTCATAGGATATATCGTACCCGGCCAGGGTGATAGTCCGAATACTGCCCGGCTCCGCCGGGCGCAGAATATATCCCTCTCCCATTCTCAGTCCAAAGTATAGATCCTCCCCCAGGCAGGCAAAGCTGTCCATGCTTATGTTGCTGCTGAGAGTGTCCACCAGGGCCCGGCTCTCCCCGGTCTCATAGTTATACTCATAAACGGTATTCTCCATGTAGGCAAACAGCCTGTCTCCAGGCCCGGAGAAAAAGCTGGCGAACATGGGCTGAACGGCATAGCTCTGCCCCGGGCTGAAGTCTTCCCCCAGAATGCAGACCGTACCCCGGGCCGTCTTCCCCGGTTCCGGTGATACCTGAGTTGAGCCCATACTTATCAGCAGGGTCTTGCTCTCCAGAGCCACTACCGTCCGGCTGCCCTGGAACTGGCCGTAATTCTGCACAAGCTTTCCACTGAGGTCGAAGGCCAGCATCTGCCCGTCTATCTCCATATAGTACCCCCGGTCGTCGGCGGAAAAGTGGGTAGCCATGCCGCTGATGCCCTCCAACTCCGGTTGAATCTGGATGAGCTGACCCTCCGTGTTGCGGGTACATATCACATAGCGGCCCTCGCTGTCGGTCTTCAGGATGTGGAATGAGCCGCCGGGGCTGACAGCCAGGCGCTCGGTGCCCTCCCCCTCAAAGCCGCAGATCTCCACCGGCTCAAGCTTCTCCCCGCTGAGAGCAAAAAAATGCCTTTCTTTTCTGGCATCTGTGCCGCTGAGCAGCAGCGTTCAGCAGGAAGCTCCCGTATACTGCAAGTCTATATCATCTGACGGGAGCTTAAGGGCCTGATGGCTCAGATGCTGCATCTCGTCAGTGAAGGTAAAATCTTCCGGTGTCACAATGTCGTCTTGTTTCCGGATTGCCGTTGCGGACCCGCTTTCCGCCGAGCTGCACGCGCTGAGCAGCATCAGAGACAGCAATACAATCAAAAGGAGCAGGTATTTAAAATGTCTTTTCATGTGATCCCGATTTTTTAATACGATCATCCCCGGCATTTTCACGCCCTCCTTTAATTTTCCCGGACTTATGATCCTTTGTGTAAATCTCATATCTCCCCGGCGGCAAAAATGGTCGAATATATTAGACTAGCTAAAATCTAATATATTCGACCATTTTTGTCAAGCCCGTTATGTCCGTCCTGATAGCCAACCCCGGCTTTTCAGTTATTGACGGCTTGTTCCCCGCTGACTATTCTGTATATCTCCAGTCCCGTGTCGCTGCTCATGGGTTCTATCTTTTCCGCCCGGGCAGAGGGCTCATAGTACTTTTGCAGGTATTCCACAGTGCGTTCCACGTCCTTGTCTATCAGCAGCACCTGGGGATTATCTATCATGTCCGGGTAAGGGTTTTCAATTCCGTACTTCTCCAGCACATGCTCTATGCTGGGATGGTAGAGACTCCAGCCCCCCAGCAGCACTATTCTGTCGGCAAAGCCCGCCGGAGCTGTCTCCAATGGCCCATAGAGCTCATGGTCCATAGACCAGACCTTGCACAGGTACAGATGCTCTTCATCCTCCAGCAGCCGTTCCACAGCCGCCTTCTGGCTGCTCTTGTCTTCCACGGTATACTGGCCGCTGTACAAACAGACATTCTTGTTCATATACAATCCGGTAAATATGGCCAGAGCTGCCAGAGCTATGCACAGGAGTCTCTCTCTTTCCACCTTGCTCTCATCCATGAGGAAGCCGATGCAAAGGGCTATGGCCAGAAGCAGCCCCATGTCCATGCGGTTTGCCAGATACCTGTTCTGGTATATCATCAGCAGATAGATGATGCCGAAAAAGCCCAGGCTCAGCCCCAGCCCCAGCCAGTCCCGCCAGCGTCGGCGGCCGCAGGCAAGCCACAACATCAGCATGAAAGCAGCGGCATAGAAGGCCAGGGTCTTTGCAAGTCCCGGAACGGCCTCGTCAAGAAACACGCCCAAGCATTCCCCCAGGCTCTTATGGCTTATCCTGGCATCTCTTGCCTCCAGAACAGCCTCTATCTGCTCCAGGGAGAACTTCTCAGTGTCGTAAAAACTCCAATTTTTCAGGAAGTACACCGCATTCTCATCCATGTCCAGAGCGTCGTAAACGTCCTGCATCTGGTCATAGTCAGGCAAAGTGCCGTAATCCACCAGCATGCTGCGGGTGTCGTTGTATCGGGTAAAGTACGCATAATCCCCTCTGGTCCACATGAAGCGGTCAAAGCCGAAGAGCAACAGCACCGCTGCCAGCAGCATCACAAACGGGCGGGCATATTCCCAAAGTTTTTTTATCTTCAGCTTCAGAGGCTCTCCCTGTGACTTGGCTGATATCTCCAGCAGCACCGCAAAACCCACCGGTGCCATCAATGCCGCAACGCCGAAAAATTCCTCAAAGCGCCACAGATAACCCAGCAGCGCCAGAATAAAGCCCAGCAACAAAATCCGAAGCCGGCTTTCTCCCCCGCCATTTCCCTTGGCATAGAGCATCAGGCTGAGACCACCGACCGCAGCCACTGCGCTGACTTTTGAAAAGGCGGGGTACAGATAGGCATTCATGCCCACGGTCATTAATATTATCGCCGTCATGCTCAAGGCCGGCAGCAGCCGGAAGCGGCGCAGCAGCACCCAGGTCAGAGCAGCAAAGCCGCAGAACATAAGGGTGTACTGGGATATACTGTACCAGTTCAGGCTATCTCCAAGAAAGGTGTATACCGTTTTCAAAAAGAATCCCAGGACTATGTTTATAAAGGGCACATAAGCACTTTTCTCCGCCATCTGCCCGTCCACGAACTTGCTCATGAGCACTTCGTCGTTGGTCTCAAAGCGGGGAGTAAAACAGCCGAGCATAAGCAGCAGAAACAGGGCATTGAGCAGCAGCGCCGCCGCGAGTTTCATACCCTGATCTCTATCCCATTTTTCCCTTGCTTTTTCAATAAAAGACATTTTATTTCCTCAGCTCAGTATCATGTATATGCCCAGCCCCGTCTCGCTGCTCAGAGGCTCCAGCAGTTCCGCCCTGGCTTCCGGGGCAAAGTACATGTTTATAAACTCCAGAGGAGTGGCAATATCATTACTGATTATGCACACCCTGTCATTGTCAACCACGTCCCGCAAAGGCTCTTCTATGCCGTAGGCCGCCAGAATGGAATTGTTCATCGGGTGATTTTCACACCAGTCTCCCATGAGAATTATACTGTCTCCGTACCCGGCGGGCACAGTCTCCAGGGGGGAATACAAGGTCAGGTTAAGCGCATCCACTTCAGCGAGGAAGAGGTGGTCATCGTCGATGAGAGCCTCCACAGCAGCCTTGTCGGCGCTGTCATCTCCAAGGATGTTGTTGGGGTAAAGATAGCAGTAGTCCCGGTTCTGACGGTAGCCCAGGCCAAAGCAAAGCAGTATCAGCAGCAGGCACAGTATGCCTTCCCCTTTCGCCTTTTGAGGGCTAAGGAACCACAGCAAGGTCACCGCCAGAGCAAAGAAAAAGCCTGCATCCGTCCGGTTCACCAGATAGCGTCCCTGATAAATGAGGAACATGTACACAAGGCCAAAGAGGACAATAGCCATGCCCGCACTCAGAAAGGCTGCAAGCTCCCTTCTCCCCCAGGCCAGCCATAAAACCAGCGCCGACAGCAAACCGTATATAGGTTTCTGTATAAAAAAGGCGGACAGGCACCGGTCGAGAAACACTCCCAGGCACTCTCCCAGAGATGGATTTTTCACCGCCTGGTCTCTGGCCTCGGACAATGCCTCATAGGTTTCCCCCGTCCAGACTGAGCGCTCATAGCAGTTTACCATGAACATGTCCCGCATATCCTCATCTATGCCCAGGCTCTCATATACCTCCGGCATTTGCTCATATTCCGGCACGTTGTAGTCTACAAAGCGGCTGCGCTGGGCGTTGAACTGCTTATAGGCGCTGTACTCGCTGTTGTCCCATATAAGCTCATTGCCCAGGAAAAGCCCGGCGGCAATGACTATAGTGAGCACAAAGGGAAGGGAAAAAGCGGCTGCGGCCTTCAACCTGCGTCCGGCCGGTGCAAGCTGCGACCGCTCTGTCAGCAGCCACAGGCCCAGAGGAACCATCAGGGCTGCACAGGCCGCAAACTCCTTGTCCCGCATCATAAGCCCGAACAGTACCGTGGCCGCTCCAAGAGCCATAGGCAGCCATTTTTTAACGCCGCCCTGTTCCTCCGAGGCCAGCAGCATAAGGTTTATGCCCCCTACCGTGGCTATGCCGGCTGTCTTGGTATAGGTAAGGGCAAGATAGCTGTCCGCCCCGAAAAAGCAGAGTATGCCCAGGGAGGCAGCGGCGGCAGGAAGCGCATTCAGGCGCCTGAAAAGCATATAGCTCAGTCCGGTGAAGCTCACCAGCAGCATTGCGTATTGCAGCAGGGAGAACATGGGCAGACTATTTCCGCTGAGGTCATAAAGCCCTATCAGCAATTTTGCCAGAAAATAATTGATGTAGATAACAAAAGGGGTCTTTACGGCGGTCTGGCCGTCCAGATATTTCTGGACGGTCAGATCATCGTTTTCCTCAAACCTGACTTCAAAGCACAGCAGCATAACAGCCAGGAAAGCCACATTCAGCAGTATGGCGAACAGCAGCCTTGCCCTGTCGCTTTTGTACCAATCTTTGCCAAGTTTCATATTGCGTTCCTTTGAAGCTTACTTCAGGCTGTCCGTAAAGCGTAGAAAAGCTGCGCGGCCCTGTTCATCCCGTTTGAATACGCCGGCATGCTCCAGCACCTTCTGGAACACCACGCCCACTTCCTGGTGCAGTATCTTCTCCGCGTCCTCTTTGGTGAAGTCGTAGTGCTTCTTCAGTTCCTCTGCCCATGGGGCGTGCTTTGCGGTGGCCTCAGAGGCATAGAGATCCCCGCCGGTCTTCAGCAGCTCCGCCAGTTCACGCAGCTCGTCTTTAAGCCTTGCAGGCAGCACTGCCAGACCCATCACCTCTATGAGCCCGATGTTTTCTTTCTTTATATGGTGGAGCTCCGCATGGGGATGGAACAGGCCAAGAGGGTGTTCTTCCGTTGTCAGGTTGTTGCGCAGCACCAGATCCATCTCGTAATCCTTGCCCCGGCGGCGGGCGATAGGGGTGATGGTGTTGTGAGGTTCCCCGTCGGTCTCGGCAAAGACATTCACGCTCTCGTCGCTGTAGACTCTCCAGGCCGCAAGTATCTTATCCGCCAGTTGGGCTATGCGCCCGCTGTCGGCGCAGCGCAGACGGATTACGGGCATAGGCCACTTCACTATGCCTGCCTGCACGTCGGCAAAGCCCGGGAAAGAGAGTCCATGCTCCACCTCTGCCTTCTCCATGGCAAAGCAGTAGTTACCGCCCTGGAAGTGGTCGTGGCTGAGGATAGAGCCGCCCACAATGGGCAGGTCGGCATTGCTGCCCAGGAAGTAGTGAGGGAACTGGCGCACGAAGTCCAGCAGACGCAGGAAGGTCTCCTTGTCTATCTTCATAGGCACGTGCTTTTCATTTAGCACTATGCAGTGCTCGTTATAGTATACGTACGGGGAATACTGCAGGAAGAAGTTATCGCCGTTGAGCTTCAGTGGGATTATCCTGTGGTTGGACCTGCCGGGGTAGTCCATGCGTCCGGCATAGCCCTCCGCCTGGCGGCAGAGCAGGCATTTGGGATAGCCGGAGCTCTTCTGGAGCTTGGCGGCAGCAATCGCCCTGGGGTCTTTTTCCGGCTTGGACAGGTTGATGGTGATGTCAATGTCCCCGTACTGGGTCTTGGATACCCACTTCATATCCTTTATCACCCGATAGCTGCGGATATAATCCGTATACCGGCTGAAGTCATAGTACCACTGAGTGGCCACCATGGGGCTGATCTTGTACTGGTACCAGAACTTTTCTATGACCTGGGAGGGTCTCGGTGTCAGCACTCCCATGAGCTTGGAGTCCAGCAGATCCCGGCTGGTAACGCCGCCTGGAATTATCCCCCTCTCCTCCGCGTCATCCAGCAGTCCTTTGAGGATCTCTTCCAGAGGCGGGTCAAAAAGCATCTCTTCAGGAGCCTGAAAGCTGTCCAGCCCCAGTATGGAGAGTATGTTGTTCACCGCCCAGTATCTGTCCTCCCGCTCTATCAGATCCCGTGAGACGCCATAGTTTACCAGTTGGGCTATCCTGATGTTTCTGATTTCTTCTGCCGTCATTTTCGTCACCGACCTTTCGCCTGTTTTATTGAAAGAGATATGCGGTGCTTTTTCTCGTCCACTTCAAGCACCACTACCTTTACCACATCACCCACCGCCAAAACCTCGCTGGGATGGCGGATGAATTTGTCGCTTATCTGGGAAATATGAACAAGCCCGTCCTGATGGACGCCGATGTCCACAAAAACTCCAAAATCAATAACGTTGCGCACGGTGCCCGTCAGCTCCATGCCGGGCTTTAAATCCTTTATCTCCAGCACGTCCTGGCGCAGCAGTACCGGCGGCAGCTCGTCCCGCGGGTCTCTGCCCGGCTTCAACAGCTCCGAAACTATGTCTCTGAGGGTGGGCTCTCCCACTCCGCAGTCCTGGGCTGCTTTAGCTGCCCCATAGCTCTCCAGGCGCTCCGGCAGCTGGGAGATATTCCCGGCAGCCACATCCTTCAGGGTATAGCCGCAGAGCTCAAGAAGCTTTTCCGCAGCGGAATAGCTTTCCGGGTGTACGGCAGTGTTGTCCAGCACCTGTTTGCTCTCCGGCACTCTCAAAAAGCCGGCGCACTGCTGAAAGGCTTTCGGCCCCAGCTTCGGCACCTTTGTGATGCTCTTGCGGCTGGTAAAGATACCGTTTTCCTCCCGGTACGTGACGATATTTTTCGCCGTGGTCTTGTTAAGTCCGGATACCCTCTGGAGCAAAGATGGGGAGGCGGTATTGATATCCACGCCCACAGCGTTGACACAGTCCTCCACCACTCCGTTGAGAGTCTCTTCCAGCTTGGCCTGAGGCATGTCGTGCTGATACTGTCCCACGCCTATGGCCATGGGGTCTATCTTCACCAGCTCTGCCAGCGGGTCCTGGAGTCTTCTTGCTATGGACGCTGCTGAGCGCAGGTTCACATCATAATCCGGAAACTCCTCCGCAGCCAGCTTGGAAGCAGAATACACCGAGGCTCCCGCTTCATTCACGATGGCATAGGCCTGTCCGCCTCCAAGCTCCTTAAGCATTTCCACGGTCATCTGCTCCGTCTCCCGGGAAGCCGTGCCGTTGCCTATGGCAATGTGCTCCACACCGTACTTTTTAATCAGGCCGGAGAGTATGCGGATAGCCTCCGCCTTTTTCCCGGCGGAGAAAGTTGGATATACAACAGCGGTATCCAGCACCTTGCCGGTGCCGTCCACCACGGCCACCTTGCAGCCGTTGCGGTAGCCGGGGTCCAGCCCCATAGTCACCTTGCCCTTTACAGGCGGCTGCATCAGCAGAGGCTTCAGATTCAGGGCAAACATCTTTATGGCCCCTTCACAAGCGGTGTCGGTGAGCGTATTTCTGGCCTCCCGCTCCAGAGAAGGGAAGATGAGCCGGTCATAGGCATCGTCCGCAGCTGCGCGCACGAAGGCCATTGCACTGCTTCCGGGACGTATTACAGCCCGGCGCAGCCGCTGGAGCGCGGCATCTCTGTCCACCTCCAGTTCAACTTTCAGCATGCCCTCTTTTTCCCCACGGTTTATGGCCAGTATCTGATGGCCCTGCATGCGGCTGAGGCTCTGGCTGAAATCGTAGTACAGGCGGTATACGCTGTCCTCCTCCGTGGCGGCAGCGGATACCAGCTTCCCGTTGGCGGCTATATAGTCCCTCAAAAGGCTTCGTATGGCGGCATCGTCGGATATCATTTCCGCAATTATATCGGAAGCGCCGGCAAGGGCCTCCTCCACCGTCTCCACACCCTTTTCACTGTTCACAAAATCCTTGGCCAGTTTTTCCGGTTCCGGTAGATCCCTGCCCTGTTCAAAGAGCATCCTGGCCAGGGGCTCAAGCCCCTTCTCCCTGGCCACCGTGGCTCTGGTACGGCGCTTCTGCTTATAGGGGCGGTAAAGGTCCTCCAGCGCGGCAAGAGTCTCCGCCTCATCTATGGCCTGAGACAGCTCCTCCGTCATCTTGCCCTGCTCCTCTATGGCCTTTTTCACCGTCTCCCGGCGCTGCTGGAGATTTCTAAGATACTCCAGCCGCTCCGCCAGAGTTCTCAATGCCGTGTCGTCCATAGCCCCATGAAGCTCCTTACGGTAGCGGGCAATAAAGGGTATGGTGTTTCCCTCGTCCAGCAGGCTTATAACATTATCTATATGGCTCTGGGGCCTGTCCAGCTCCCTGGCCAGTATCTGGCTGATGGTCTCCAAGTTATGTCTCCTTTTTTAGTGGCTGCTTTTCTGCACATTATACCACAGCTGTTTTTGTATAGCAATGTTGAATTGTCCATATTTGACAAAAGAATAGGGTAAAAATACCATGGGCAGGCCGTGATTGTTCCGGCCTGCCCAAATCATTTCCAGTATATGTAAACTCACTTCAGTTTGATGCTTTGTCTCTCCCCATCCAGCTCATACTCAACTTTCAGACCGCTGTCGGAGAACACACGGATATTTTTCGCCCGGCGGTTTTTAAGCATCTGCCGGTACTGAGCAAGAGCGGTTTCAGAATATCCGGACATGTCGTCGGAGCAAAGGAGCATACCTCCGAAGAGACTGCAGCAGTCTGCCAGAATCTTTTTCTCCCTCTCAGTCAGCTTTATGTTGTCCTCCCTCAGGAAGAACACATCCGGATCACTGAGGAAGGCCCGACCGTTGAGCTGGCGGCGGAAAATACTGTTGCCTATGGCCTGCTTTGTGGAGACCCGCTCCAGGTTGGTATGGCGCATTATCCAGGTGTTGTCCCAGTCCAGACCCACGTCGCAGCTTATGCGGCAGTAGTCCACCAAGCCGAAGGCAGGCATAATGGGTACGCCGCAGCCAAGGATAAGCTTGTCTGCGCAAAATTCCCGCAGCAGCTCCATGGCCCTTATCATCCGCCCGGCTCTTGTCTCCCTCTTATTTCCAAAGGGGGCAGCAGCATACAGGAAATCAAGCTTCACCAGGTCGAATCCCCACTTATTCAGCACTGTGTCGAAGACCCGGCGCAGGTATTCCAGCACCTCCGGTTTATCTATGTCCAGAGCATAGAAGCCTCCCCAGTTGCAGCCGCAGTACCAGGGCTTGCCATCAACATAAAGGAGCCAGTCCGGATGTTCTTTCATGAGCTTTGCCCCGCGACGGCAGCCGAAGGGAGCCAGCCACAGTCCAGCTTTCATGCCCCTGGAATGTATCTCGTCCACAATTGGTTTCAGGCCATTTGGAAACTTCTTTTCATTTACCTGCCAGTCCCCAACGGCAATCTGCCAGCCGTCGTCTATCTGGAAGAGGTCCCCCTCCTTCAGCACCTTGGAGCATCCCTCCAGGTCGGAGAGTATGCTTCTCTCATCAATATCCTCATAGCGGTTATACCAGCTGGAATAGCCTGCAAGCTTTTCCTCAGTTCTGGGTCTTATGCCCAGAGCCCTGAACCAACCGTCAAAGACCTCATCCTCGCCACCTTCGGCGTAGTAGAGCCGGAAGGCGGGAAAGGCTCCCTCCACCTTCAGCCCTGCGCAGTCACGCTCTATACTGAGCACGCCCGCCCGGCTGTCGTATTTGAACACGGTGTAGCCCGGCCGCTCGTCCAGAGAGGCAAAAAGCCGGTAGCTCTCCCCATGTCGGAAGTAGCAATAGCTGTAGCCATGGGCTGCTCCACGCTTTTTGGGGTAATCCATGAAGTGGTAGTCCCCATAACGGTCTATGCCGTAATGGCGAATCACAAATTCAGGCAGCTTCTTCCAGGGCATCATCCTGCTGTTTTTGTCATATTCCGGGCAATAGCTCCAGGTCTGATAGCCGTTTATGAAAAACTTTTCTCCTTCTCCCAGCTCAAGATCCATAGAACCTTCGACTCGCTCCACTACGCTCTCAGGCAGGGTGAGATTAACGGCGTTTTCACCGGGAACAATTTCCCGGCTGCCTCGCAGACTTTTGCCGTCAATAAGCTGTGCGATATATTCAAATCTCATGCTTCCACCTCAAATTCAATCTTTACCGGCTCAAGGCCCTGAACAGATATTTCAAGCTCCGCCTTTCCGGCCCTGCCCGTGGTTTTCACATAGCAGCCGGTCATGCCTCCCTCCGCCGTGGCCCACTCCGGCCCGGCAAGCTCCAGCACCCCGCTTGCTTCAAAGTGTACCGGCAGCTGGGCATAGCTTGCGGTGTTGTTCCACTCGTCCAGCAGCCGCACCCGCACCGCCGCCATATCGTAGGTGTCCCCTTCCTTAAGCCGGGTATGGCTGCACCGGGCTTCGATATGGAGCTGCTTTCCCGGGCAGAGGGTTCGGCTTATTACCGTCCTGCCCCCCACTCTGCCATCAAAGCGCCAGCGGGTAGCCTCGCCGCCCCAGTTGCCCACATACTTGCCGTAGAGCTTTACACCGTCATCCATGCTTAGGCGATATCGCAGCATGCACCAGAGCATCATGGCCTTGTCGGCGGCGGGCATATTGGCAAGACCGTGCTTACCCGCAGAGATGAGACAGCGGCGCAAAAGCTCCGCCTCCTTGTCCGGAAACCCCTCCTGGGTCTTTAAAAGCTCCCCGATGGTATCGTCTATCAGCACCGGGCCGCAGCGCAGGCCTTCCATCTCCCGTTTGGTGAAGCTTGTGACATACACATCATTTTTGTACAACGCCACTTCCTCGGCATTGGTGAAGGCATATATCTTCCCCACATTACCGGCGGCATAGTCTCCTATGTCCATGGGACAGCCCAGCTCCAGCACCGGCTCATCCCCCTGGCTGGCATACACAGCCGCGGCCAGCTTGGGATTGCGGAAGGAGTCCAGCACCCCGTGGTAGCAGATGCGGTCCCCGGAACCGAAATCCTTGTGGGTGGCATAGTCGAACATGCACCAGCCGAAGCAGCCGGCGTGCTCCCCGGAGCCTGCTGCCGCCGACTGGACCCGGGCGTGGCGCAGGGCGTGCTCCTGCCTTTTTTCCCAGGGGTCAAAGCTCTTGGTTGGGAACATATGGCCGTTGTGCTCGCTGATTATCAGAGCCTTGCCCATGTCTGGCGTAACGTCCTTTTTCTTTTTGGCTCCTGGAGTCAGACCGTTGTGGGAGAAGTCGTTATAGGAATACACGTCCTCCAGCAAGCTGCTCTTTTCCAGATAGCGCACGCCGGAGGTCTGGCGGCTGTCGTCCAGCTCATGGGCCAGGGCATTGGTACGGCGGTAGAACTCGTCGTCGTCCACGCTCTCATTTATCCTTACGCCCCACAGGATTATACTGGGGTGATTGCGGTACTGGAGTATCATCTCCCGTACATTCTCCACCGCCTGGTCCTTCCACTTTTCGTCCCCGATGTGCTGCCAGCCCGGCAGCTCGGTAAACACAAGCAGGCCCAGCCGGTCGCATTCGTCTATGAAATATTGGCTCTGGGGATAGTGGGAGGTGCGCACGGCGGTGCATTTAAGTTCCTGCTTCAGTATCCTTGCATCCTCCCGCTGAAGAGCTTCAGTGGCGGCATAGCCTATATATGGATAGCTCTGATGCCGGTTCAGACCTCGGAGAAAGGTCTTTTTCCCGTTGAGGTAGAAACCCTCGGCACGAAACTCCGCGGTGCGGAAACCGAAAGTGACATTCTGAGAATCCAGGCTTCTCCCCTCTTTATCCAGTAGCTCCGCCCTCAGGGTGTAGAGCTTGGGTGAGAGGATATCCCAGGGTTCCGCCTGGGGCAGACTGAGTCTCTGGTCCGTCCCCCCCTGAACATTGAGCAGCTCCTTGTTCCCGTCCAGTATGGAAAGGCGGAGCTTCTCCCAGTCTCCCTGTATCTTCATTCTCACCCGGGCGGTAGTCAGTGTGGGAGTGGTGACAAAAATATCCTCAATATAGCTCTGTTCCCTCACATCCAGCCAGGCTTCACGATACAATCCGCCGTAGGTGAGGTAATCTATCACAAAACCGAAGGGTGGGATGGCCCCGTCCTCCCGGGAATCCAGCTTCACCGCCACCAGGTTTTCCCCGCCGTAGTTTACAAGTTCCGTAATATCCAGGCGGAAGGCGGTGTAGCCGCTGTGGTGCTCCCCGGCAAGGCAGCCGTTCACATACACCCAGGCCTGATGGGCAGCGCCGTCAAACTGTAAAAACAGCTTCTTTCCCCGGCAAGTTTCCGGGATATCCAGCTTCCGCCGGTAGCCCCGGACCCCCTCGTAGTCCTCCGGCCCGGCATAGTGCAAAGGCAGCTCCTTCACGTTGTGGGGCAAGCGCACCGACTCCCCGGCGGCCAGTCCTTTCATAAAGTCCTCGCTCCATTGAGGACTGAATTCCCATCCATTGCAAAGGCTTATCATACGGCTACCTCCCGAAAATCTATGTTTCTGCTGCAAGTATACAACATCCCTCTTCCCCCGTAAAGAGAAAACACGGGCCGGGGAGCACATCCCCGGCCCGTGTAAGACAGACTGGATTTACTTTTCCTCGTAGAGCTCGATAATGGCGTCGTCCTTGACAATGAAGGCCAGGCGCACATTGTCACCCAGGGCCTCGGGCCCGAAGATGACCCGGTCCGCCTCCGCCAGGTAGGGATCGGCGTTGTCCACCTTATAGGCCACATGGGGATGCTTGGAGAGAATTTCCGGAAAACGGGTACCTTCTTCAAATTTCAGATACTCGATCTTGTAGTCGTAGGCATCCACGCTCTCGTTAACCCAGAACCTGCCCCAGTCGTTGTAGACCATGCCGGGCTTCTTATTTAGTACGGGTATGCCGATGTGCATGTATTCTGCTGCCATGATGTTTCCTCCTGTTATTAATTATAAATTGCTTTTATATCAGGCAATTACTTTTCCACTTTTGCGGTCACGCTCTTTTCATAGGCGGTGCGGAAGGTGACGGTGAGCCAGCCCCAGACCAGACCGAACACACAGTAGAACAGCTCCACCAGACCGAAGGCCACAAAGCTGCCGGTATAGGGAGCGGCCACGCCGCCGGCAATGTAGCCCATTATGCCGAAGTAGGCTCCGGCGCCCACAAAGAGGGCGGGAACATAGCTGAGTATTTCAACCTTCTCGCAGCAGATGCAGGGGATGACTATAATCAGGATAGCCAGAGGCACGCCGAAGAAGCTGCCCGCAAAGCCGCCGAACCAGCCCCCCAGCACCATGATGGCAATGGATGCCACTATGCCTATCACATAGGCGACGAAAGCCTTCACGCCGCCCTTGACGTTGCAGCCGCCCAGGAAATAGCAGGCCCAGGCCTGGAAAGCTATCCAGGAGCCGCCGCCGGCCAGGAGGCTGCCTACAATGGTATTTGCCGCCAGGAACTGGTCGATTATCTGCATGACCGTTGCCAGTATTGCAACTATAATGGGGCCGACTATGTACTTGCTGAACTTCATAAATTTTCCTCCTATTATTTTTTACCTGTTTTCTCGCATTTAATTTGACTTAAAGGGATGCTGCAAGTATAATAAGAGGGTGAGCATTTATGCTCCGCCCGGAGGGTATACGGCTGTGCGTTGTGGAAGGCAAGCGGCCGTGTACCCTCTTTTCTCTTATTTACATCAAAAGTTCAGTTTTTCTCGCTGAGGTAGAACTCATAAGCTTCCTTGTCGGTGAATCCCTCATGGACCACCTTGGCCACAGCCTTGCACATGGCAATGGGGAATTCGCTCTGGAAGATATTCCGGCCCATATCCACGCCCCGGGCGCCGCTCTGTATGGCCCTGTAGGCCATGGTGAGAGCTTCCGCCTCCGGCAGCTTCTTGCCTCCGGCAATGACAATGGGCACCGGGCAGGCGGCTACCACATTTTCAAAGTCCTCGCAGAAGTAGGTCTTTACCATGCTGGCCCCCAGTTCTGCAAGGATACGGGTGGCCAGGAGGAAGTACTTGGGAGTGCGCTCCATCTCCTTGCCCACGGCGGTGACGCCCATCACCGGCACGCCATAGCGGTAGCCTGCGTCGGCAGCCCGGCACAGCACTTCCAGAGAATCACGCTCACCGGCGCCGCCCACAAAGCACTGGATAGCCAGGGCCGAGGCGTTCATCCTCAGGGCCTCCTCCATATCCACACCCAGGCCGCAGCCCTGGCTCATGTCGTCAAAGAGGACGGAGCTGTCGTGGGTGGCTCTCAGACAGACGGCCTTGTTCAGGGTGGGTGGGATGCAGCTTCTCAAAGCGCCTCTGGTTCCCATGAGCACGTCTGCATATTCACACAGCGGAGCTATGCTCACATCCAGACGCTCAAGCCCTGCGGTAGAACCCATTATGTATCCGTGGTCGAAAGCCAGCATGACAGTGTTGCCGGATTTGGGTGAGAAGATACGGGACAGGCGGTTTTTCATGCCCCAGTCGGTGTTGCCCAGACCCTTGGCGAAAAAGCCCTGATCCGGTGCTGCCACGTCCAGATGGTAATCCTTGGCGGCCTTGTTTCCTATTGCATCAGCCATTTTGCATTACTCCTTAAAGAAAGCGGCGGTGTGGGCCGGGGTGTTCCAGAGGCGCAGGGTCTCATCGTCCCACTTGGCAATGTTCAGCTGGAAGCCGGCCTGCTCCTGAACGGTGAGTATCTCGCCCACCATGTTGGCAACAACTTCAATGCCCAGGCTCTCAAGGTACTTCACGCAGTCCTTGTAGAGTATGAACATCTCCATAAGGGTGGTGGCTCCGGAGCCGTTTATCATGACAAAGGCCTTGTCGCCCTTTACCAGGGGGATGTCCTTAACAAGAGCGTTGGCCATGATCTCTATGGTCTCCTTGGCGCTCTTCATGGGCTGACGTCCGCCGCCGCCCTCGCCGTGCTGACCCATGCCGATCTCCATATCCACATCGCCCAGATCACCGAACTCGGCGCCGGTGGCGGGGTGGGTGGCGCAGCGGGCTGCAACGGCAATGGTAGCCATGGAGTCTGCATACTTCTGGGCAATGTCCGCTACCTCGTCCAGGCTCTTGCCCTCACGGGCGGCGGCAGCAGCGATATGGTAGAGAGGTATTGCCCCGGCCAGTCCCCGGCGGTCGTCGGAGTTGGAGCGGGGAGCGTTGGAGATATCCTCCTGGGTGACCACCTTGCGCACGTTCATCCCCGCCTTCTGTACCATCTTCATGACCATGTTGCCGCAGAGCATATCCCCGGCGTGGTTGAGCACCAGCAGCAGAACGCCGTGACCCTTGTCCGCCATCTTTACCGCCTCAAAAACCAGCTGGGGATTGGGGGCTGCAAACACGTCGCCCACCACCTGTATATCCAGCATGCCGCTGCCCACGAAGCCCGCCTGGGCAGGCTCATGGCCGCTGCCGCCAAAGGTGACAATGGTGACTCTGTCAGCATCCTTAAGGGTCTTGCTGATGACCAGATGCCCCTGAACATCCACTATGTCCTTATGGGCCAGCGCCATGCCTTCCAGCAGTTCATCGGTGAGGGTATTGGGGTCGTTGAGAAACTTCTTCATTTTCATAGTGCTTTTCCTCCTGTTTAAATTTTTTGTTATATATGCAACTATTTAACAGACTGTGCTCAGCGCCTTATTTCCCGGCAAGCCCGGCAAAGAAATAGCTCATGGAAACCGCCCCGGCATCTGGAGTACCTATGGTGGCCTCACCGTAGCTTCTGGCCCGGCCGAACCTGGAGACGAAGTTCTTGCTGTTCTCCGCCCCCTTCAAAGCCGCCTCCGCTGCGGCATCGAAGATCGCCGCCTCGTCGTCCCCGGCGGCCTGCATGGCCTCGGTAGCCGGAGTGAGGGCATCCATCATGGTCTTGTCCCCAACCTTGGCTTTGGACAGGGCAAAGAGAGTTTCATAGGCCTGGCGGAACATCTCCTTCAGTTCCCCGGCGCTTATCTCCTCCCCCTCCGGGGCGGCCTCCTGCATACCGTCAAGCCATGTATTCCAAAGGGGCACTGCACTGCCGCCGTTTATCATCATCACCGCCATGGCAGCATCATCCAGCATTGCCCTGATTCCCCCCTGGCTTTCTTCCACTGCCCCCTCAATAGCGGCAGCTATCTTGGTCATGGTTATACCGTGGTCTGCATCTCCGAATTTAGAGTCTATTTCCGTGAGTTCCGCTTCGGCCCCCGTCACCCGGCGGCAGGCACTTTTGAATCTCTCCGTCAGCTCCGCTTTTGTCATTCGCATTTCCTCCCAGTGTTTAACATATGTTATTTTTTGTTGTTTTCTTCTGACTTAAACATAACATATGTAAGTTAGTCTTACAAGTCTTTTCTGTCGGTGCAAAAAAAATTTGGCTAAACCACAAAAAGCCTATTTCGGCTTTTGTATAGTTTAGCCAAGTAAATCGATGCTATATTCTGCTTATGCCTGGGATTTCTCCATCCGTGCCAGCACTCGCTCTGCCAGGCTGCACGGCAGCACCAGAGTGTCAATAAGTTTAAGACGCAATGCGCCGATGACGCTCTCCTCCTTCAGGTGGGCAGAGCAGAGAGCCACAAGCTTTCCGGCATGGCTCAGCTGCTCAACGGAGCACTGTATAACATTATCCACGTCGGGCTGGATAATGCTGCCCTCTTCGTCATAATAGTGGGCCAGTATACGCCCCACTGCCCGGCGGCGCAGCAGCTGCCCACTGTAGCGGTATTCCACACCCAGATCCGGATAAGAAGGATAGTTTGACACATTTACAAAAGCCAGGTCAATATCGTCCCAGCGCTGGGACACACCCCGGAAGGTCTCCATATTCCGTATCAGAGCCAGCTCCTGCTCCGAATCAAAAAAGGCGGGAAAATAAAGATAATCCGCCTCACATCCCAGCTTTCCGGAAATTATTCTGGCCAGCTCGTTGGTATGATATCCCCGGTAGGAGGCACCTATGCCGCCGATCAGGGGGAAAAGCCGGCAGTTCTTGTGTTCCTCCCCTGCTTCCGGCTCTGCCCAGTCTGCCATACGGCCCATCATGGACCCCCAGCCTATGCCTATATTCTCTGCCCCATCCTCAAAGCAGAGACGGAAAGCGGCACAGGCAGTGGCATTATCTGTGGCGTCGGCAGCGGCGGCATCCGGCTGCACCAAAGCCCTGTGCAGATTAAAGCAGCTCTCCAGCTGCTTTGCCGCCAGCTGCTCACGGCTCTGCACATCGTTTATTGTGATGGTCACAAGGCCGCAGCTCCTGGCCTCAGTGAGCAGCAGACTCACCAGGGGTCTGGAGATTCCAAGCTCCTTTGCTATCTGGTTTTGGGTCATGTCCCGCTCATAATACATGTGGGCTACATTCAGCATACGTTCAATTTTTTTATCAGCTGGGATCATTTGTATGCTCCTTTGTCAAATTCTGGGGGTATAATAGCATCGAATTTCACATTTGTCAAGTTTGGTATTTTCAAAAAATCTGCCGGAAATCGTAAATCCCGCCGCAGCATATAAAGCCGCAGCGGGGTTTACGGTGTTTCTCATATCTTATTCGCCCAGGGCCTCCAGCAGGGCCTGGGTACGGTCGGTCTTTTCCCAGCTCACGCCCAGATCCTCCCGGCCCATGTGGCCGTAAGCGGCCAGCTGCCGATAAATGGGTCGACGCAGGTCCAGATCCCGGATGATAGCGCTGGGGCGCAGGTCAAACACCTTGCGCACCGCCTCCTCAAGGCAGGCATCGGGCACCGTGCCTGTGCCGAAAGTCTCCACCAGTACAGACACGGGAGCCGCCACGCCTATGGCATAGGCCAGTTCTATCTGACAGCGGCTGGCAAGGCCGGCAGCCACCACGTTTTTCGCCACGTATCTTGCGGCATAGGCAGCGGAGCGGTCTACCTTGGTGGGGTCCTTGCCGGAGAAAGCGCCGCCGCCGTGGGGGGCGCTGCCGCCGTAGGTGTCAACTATTATCTTCCGGCCGGTAAGTCCCGAGTCTCCCTGAGGTCCGCCGATGACAAAGCGCCCGGTGGGGTTTATAAGATATCTTGTGCTGTCATCCAGCAGCTCCGGGGCAATGGTGGGCTTTATGACCCGCTCAATCATATCCCGGCGTATCTGTTCCAGCTCCGCCTCCGGGGCGTGCTGGGTGGAGATCACCACCGTGTCAACCCGAACCGGACGGCGGTTTTCGTCATACTCTATGGTCACCTGGGTCTTGCCGTCGGGGCGGAGATAGCTCAGCTCTCCGGATTTTCTCACAGCGGTCAGGCGTTTTGCCAGCTTATGAGCCAGGGAGATTGCCAGTGGCATCAGCTCCGGTGTCTCGTCACAGGCATAACCGAACATCATGCCCTGATCCCCGGCGCCGTTTTGCAGCTGGTCATATTCTCCGGTCTTGTTTTCCAGAGCCTTGTCAACACCCATGGCAATATCTCCGGACTGCTCGTCTATGTTGGTAATTATGCCGCAGGTGTCGCAGTCAAAGCCGTACTTTGCCCTGTCATAGCCTATATCCCGGATTACCTGTCGGGTTATCTTGGGGATATCCACATAGCAGCTGGTGCTTATCTCACCCATAATATGCACAAGTCCGGTGGAAACCGTGGTTTCGCAGGCCACACGGCCCATGGGGTCCTGCTCCAGTATGGCATCCAGCACCGCATCGGATATCTGGTCACAGATTTTGTCGGGATGCCCTTCCGTTACGGATTCGGACGTAAAGAAATAATGGCTCATCGTGTTCTCCTTTGTAATCTTTTGTATTATTTACTGAGCAGTTGAGCAAGCTCTTCATATGACTCAAAACCATAGGCTATGTAATCTTTGTATCCGTAATCATAATAATTATCAGCCCTGTATATTACATTTTCCTGGCTAAATTTCTTTGTAAATTCGAAATAATAATCTTCGTTGGCAGACAATAATACAAAGACTTTTCCTGACGGCACCGTGGTCAAATGACTTTTTGACTGGAGCCATGGATATATGTCATTAAAATCTTCCAGACTAGCTATCTCCTGTTTTCCATCATTCCAATGCCATAGTTCCAGCTGTCCATTAGAGAGTTCGGTTAACACATTTGCATTCCAAAATGTTGCATATCCCTGAGTATATCCCTGCTCAACTAAAGCTTGTACCGCTTCTCTCTGTCCTTTTGTGTTATCAACTTTACGCATTTCATTATAACTCAAAGCACCACAAAGCAGGACAAGGGCCATAAAGCCTGCAACAAACTTTCTGTTGTTCTCACGTTTTTTAGAGCTATATGCAAAATAAGTAAAGACGGCCAGCGCTCCAAAGATTACGCTCATTATCATGTATCTGGGAATAAAAATCTTGTTGCTCATGGAAAATACCAAAACCATTGTCACAAGATATGACAGGTACACGGCTGCAATAAACTTTGCGCTTATTCCATGTTCGTCGGACTTCAGAGTGAGCACAGAACATATTATACTCAAAAGTACCCAAATGCCAGCCACAGCATTAAACAACAACGCTGAGGAGAATATGGATTCACCCGTTCTATATCCGAATACCCCTATCCATCCATTGATAACATCCATTATTCCAGCAATCGATAATGCCTGAAACATCTGGTCTTCATAGCTCTGAACCTCATATATTTTTGCCAGAACACCGCTGTAGAAAAGATATCCTGAAACGGTAGCCAAAGCCATTATCAGCGCAAATGCAGCCAGCTTAGTTTTGTTCTTATCTCTCTCTATAAAAAAGCAAAGCACTGCTGCAAACACCATAGGAACATTGAACATTATCAGTTGCATTGGGCCGCAAAGCCCGCCTGCAATGGATATAAGTATTCCGGCAATCATTAATACTAGCCGCTTTTTGTTACTGTTCTCATTGGTAAAGGCTATGCACATACCCATGGTTAACAGGGACGTTATAATTGTAGCAGCATAATATACGCCCCTCATAACTATGTCAAAATAATCTTCCGATATGGGCAGCAGCATAACTGCTCCAATATACCCAAAGTACTTTCTAAGCCCTGCCTTGTTGCACAAAAACCAAAGGCACGCCAGCATCAGCAAATAAATAATAATACTGCCTAGGACACGAACTGTGTGCCAATTATCAGTAAATTTAAACAAAATTGCCCAAATCAGATTAATATCGATAACTTTAAGCACAGTAGAATAGCACCAGTTTGGCGTTATTATTCTATTCTCCTCTGCAAGCATATGCCCTAAGATCAAATCGCTGGAATGGTCAGAGTTTAGAGTGTAGATGATATAGTTATCCACATAATACCAAAGAACTGCAAATACACCAACCAATATCAGCCATCCCACAGTGGACATATTAGTCCGCTTTAATTTGTCAACACAAATTTTGTAAAGCCTCATAACAAGCTCCTTATATAAATGGATTCCAGAAACGGCTGCCGTTCATCACGTTCAGGCTCAGGGAAATAACCAACAGCAGGGCGCAGAAAATCATTGCCAGGATATCCAGCTTTGAAAACTTACGCCCCATATACCAGGTGCGCTTCTTATTCTTGCCGAAGCCTCTCAGCTCCATGGCATTGGATATGGTCTCTATCCTGTCCATGCTGGAGAGAATGAGAGGTATCAGAATTGCGCTTGCGCTTTTCAGCCGCTTTGTTAGGCTCTGCTTGCGGCTCATCTCAATGCCCCGGGCCTGCTGGGCCTGTGATATATCATGGTATTCCCGCTGAATATCCGGGATATACCTGAGAGCCAGGGCCACAGAATAGGCCACGGTGTATTTGACGCCTATTCTGTTCAGAGAGGCAGCAAACTCACTGGGGTTAGTGGTGCATACAAAGAGCAGCACAATTGGTATGGTGGACAGATATTTCAGCACCAAATTCAGGTGGTAAAAGAGCTGCTCCTTGGTGACCACATAGTTTCCCCCCATGGAGAACAGCACATGCCTGGTACCATAGAGGCTGACTCCGTGCTGAGGAGAGAAGGCAAATATCAAGACATTGTTCAGCACCATGAACACCGCCGTAAAGCCCAGCATAAAGGACACGTCCCGCAGCTTTATTTTGGAGATGTAAAACAGCAGGAAACTGAGCACCGGCAGCAATATCAGCATACGTGTGTCATAGGTGAGCATTGCCGCAAAACTCCACAGCAGCAGGCACACCAGCTTGGTAGCTCCTGTGAGACGGTGTATGGGAGAGGGGCGGTCAATATAGTTGAATATATTTATCATTTTCTCACCGCCTCCCGCTCATAATCTATGAAGCGCTGGACGAAGGCACGTCCATCCTCAATTCCGCACATCTGTGACAGTGGATAAAGGGAAGTTTCCTTCAGGCTGGCCTTACGGATGACCTCACTGTCGGTGAGTATTCTGGCAGAGCTGTCATCAGCTATTACACGGCCGCCGGAGAACACTACCGCCCGCCCCGCATATTCCAGCATCAGGTGCATGTCGTGGGTTATCATGACCACGGTTATGCCCTGTTCGTTGAGGCCACGGAGAAACTCCATTATCTCCGTGTAATGGCGGTAATCCTGCCCGGCGGTTGGCTCGTCCAGAATTATCATCTCAGGCTTCAGTACCAGGATGGAGGCAATGGTAACCCGCTTTTTCTGCCCGAAGCTCAGAGCGGACACCGGCCAGTTTCTGAAGGGCCACAACCCGCATATCTTCAAAGTCTCCTCAACCCTTGGGATTATCTCCTCCTCACTGAGGCCTCTGGTGCGAAGTCCCAAAGCCACCTCGTCATATATCATCACCTTGGATATCATCTGGTTGGGGTTCTGCATCACATATCCGATATGGTCGGCTCTCTCCTTTATGGACATCTCCATAAGGTCCCGGCCGGCAAAACTGAGGCTTCCCTGCTGCTGCTTTTCAAATCCGCAGATCAGCTTGGAAAAGGTGGATTTTCCGGCGCCGTTTGTGCCGGCAATAGCCATCAGCTCCCCCTCATATACGGTGAGAGACACATCCTTCAGGGCCTGGTGACCGTTGTCGTAAGCAAAGGAAATGTCCTTCGCCTCAAGCAGCACCTTTTTCTCTTCACGGGCCGGGGTCTCCGGCCTGGATCTGAACCATCCGCGCACCCTCTCCTTCTGCTCCTCCGTAAGCTTTATTGTGTCCAGGCTTGCAGGAGCCATGTCCGCTTTTATCTCCACCCCGGCATATTTCAGAGCCGTGATATACAGCGGCTCTCTTATGCCGCTGTCACTGAGCAGGCTGGAGGACAGCAGCTCATCGGGGCTGACATCGGCGATTATGCGCCCCTCCCCCATGAGCACCACTCTGTCCACATGGCGGTGCAGCACATCTTCCAGGCGGTGCTCGATAATTATTACGGCAGCTCCGGTCTTCTCCTGTATCTCATCTATAAGTTCCACAGCCTGCTTGCCGGTAGCCGGATCCAGGTTCGCCAAAGGCTCGTCAAAGAGCAGTACATCCACATCGTCTACCATCACTCCGGCCAGGGCCACACGCTGCTTCTGCCCGCCGGACAGCTCATTCGGGGCATGGCCCAGATGGCTGGAGATGCCTACCAGCTTTGCGGCCTGGGCCACTCTCTGCTTCATTTCCGGCAGAGCCACGCAGTCGTTCTCCAGGGCAAAGGCAATATCCTCCGCAACGGTAAGTCCTATAAACTGGCTGTCGGAGTCCTGCAAAACCGTACCCACATGGCGGGAGATTTCAAATATTCCCATGTCCCTTGTCTCTCTTCCGGCTATGGTAAGGCTGCCGCTCATCTCCCCCCGATAGCTGGAGGGGATGAGACCGTTTATGCAGTGGGCAAGGGTAGACTTGCCGCAGCCGGAGGGTCCGGCAATAAGTACTTTCTCCCCCTTGCTTATGCTCAGGTTGATATCGTATAGCGTGTGCTCCTGCTGGGCATTGTATTTAAATCCGAAGTTTTCAAATTTGATGATTGGCTCCATGTTCTTCCTCCCGAACACCGGCTGTGCACAGCAGCGCCGTCCCACCTATTACCGGACGGCATTGCTCTGCACGGCTGCATCCTCCCGTATTCAGTAAACGGCGGGAAAAATTCCCGCCGTTTACCAAGCGTTGAATCTTACTCCTCTTCCTTAAGGCTTCCCTTCTTGGGCTTTGCCGCAGCATAGGCTACGCACAGCAGAGTGCCCACGATGGCGGTGGTGATAAGGTTGGAAACTCCTCCCACCAGGCCCTGGAGGAACACCTTGTTGGCGGGCTCACCGTAAATGGCGATGTCCAGCACGGGGGCTACCAGAGCCCAGGCCACGATGTGGCCCACCACCTGGAAGACGTTGAACTTCACCACGTCGGCCTTGCCGAAAATGCCGTCGGCCAGCTGCAGCTTGTAGGAAACCAGGCCGATGATGACGCCGAACACGCCGGAGGCTATAACCCAGCTCCACCACACGCCCCAGCCGTAGCTGAAGTCAATGAGGGCATGGCCTATAAGGCCGATGAGGGCGCCGGCCACAGGCCCGTATATGGCAGCCATGAAGGCCAGCAGGCCGTACTGCACGGAGATGTTGGTGTTGGGCACGGGGCTGGGAATGGCCACAAAACGGCCCAGAACAAAGAACAGAGCGGCGCCGATGCCGATTGCAACGATGGTTTTTACAGGAGACTTCTTCATTACTTTCTACTCCTCTGTATGTATATTATTTTTAAACGCATGGGCTGTCGCCCCGGCGCTTAAAAACCGAAATGAGAGACATCCAACCTGCGGATGCTTATCTTCCAGCTGTTGCCGGTGCCCACACTGTAGGCCCGTGCAAAGCTGCCCTGGTTAATGGCCACCGCCATGCAGTCCAGAGAATTTATGTACAGCAGAGCCTCTCCCACCCGGACCTCCGCAAAGGAATGGGCATAGGTGACCACATTGTGATAGACCACACGGGTGTCGTTTTCTATGCATATCTCCACCTTATCGCCTACGGCGCAGCCCAGAGTCTTGAACATCTCCTTGGGGATATTGGTCCAGAGGCTGCCGAAGCGCACGTCCAGCACATCCACGGTGCCGCTGACAATTCCGTCCCTGGCTGTGGGAGATACAGTGGGCAGCTCCACTATGCTGTCAGGATCTATTGATGGACCCACCTGGGTGAAATTTATCTTTCCGCTTGCCAGCCTTGCCCCTGTGTAGGCATATACATCCCGGCCGTGGAAGGTATAGCTTTCCTCCGAGCCTCTCAGGCGGTTCACCGTTTCGTCTATTATTCTGGCTTCGCTTATGCCCACCCGGCGCTTTATGTGAGTAAGAGTACCGTTGTCCGGGGTGACAATATACTGGCCGGTGCTTGTCTTTGCAACAATGCTGCGTCGATCGGAGCCCACTCCCGGATCCACAACCGATACGAACACCGAACCCTCCGGCCAGTAGGCCACGGTTTGGATCAGGCGATAGCTGGCGTCCCATATGTTGTAGGGCTCGATCTCATGGGTCAGATCAAAAACTCTGAGCTGGGAGTCCACGGTATAGGCCACGCCGTACATGGCGCTCACCGCCCCGTCCTGCACGCCGAAGTCGGATTGGAATATCAGCGGATTCATTTTAAAACACCTTTCCTTTCACTCAGCTGAAACCATAAGCGCCCCGTTTTCCAACGGAGCGCAGCTTCAGCATAGCCTCATCTTGCGTATACCGCCGGATTTGGCACCTTGCTGAATGCAGGTTGCCGGGCTTCACAGGGCCGTTCCCTCCACCACTCTCGATAAGGTGTTTAAATTTTTACCGACAACATTATATCAGTTTTCCACTGCTTGTCAATAGTTTCCCTTCTTTCGTCCCTCCATACTGCCGGCTTTAATTTTTTCTTGTTTTCCCCTTGACAAGGCTGTTATAGCTGTATATACTGTGCATATACAGTTAACGGAGATGCATGCAATGACGATACTGATAAATAACCACAGCGGCGTACCTATATACGACCAGATCTTCACCCAGATAAAAAATCAGATAATCAGCGGCAGCCTGCCTGAGGGTGAGGCGCTGCCCTCCATACGCTCTCTGGCCAAGGATCTGCGTATCAGCGTCATAACCACCAAACGGGCCTATGACGAGCTGGAGAGTGCGGGCTTCATCTACACCCTGCCGGGCAAGGGCAGCTTTGTATCTCAGCGGGACACTCAGCTGATTCGTGAAGAAACTCTCAGGGAGATTGAGGATCACATGCGTAAGATACGGCTGTTGGCGGAAGGCTGCGGCCTGAGCCGCCGGGAACTCAGCGAAATGTATGATATTTTGGAGGACGAGACATGAATAACGCAATTGAAACAAGGGAGCTGACAAAGAGCTTTAAGGGTTTTACTCTGGACAGGCTGAGTCTGGTGCTGCCCTCCGGCTGTATACTGGGGCTTATCGGAGAAAACGGTGCCGGTAAAACCACGGCGATAAAGCTGCTGCTTGGCATACTCAAGTCCGACTCCGGCAGCGCCTCTGTGCTGGGTCAGGATATATCCGGAGACATGGGCCGGGTAAAAGAGGAGATAGGCGTGGTACTGGATGAGCCGGGTCTGCCGGAGAAGCTTACAGTGAAGCAGCTGGGAAATATAATGCCCAACATCTATAAAAGCTGGAGCCGGGAGGATTTCTCCGCCTATATCCGCCGCCTGGATTTGCCGGAGGATAAGCCCTATAAGGACTTCTCCCGGGGCATGAAAATGAAGCTGGGCCTGGCTCTGGCCCTGTCCCATAAGCCCAGGCTCCTGCTGCTGGACGAGGCCACCAGCGGGCTGGACCCGGTTGTAAGAGACGATGTCACGGATCTGCTGCTGGACTTCACCCGGGATGAGGGGCACTCGGTGCTCATCTCCTCCCATATCGTCTCGGACCTGGAAAAAGTCTGCGACTATATAGCCTTTCTCCACAAGGGAAAGCTCATGCTTTTGGAGGAGAAAGACGTCCTGCTGAGTGAGTACGGCCTGCTCCAGTGCTCAAAGGAAGAGGCAGAGACCATTGAGCCCTCCGCAATAATAGGCCGCCGGGACAACCCCTACGGCTGCCGTCTTATTGTCCGCGCCGACGCTTTGCCCCGTGGTGCAAAGACAGAGAACATAAGTATAGAGGAATTGTTCATATTCATGGTCAAGGAGGATGCATGATGAAAGGTCTGCTTTTAAAGGATTTTTATGTGATGAAAAGAGAACTTCGGGCTTTTCTTTTCATAATAGTGTTCTTCACCGCTTTTCCCTTTGTGGGGGAAAACAACAGCTTTTTCATGTTTTACGGCCTGATAATGCTGCCGATAGTAAATATCAGCCTCATCTCCTATGACGAGCGCAGCCACTGGGACAGCTTTCTGGAGACCACGCCCATCTCACGCTCCACTGCGGTGACGGAGAAATACCTGCTGAACCTGCTCCTGCTGCTCATCTGGTTCCCGGTGGTACTGCTGGTTTATATGCTCCAGCACTCCAGTTTCGGCGATTTCGCCCAAATGCTGTGCATAAGTGTATATATGGCCCTGTTCTTCCCCGCCGTGCTCTATCCCTTCATCTTTGCCCTGGGCAGTGAGAAAGGGCGCTTTGCCTACTTCATATTTATTTTTGCAGCCATGGCAGCCATTGCCGCCGGCGTAAACCTGATGTCGGAAGGCGCCTTCAGCCTCTCCGAAAAGCTGTCTTTTATACTCCTGCTCCCCCCTGTGGCGGCCTATATAATATCCTGGCGTCTGTCCATAGGCTTTTACAAAAAGAGAATTCTGTGATGCTGTTTCTATAACTTGCGTACTGTCCCTGCCTATGGTATCATGGGCAGGGATAGTTCTTATTCTGAACCGTTTCCGGGAATAACACTGGCATAAAGAGAATAACGCTCACTTAAAAGGCAAACTTATTTTCCATAATTTGGATATTCGACATAGTTCTACACATAGAGTGATAAAATTTTAAGGCAATTTGTCGAAGGCTATTGAAAGAGCAAGAATTATCATATATTATGTCAACAAATTTTCTTGGTTGTTCGACAAAAAATTCTTGTCCCAAGTGTGTCAACTATGGTAATTTTATTGCGACATGACGGTGTACATTACCTTAGAGTATCGAATTACTCCGTATATCGCATAACGGGAGGATAAAATTATGGAAACCAAAACACGCATTCTTATCGCCGATTCAAACCAGGATTTTTGCCGGCTGATGACCGACACTTTCAGCCGGGAAAAAGACCTTGAGGTGGTCGGCGTGGCCGGCGACGGCATTGAAGCTTTGAGCCTGCTGGCCGAACTCAAACCTGATCTTCTGCTGATGGACCTGGTGCTGCCCAAGCTGGACGGACTGGAGCTCCTGCGCCGCTGCGGCGAAACCGGAGCCCACAGCAGTATCATAGTACTCTCCGCATTCGTGAACAGCAAAGTTATAGCTGATTGCTCAGCTCTGGGCGCGGACTATTTCATGCCCAAGCCCTGTGACATTCCCGCCCTGCTCAGCCGCATCCGTCAGCTTAGCGGCAGCCAGAATGTGGGCAGTGTTCCTCCCGCCGGAGTGGACTGCCGCCAGCAGGCTGCATCCCGGCGTCAGGATGTGGATCTGGAAGCCGTTGTCACCGATATAATTCATGAGATAGGCGTTCCCGCCCATATCAAGGGATATCAGTATCTCCGGGAAGCCATTATCCTTACCATAAAGGACATGGACATGATAAACGCAGTCACCAAGGTGCTCTATCCTGAAGTGGCCAAGAAGTTCAACACCACCCCCTCCAGAGTGGAGCGTGCCATACGTCACGCAATAGAGGTGGCCTGGGACAGAGGTGATATTGAGGTGCTGCAGAAGTTCTTCGGCTATACCGTTTCCAACATAAAGGGCAAGCCGACCAACAGCGAGTTCATTGCCATGATAGCTGATTGTCTCAGTCTCCGCCGTAAGCAGGCCACACGCTGAATAATCCCCAGACGATTGAAAATGAAAAACTGTATGCCCAGGCCCGGAGCTGCTGCTCCGGGCCTGGGCATGTCTGCTTCTTAGGGAAGGCTTACTATCATGATCCGCCAAATTTTTCCCGTTCCCTTATCAACTCTTGTAATATCCACGGCATATGATATAATTAAAATTGTTAATTCCGAGACACTTGACAGGAGGAAAAGAGGATGAAAAAAGGCAACCCCATTTACGCGTCTCTGGAATCCATGGGTTTTTACACCGCAGGACAGGTGTGCATGGGCTTATGGAAGGGCTATGCTGTGCAGCTCCGTCCCTACAACGGACGCTATTATTTTCTTGATGTGGCAGTCCGGGTGAACAAAGGGGACAAATCTCTGGCCAAGAACATCAGAAAATCGGTAAAAGAAGTTTACGGTAAAAATTTTGCCTGTACGAACAGCGGTAAGTTTCTGAGCTTTACGGTGACTTTCAACAAGAAGAGTCCTTATGATGAGCAGTTCACCGCTTATATGCAGGCAATAGCATCCGCCCTACAGCAGAACGGCATCTCCCCTGCCGACAGCTGTGCCGTCTGCGGCGGCGGCAGCCCGGACAGCCTGTGCTTTTACGACTCCAGCTTCCAGCCTGTCCACAGCGCCTGTATACGCAGCAGTCTGGAGCAGGCCCGGCAGGACATAGAGCAGAACAAAGTCAACGGCAGCTATATTACCGGCTTTGTGGGAGCTTTCCTTGGTATGCTGGTAGGCTCTGCTGCCAACATACTTTCCATTGTTCTGGCCGAGCGGATATACGCCCTGCTCTTTGCTCTTGTGCCTCTGGCCGCCGCCTGGGGTTACAGAAAGTTTAACGGTAAAATGAATATGATCTCCGTGGTAATGATCCTGCTGCTGTCCTTTGTGAGCATATTTATAATGCAGTATGTTACCGTCGTGGTTTACCTTGTGGACGAATACGGTCTGGCAGTGGGTGAAGCCATATGGGCCTCCTCCGACCTGCTGCTCACCGGCGAGGGTCTTATGGCCATCGTCACCGGCAGCGGCGATCTGTTCCTGTTCATGCTCCTGGGTATTTTCATTGCCTGGCGCAGCATCATCCAGACCAATACGGGAAGTCTCAAAAATCTGGAGAGTCTGCGCGCCACTCTGCGCCCCAATCCCGCCTATAGTCCGGACGGCTATACCGACTCCTGTCAGGCTTCGGAGAGCACTGTGGAATAACTGCCCGTTCCGAACAGACAAAGCCCGCATTTCTGCGGGCTTTTTTGCGGGCTTTATCCACATCCCCACCGCTTCCCACAATATGCCTTGTCCAGCAGTGGACAGTGTATTGAAAAACAATTGCAAAATGTTATAATTTAAAAGGTCAGGATTTTTAATATTCAGGAGGTGCGGAGCCATGAGGGCCAAACTCATTTACGCTTCCCTTACCCCTCTGGGTTTTTTCCGGATGAAAAATATGTGTCTTGGCTCATATAAGGGCTATGGTGTAATGCTTTACCGCAGTAACTGTCATTACTTCGTAAAGATCTCCGCCTCGGTGGACAGGAAGAACAAACTGCTGCTAAAGAGCATTGCGCGCAAAGCCAAGGAGCTGTGCCGCAGAGTTATATTTAAGCAGAGTTATATTTAATCAGTGTAGCGGTGATTTTATTATCTTTCTTATTAGGTTTAACCGACGCAGCCCCTACGCAGATCAGTTTCGCGCTTACATGGATGCCATAGTCAACACCCTGGAACAAAACGGAGTTTCTCCCCCAGCCACCTGTGGCATATGCGGCCGTAGCAGGCCGGAGGGTTTTTGCTTCTTTAACATGGGCTATCGTCCCGTCCACCGCAGCTGTATCATAAGGGCTCTGGACCAGGCCTGGCAGCAGATAGAACAAAACAAGGCCAACGGCAGCTATCTCACCGGTTTGCTGGGAGCGCTGCTGGGTATGCTGCTGGGGGCACTGCCCGCCGCCCTGGTACTTGTGTTTTTTGATTATATGAGCTTTCTGCTTTTCGCCTTGGTGCCTCTGGCAGCCTCCTTGGCCTACACGAAGTTTAACGGCCGTACAGATCTGCTGTCGATACTGATAAACATTTCGGTTTCCCTTGCCGGGGCGTTTGTCATACAGTATCTCTACAGTGTGGTCAGTCTCCTGGAGCAATACAATATTACTTTGGGCGACGCTTTGGATCTGGCCCTCCAGCTGCTGTTTGTCGGTGAAGGTTTAAGCTATTTCATAAGGAGCAACGGTTACCTCTTTTCTGTCATGTTCTGCGGCATACTGATTTCCTGGGGCAGCATAAGGGCAACCAATTCCTTTTTTCTGAAGAATATGGAGACTCTGGAGAGCAGCCTGCGTCCCAACCCTGTTTACACCCTGAATGCCGCTTCCGATAATGGCGCAGATGCAGCCGGTACGGAGGGATGATGTCCCCCGACACTTTTAAAGCCCGCAGGAATGCGGGCTTTCAGCTTATGTAAAACTCCGGGCAGGACGTTTTCCATAGGCTGATTTTTAATTATCCCTTTTCTTGACAAAAGGAGCGTTATACTACATAATTAATTGTTATCTTTTTCGTCGAGGCTGAGATATGGTTTTTTCATCCTACGTTTTCATATTCGTTTTTCTGCCCCTGGTGCTGCTTGGTTTCTATCTTCTGCCCAGACTCATATCCTCAGGCGGCAGACTGAGAACCGCCCAGAATCTGCTGCTCATTGCAGCCTCCCTGGTTTTCTACGGCTATTACAATGTGTATTACCTCTTTATAATAATAGCCTCCATCCTTGTAAACTACGCCTTGGCTCTGGCCATGCAGCGCTTTGACCTGAGCCGTCCGGCTTTGTCAAAGGCATTCTTCATTCTGGGTATACTTTTCAACATTTTCCTCATAGGCTACTTTAAGTATTACGACTTCTTTATTGAGAATATCAATTTTATATTCCGCAGCAGCTTTGCCCTGAAGCATCTGCTCTTGCCTCTGGGCATCAGCTTCTTCACCTTCCAGCAGCTGTCTTTCCTGGTCTCCGTGTACAAGAAGGACGAGAAGGTGGAAGGCTTTATAAGCTACTGTATCTTTGTTCTCTTCTTCCCCCAGCTGGTGGCGGGCCCCATCGTGCTCTACAGCGAGATGATCCCCCAGTTTAACGACGAGAGCCGCAGCCGATTCAATGCCGACAATATGTCTGCGGGCGTATACATGTTCTGCATCGGGCTCTTCAAGAAAGCCGTAATTGCAGACACTCTGGCCCTCTTTGTGGACAACGGCTTCGCCCAGAACAGCCTGGGTCTGGCCGCCGCCTGGGCTGCCTCCCTCAGCTACTCCCTGCAAATCTACTTTGACTTCAGCGGCTATTCCGACATGGCCATCGGCCTTGGCCGGATGTTCAATATAGACATTCCATACAATTTTCTCTCTCCATACAAGTCTGAGAGTTTCTCCGAATTGTGGCGGCGCTGGCATATCACTTTGGGCCGGGCCCTGAGCACCTACATATATATCCCTCTGGGAGGCAACAGGAAAGGGCGGATACGCACTTTCGTCAACACCTTTCTCACCTTTTTTGTGAGCGGCCTGTGGCACGGTGCCGCCTGGACCTTTGTGCTCTGGGGCAGCATCCACGGCCTGTTCGTGGCTCTGGAAAAGAGCTTTCCCCGGCTGCTGTCCAAGCCTCCCAGATGGCTGCGCATAGCCTGTACCTTCATTCTGGTGAACGCCCTGTGGGTACTCTTCCGGGCGGAGAGCTTCTCTCAGGCCGCCATGGTCTACCGGGGCATGCTCAGCTTCGGCAGCCTTCAGTTGTCCCAGATAGCCTCCCTTGTGCTGGACAATTCCTTTGACTTCCCAACCTCGGTAGATATTGCCTATCTGTCTTCCCTGCTGGCGGTGCTGCTCTGTGTTGTATTTCGCTGCAAGAACTCCCGGGAAAAGCTGGAGAGCTTTTCCTGCACCGGAAAGAGCCTGGCCTTTACTGTGTTCCTCTTCTGCTTCTCCGTGCTGCACCTGAGCCGTGAGAGCATATTCATTTACTTTAATTTCTGAGGTCTGAGCTATGAAAAAGAATCTAACTTCCGCCCAGTGGCTCAGGCGCTTTCTGGCCCTGGCTCTGGCGGTGCTGGCAGTGCTGGCCGCCGCCGTATATATCATTGACCCCTATTATAATTACCGGGCCTACGACCACAAATATAAGCTGGATAAGATATTCTCCGTCCCCGGAGTGGTAAAGAACTACGACTATGACGCCATAGTCATAGGCTCGTCCATGACCCAGAACTTCAATATGGACACCTTCCGGCAGGAGCTGGGCCAGGATGCCATCAAGGCCACCCTGGGCGGAATCACCAGTACGGAGATATCCGCCCTTTTCAAGCTGGCTCAGGAGGCCGGACATGCCCAGACCTACTACATCTGTATAGACAATTCTACCCTGTCCTCAGGAAGTACGGAGCAGCGTTTTCCCGATTACCTCATGGACTTCAGCCTGCTCAATGATTACAAATACTTCTGGGGCTACGAGACCTGGATGCGCTTCATCCCCCTGGACATGGCCCTGCTGGCGGCAGACAGCCTGGGCATAGAGCTGCCGGAGCGTTTTGACGACGCCCGCAGCATAGACCTGATGGGCAGCTGGGCCTACCGCACTCAGTTCGGTGCGAAGCAGGTGTTGGATACCTATGCCCAAAGTGACAACGGCGCCGCCATCAATGTGGACATGGTGAGTATCTCCCAGGACGCCCTGGATAACTGTGAGGCCTTTGTGGAAAGCCTGGACCTGAGTCGGGGAGAAATCGTCTTTTTCTTCCCGCCTTATTCCTCCCTGCTGTGGTACAGCAATCTGGAGAACGGTGAGCTGGAGCTGTCCCTGGCCCTCAAGCAGCGCTTCATTGAGCTGGTGGCGGGCTATGACAATGTGAAGGTCTTTGACTTCCAGGGGGCGGAGTTCACTGCCGATCTGGATAACTACATGGACATGACCCATTTTTCTCCGGAGATAAACGATTTCATGGTCAGCTGCTTTGCCAGCGGTGAATACCTGGCCGATACCGGCACCCTGGCAGAGACAGAGCGGCAGATAAGGGACAACATAGATATCCTGCTCTCCCGCTACCCGGAGATAGAGGAGATAAAAAAATAAGCGTCAAAAACCGAGACGGTATGCCCCGCCTCGGTTTATTTTTATTTGTTGTTCTCTGACTGTCAGCCCACCGCATGATTTGTTCCTATGGACATTGAGGTGTAGCCGCTGAAACGGTATATTTCTATATACATAGGCACCCCCTCCTGGTCCCCCTCAAAATACACGGTGATATATGGCCCGTCACATATATCTCTCACCAGGCTGTCCTCGTCTGGGGCGTCAGTGTCCCAGTTATAGTCCTTATTCTCCGTGCCGCTGAGAGTATAGCCCTCAAAGCCCCAGTACTCCGCCAGTGCAGCACACAGCTCACCCACCGTGAGCTCCGGGGACACCAAATCGTCGGTGTTGTCGTAATATTCCAGTATCTGCTTGTTTCCCCCCGGCTGACTCAGCTCCTCACGGTATATAGGCTCATCGTCCTCGCCGGCATGGGCATTAACATGTATGAGCTGAAATTTCCCAGTGGCCATATTTAGCTGAGTTATAAAGGTATACTTTTCTCCGGATATTCCCACTTGGTAACGGGGATATAGGATGCGGTGGAAGTAGCTTTCCCCCAACTCAGCCTCCGGCAGTTTGTCAATTCTTGTGACCTCCGCATCTGGCTCCAGCTCCGCCTGGATTATCCCCAGCTCGTTGAGCCGCTCTATCTCCTCCACAGCCTGCTTCAGAGCCTGCTCCGGAGAATTCAGCAGATACTCCGTCAGGGCATAGGCCGGGAGGGACAGCAGAGATGCAATGACGGCGGCGATGAGCACAATTTTCACCCAGCCCCTGCGCCTCCGGCCTGGCTTTTTTTCTCTGCTCTCAGGCTCCAGCTGCCCCATGAATTTTCCGGCGGACTCAACATATTCGTCCCTTATGTCGTTCATGGCATCCATGATTTTTTCCTCTCTCACAGCAAGCCCTCCTTTCTCAGATACAGCCCCAGCTTCAGCCGCGTGCGGTGGAGCATAGAGGCGGTCTTGCTGTAGCTGAAGTTTGCCCTCCGGGCTATCTCGTCCACCGAAGCCATATACCAATAGCGGCTGACAAATATATTCCGCTCTGTCTCCTTCAGATTGGCCAGGAACTTGTCTATATGTTCCCTCAGCTCTTTCAGTTCCAGCTCCTTCTCCGGTTCCTGCCCCTTTGCAGCGCAGTCCCTCAGCTCCTCCAGGCACAGCCGGTATTCCCCGCCGCCCCGCTTGTCCGCGGTCTTTTGGCGCAGCCTGGATATGGAGATGTTACGCGCTATCTTCCCCATATAGGCCCCCAGCCGCTCCGGTCGCTCCATAGGCATGGAATTCCAGGCGCTGAGATAGCTGTCGTTTACGCACTCCTCGCTTTCGTCGTGGTTCCTGAGTATGTTGTTTGATATGCTGCGGCACAAGCCGCCATACTTAATGTCCGTCTGGCTTATGGCACTCTCGTCCCTCTTCCAGTACAATTCCACTATCTCACCGTCAAGCATCTGAGCTTCCTCCCTGTTTTATGTCTCTGTCTTTATAGACGCATTTTCTTCAGATATTTTGCAGGGAAATCAAAATTTTTTCAGCAAAAATCCGAAAAAAGCTCCCGCACTTTCTGCAGAAGCTTTTTTCCATTATTGTATTATATTCTTTTCCGGACCCCTATCAGCACAGCTGACTGCCTGCCGGGACGGAGTCGTCCAGGATGAGCAAATGCAGCTCCTCCTTGCCCTCCACCTCACGGACGGCAGACAGAAGCATACCGTTGGAATCCTGGCCCATCATCTTACGGCTGGGGAGGTTCAGAATGGCCACCACGGTCTTGCCCACCAGCTGCTCCGGCTCATAGAATTTGTGTATACCGGAGAGGATCTGACGGGGTGTGCCGCTGCCGTCATCCAGCATGAACTTCAGCAGCTTATCGGACTTTTTCACTGCCTCGCAGCTTATGACCTTGCACACTCTCATATCGCACTTGGAGAAGTCCTCGATGCTCACGTTCGGCAGCACCGGGGGAGTCTTGGGCTGGCTATTCTGATGCTCCAGCTTCTCCAGTGCCTCCAGCTCTTTGGCCATATCCAGACGGGGGAAGAGGGTCTCTCCCTTGGTTACGCTGACGTCGGCAGGCAGAGCGCCGTACTCGGCGGCCTTCTCCCAGGTGCGGCAGCTATCGTCTGCGCCAATCTGCTTAAAGGCTTTTTCGCAGCTGGCAGGAATGAATGGGGTAAGCAGAATGAGGGAGACACGGAGAGCCTCCAGCAGGTTGTACATGACGGTGGCCAGTCTCGCCTTCCTGCTCTCATCCTTGGCCAGCACCCAGGGTGCGGTCTCGTCGATGTACTTGTTGGCCCGCTGTATGAGCTTGAAGATATCTTCCAGCGCCAGGTGAAGCTGGAAGGCGTCCATCTGCTTCTCATACTTGGCCCTTGCGCCCTTTATCATCTCCACCAGCTCGTCGTCCACATCCTCGCTCTGGCGCTCTACAGGCAGTCTGCCGCCGAAGTACTTCTCCACCATGGCAGTGGTGCGGGAGACCAAGTTGCCCAGATCATTGGCAAGGTCGGTATTGATGGTGCTTATCAACAGCTCGTTGGAGAAGTTGCCGTCAGATCCGAATGGGAAGGTACGCAGCAGGAAGAAACGCAGGGCGTCCACCCCGAAGCGCTCAGCCAGCACATAGGGGTCTACCACATTGCCCTTGGACTTGCTCATCTTGCCCCCGTCGATGACCAGCCAGCCGTGGCCGTAAACCTTCTTGGGCAGGGGCAGCTCCATGCTCATGAGCATGGCAGGCCATATAATGGAGTGGAAGCGGACTATCTCCTTGCCCACGATGTGCACGTCTGCCGGCCAGTACTTGTCAAAGTCGTCATACCTGTCATTGAGCAGACCCAGGGCGGTGCAGTAATTAAAAAGGGCGTCCACCCACACGTAGACCACATGGCCCGGGTCAAAGTCCACGGGGATACCCCAGCTGAAGCTGGTGCGGGATACGCACAGATCTTCCAGACCCGGCTTTATGAAGTTGTTTATCATCTCGTTTACACGGGATGCAGGCTCCAAGAATGTGCCGGATTCCAGCAGCTCCTGCACGGGCTTTGCGTACTTTGAGAGGCGGAAGAAATAGGCCTCCTCCTCGGCATCATGTACCTCACGGCCGCAGTCGGGGCACTTGCCGTCCACCAGCTGGCTCTCGGTCCAGAAGCTCTCGCAGGGAGTGCAGTACTTGCCCTTATATGAGCCCTTGTATATATCCCCTTTCTCGTACATCTTCTTGAAGATGCGCTGCACTGCCTTGACATGATAGTCGTCGGTAGTGCGGATGAAGCGGTCGTTGGAGATGTTCATCAGCTTCCACAGATCCAGAATGCCGTTTTCCCCGGTGACTATTCTGTCCACGAACTCCTTGGGGCTCAGCCCTGCAGCCTTGGCCTTTTCCTCTATCTTCTGGCCATGCTCGTCGGTGCCGGTGAGGAACATCACATCATAACCGCAGAGTCTCTTGTATCTGGCTATGGCGTCGGTGGCCACGGTGCAGTAGGTGTGACCGATGTGCAGCTTGTCCGAGGGGTAATAAATAGGTGTTGTGATATAAAATGTCTTTTTCTCCATTTTCTCTTCTCCTGTCTCCATGCTGATTATTTCATCCGCCGGCGGCGGCATCCGCCGCATATTTCTCCGGCGGCCACTGTATCTCATCGTCGTGGCGGTAATAGATACCGTAGGGCTCCTCAACTTCATAGAGGAAATTGCCTTCCGCGTCGTAAACTGTCCTGTAGGTGCTTACGCCATAACCCACAGCAGTATTCACATACACACTGTCGTATACGACCAGCTTTGTGCTTCTAAGCTCCACATAGCTGCCGTCCACGTCGGTGCCCCAGATCTCTATGGTCAGGGACTTATCCTCATCGTTGCAGTAGGCCACGATCTTCACCGGATAGTCCCGGCTGTTCTTGAACTTAAAGTCCGGGCTCGGCCAGCTGACAGTAGCGTCCAGGCCATAGTCCAGATAGTCCACTTTGAAATAGTGGTTGGTGCGCTCCACCGTCTCCAGCTGGGCAAACATGATTGCACAGTACAGCGTGGAGGATACCTGGCAGATACCTCCGCCTATCTCCTGCACCACTTCGCCGTTATCATAGGCGCCGGCCTCCAGGAAGCCTGCCTCGGCGGTGCGCTGGCCCACATACTCATTATAGGAGAACACCTCTCCGGGCATCATGATATGCCCATTGAGTTTCTCGGCCACTTTTTCTATATTGCTTATACGGTTCTCCGTGCTCCAGGTATAGTAGGTGGTCTGGGAACCCAGCTTGTCTCTGTAGAGCATGGAGCGCAGTCCCTCGGCTGTAGTCTCCGGATAGGTTATCTTCAGAGGGATCTTCACAATGTCTCCCGGCTCTGCCGCCTTCCACAGCTCCGCCGCCTCAACGGCGTCGAACCAGCATCCGTTCACCTCAGCCACAACGTCAAAGGTCTCGGTAAACTCGGCGTCTTTCGGCTCCACCGCCAGCTCGTCATATATTGCCTGGAAGTCTGGCATTTCGATAGTGCCGATAAGCTGATTGTAGCTGATCTCTTCCAGACCCGCCTCCAGTGCCGCCACTATCTGATTATAAAGGCCCTCTTCGTCCAGCTGTATCTGTCCTGCGCCTTTGCGCAGCCGCAGGACTTCGGCCTTCTCATCCACCTCATAGTCGTCGTCCTCAGTGGCTTTATCCAGCTTGGATATTCCGTCAGCAATACACTCTCTCACATAGCTGTCGTCGATTTTCTGGCTGACTATTGTAACATCCACGGGGCCGATATGGTTGAGCAAAAAGCGATACAGGTTCTCATACCAGTTGCCGTCATGCCCATAGTTAAGGGCAGCCTCCACCGCCCGCTCCCGGCTCAGCTTTGCCCCGGAGAGGCAGGAGTCCACACTGAAGCTGACATCCGCAGGCAGCTTGACTTTAAGCTCCGTATCCACCCGCTCATCCCAGCCCTTTTCCTCAAGGATGGCGTCTATCTCTTCCCCGCTCATGTTTCCCACAAAGATATCACTGATATACACGTTGGGCAGAGTAATGCCATTATGGGTGACAAGGTATCCCCCCACGGTAGCCCCTATGGCTATCAGGGAGAGGATGACCAGAAAGACTATTGCCGTGAAGCGGTTCTGCTTTACCTTTTCCGGATCCTTGGGAGGCTTTGGCGGCTTCTCTTTTTTGCCTTTGCCCTTCTTTTTCTTTCCCTCTTCCTCCGGCGGCTGAGTACTCTCTTCCGGCTCCTTCAGGCTTTTAGTCTTGCCGCCCTTTATGGCTGGCAGCTGGCCGAAAGTATCAGCCGGCTCCTCCTGCTTTTTGGGCTTGTCTTTCTTTTTGGCCTTCGGAGCCTTCTCCTTCTTGCCCGCGTCCTTTTTAGGTTCTTTCTTTTTGACCTTGTCCTTTTTGTTTTTTACCGGCTTGGCGGACTTTGCCTGGCGGGACCTGGCTCTTTCGGCTCTGTCTCCGCCGGTGTCGGTCTGTCCCGGCCATTCTTCCTCCTGCCCATCGGCAGAAGGCAAACTGTCCCCCTCGTCCAGCAGGCGCATTATTTCGTCCAATTCATCCATGTCATTGGATTTTCGATCATCGCCGTACCAATCTCCGTCCATGGGATTTGCAAAATTGTTGTTGTCTGTCACTTTCAGTCTCCTGTACTGTTCATCCTCTGCCTATACAGCTCGGTGAAGAGCTCCTCCTCACCTTTAGGGAGGCTTATTTTACTTGCGGCCCTGTCGGCCCTGGAAACCCAGGGTATGCCCTCGGCCCTGCCGCTGGCCTGGGTCTCCAGCAAAATACCTATCAGGGTGTTTGATATAAGAAATCCCGGTACCGTGAAGTGCCAGCGGTCGCCGGTAAGCTCCGCCCAGCCCTTTTCCTTGAAAGCCTGGAGCACCTTCAGTATCGGCCGCCAGTCGCTCTGACAGCGGCTGCGGTAGTCGTTTTCCGAAATGCCCTGAGATGTGCGCATTCCCAGCATCAGATATTCCACGGACTTCTCCATGGAATCCAGCACCTCGTACTCATCCACCACGCTGATGCCTTTTCCCACGCCGTAGATGTATTCCTTCAGATCCTTCACATAGCTGTAGCGCACACTGCCTATGCAGCTGTGGGCGCCGGGGCCAAAACTCATATAGTCGTCCATATTCCAGTATTTGAGATTATGGCGGGACTCATACCCCGGTGCCGCAAAATTTGAAATCTCATACTGCCTGTATCCGTAGCGCTCCAGCATCTCAGCGGCATAGGAATACATGTCCGCCTGGGCATCGTCATCGGGAAGGATAGCCGAGCCCATATAGTTTTCATACATGGGTGTGCCCGGCTCCAGCTTCAGGCCGTAGCAGGATATGTGTTCCGGGTGCATCTCCACTATTTTTGACAGTGTATCGGCCCAGTCGGTCTTGGTCTGGCTGGGCAGCCCGTACATCAGATCCACGCTTATGTTGTCAAAGCCCGCCTTGCGGGCATCCAAATACGCTTTCTGGGCTTGCTGGAAATTATGGCGGCGGCCAATAAGCTTCAAAAGGTTATTGTCGCTGGCCTGCACACCTATGGACAGGCGGTTGACGCCCTCCTGTCGCAGCAGCTTCAAAGCCGTTGGGCTGATGCTGTCCGGATTGCACTCCACGGTTATCTCGGAATCCAGCCGCACATTGCCGTTAAGCTTCAGCTCGTCCAGGATATCCGCTATTCTGTCTGCCCCGTAGAAACTGGGGGTACCTCCGCCGAAGTAAATGCTGTCCACCTCGTAATTCCTTATGGATATGGAGGATTCCTTTATATGCTCCAGCAGGGCCTGCTGGTAATCCGGCATAAGGTATTCGCAGTTTTGCAGCGAATAAAAGTCGCAGTATCCGCACTTGCTGGCGCAGAAAGGTATATGGATATATATTCCCAGCCTAGGTCTCATCGGGCATTCTCCAAACGCTTTTTATTTTTCTCAGAACATCTCCGCCACCAGGGAGACGAAGGCGGCGGGGTCTTCTATCTCCACCCCGGATATCATCTCCGCCATACGCGCCATAACCTGGGACAGCTTTCTGGCCTTTTCCTTGTCGTTTTCATAGGCCTCTTTCAGTACCTGGAAAGCGTGGTGCTGGGGGTTGAGCTCCAGGACACGGTTGGCCTTTATCTTCCGCATTTCCTCGCTTGGGCCCCTGCGGAAGTATTTTTCCATCTCCAACGTTATACCGCCCTCGGTTGTAAGGCAGCAGGGCTGGGAACCCAGCTTGTTGGAAAGACGCACCTTCACAATGCTGTCGCCGACGGCCTCCTTCACAAAGTCAAGGAAGTCCTTGTTCTCCACATTCTGTTCTTCGGCAGCCTTCTTATCCTCCTCGGTGTCAAAGCCCAGGTCGTCGGTAACCACGTTGCAGAAGCTCTTGCCGTCCTGCTCCCGCAGGCTCTCCAGCACCATCTCGTCCAGAGGGCTGGTGAGATAAATGAGTTCATAACCACGGCTGCGTACTTCCTCGCACTGAGGCAGGCTCATAGCGTGCTTTACCGAGTCGGAGCTGGCGTAGTATATGACCTTCTGGCTCTCAGGCATGTTCTCCACATACTCCTTGAGAGTCAGCTGCCTGTCCTCAGAGGTGTAGAACAGCAGCAGGTCTCTCAAAAAGTCCTTGTATCTGCCGTACTCGTCGCAGACTCCGCACTTGAGGTGGACCCCGAAATTCTTGAAGAACTCCTCATACTTGGGCCTGTCATCCTTCATCAGCTTTTCAAGCTCTCCCTTGATGCGCTTTTCCAGATTCTGGCCTATGATGCGCAGCTGCCTGTCGTGCTGCAGCAGTTCACGGGAGATATTCAGCGACAGGTCCGGGGAATCCACCACGCCCTTGACGAAGTCAAAGTAATCATGTACCAGCTTGTCGCACTTTTCCATTATCATAACGCCGTTGGAGTAGAGGGTGATGCCGCCCTTGTTTTCTCCCATGAAGGCGTTCTCGTTCTCCTCACCGGGAACAAAGAGCAGAGCCTTATAGCTCACGGCGCCCTCGGCGTTTATTCTCACCAGAGCGCAGGGGTCCTTGCGCTCCCGGTTCTTTTCCTTGTAGAAGGCAATGCAGTCGTCATCGGTTACCTCGCTCTTGGAGCGCTGCCAGATAGGAACCATGCTGTTTATGGTCTCGTTTTCTGTGACCATGCGGTAGTCGTATTTGGGATTGCCATCGTCGTCCTTCTCTCCGGTCTCAAAGCGTTCCTGATGCTCCACGTCCATCTTGATGGGCCAGCGTACATAGTCGGAATACTTTTTAACCAGAGCCTTGATCTTCCAGACCTCCAGATAACTTCCGTAGATCTCGTCGTCGGTATCGGGCTTTATGTGTATTATCACGTCAGTGCCCACTGTATCCTTGTCACAGGGGGTAACAGTGTAGCCGTCGGCGCCGGTACTCTTCCACATGACGCCCTGCTCCTCCCCATATTTGCGGGTGATGACAGTAACTTCATCTGCCACCATGAATGCAGAGTAAAAGCCCACGCCGAACTGGCCGATAATGGATATATCCTCGGCCTGGCCCTTTTCGCTGTCCATCTCGTCCTTAAACTTGTAGGAGCCGCTGCGGGCGATGACGCCCAGATTATTTTCGCACTCCTCAGCAGTCATGCCTATGCCGTTGTCTCTCACGGTGAGGGTGCGCTTTTCCTTGTCGGGGATTATCTCTATCTTGTAATCGCTGCGGTTCAGGCCCACTTTGTCATCAGTGAGAGACAGGTAACAGAGCTTGTCTATTGCATCGGAGGCATTGGAGATTATCTCCCTGAGGAAAATCTCTTTATTTGTGTAGATTGAATTGATCATCAAATCCAAGAGGCGCTTGGATTCTGCTTTAAACTGTTTTTTTGCCATTGTTAAGATTCAGACTCCTTATCTATGCTTGTTTTCATAAATATATAGTATAGCACAATTCCCAGGAATTTCAACATATTGCCCCGGGCAAATCGTTAACTCGCTGTGAAATCCACGGCGTTTTCCATCTGTTTGCGGCGAACCGGGACTCCGCCGAAAGCGGGGTCCCGGTTGTATATTCCGTTTTTCTCTTTATTTCTCGTGTTTGCCCTTGTAGGCTCCCGGAACCTTTATCCTGAGGCTCCGCCCACCGGAGGCCGGGGCGCTGTGGGCGCTGCTGCGGCTTCCTGAACTCTCCTCCCGCCTGCCGCGGGCCTGTCCGCCCTTGCCGGAGGGCAGGGCCATGGGCAGCACTTCCCTGATATCCAGTTCCAGCATCAGTTCAAATATAGGTACATCCTCATGGCTGCGGAGGAAGCGGAATATGAATCCGGTTATGACCCATGCGATAAAGCCGGAGGCGGTGCCAACAATCATGGCCACCAGCACGTCCGAGGGGTAGTGGGCCACAAGATAGTTTCTGGATATGCCCATAATAATCACTATCAGCACCGATGGCAGCACAAACTTCTTACCCCGCATTAAGGATATGGCAGTCATGCCTGCGGCCGTGGCGGTAACGTGGCCGGAAGGAAAGGAGAACCCGTCCTCCGCCGGAGCGCCAACAAACTGCCACCACTGGCGGAACTGTTCTACGGTCTCAAAGGGTCTTGGTCTGGCCACGGTATCCTTCAGGATAATATTTGTAATAAGTGCTCCGCAGCATACTGCCCCGAAGATGCACACGCCCAGATCCCTGGTGCTGGCAAAACAGGCGAAAATAACGGCAAGTATAAAAAATATCAGTCCTTTTTCACCCAGCAGAGTTATGAGCTTCATCAGCGGTGTGAGCACTGTTCCGGCGCTCTGGGCCAGGGAATGGAGTGCGCCCAGAATGGCACTGTCATACCCAAAGAAAAATTCGTTCAGCCACGCAGCTGCGGCGGTAAGTTCCATATATGCCACCTCTTGTAATATTCTGTAAAGGCAGGCACATTATACCCCATGTTCCGGCCCTGTGACAAGGCAAAAATAAATTCTTGCCCAATCTTAATAATTCAGTCCCGCGTTTCATAAAACACCGATACAAGCAAAATTTTAGTATAGTAGTATAATGATTATGAAATTCAAAATTCCCAAAGGCCCGTAGGCCTTTGGGAACTCTTGCTTTATGACAGCTTCACAACATTCAGCACACTGTTTGTGAAGTCCACATCGTTTCCGCTGGTATTTGTTACCGTCAGAGCCTGGGTTCCCGTCACATTCACTATGGCGGTCAGGACCAATCTCTCATTGTCTGCCCCGTCTTTAGCCAGGGATGACACCGCATAGGTCACCGGAGCTCCGTCAAGCTCCAGAGATGCGCCAATATTCTCTGCAGCATCTACAGCGGCATCGCTACCAAAGCTCACCAGATACCGGCCGGGCTCCAGGTTGAAGCCCTCGTTGCCGTTAGCGGTGATGCTTCCGGTTGAGGCAATGTCGTTGGTGTCAAACTGTACGTTGTTGCCGTTGTTCACTGTCTGCTCAGCTACATTATAGGCTACTCCGTTTTCATTGGTTGCCGTAGCCCCGGTAGCGCCGGTTGCTCCGGTTGCGCCCTGAGCGCCGGTGGGTCCCTGAGCTCCGGTTGCTCCCTGGGGTATGACAAAGTCCAGGATAGCGTTGGATGTGGTTCCCGAATTTGTAACGCTGGCCTGGGTTCCCGGATTTCCCGTGGATACAGTACCCACAGTGACTGTGGCCGCCTCACCGGTGGGTCCGGTAGGTCCTGTGGGCCCAGTAGGTCCGGTGGGTCCTGTGGGCCCTGTGGCACCGGTTGCCCCGGTAGCTCCCTGAGGGCCAGTCGCTCCGGTAGCTCCCCTGGGTATTACAAAGTCCAGGATGGCGTCGGAGCTGGTTCCCCCGTTGGTAACGCTGGCCTGGGTGCCGGGTTCTCCGGTGCTTACGGTTCCTACAGTAACCGTAGCCGCCTCACCTGCGGAACCGGTGGCTCCGGTTGCCCCGGTGGCGCCTGTGGCCCCGCGGGGTCCCTGAGGTCCTATTGGCCCCTGAGGTCCGGCAGGCCCCTGTGGGCCCATGGGCCCGGCGGGGCCCACGTTGCTGCCGCATCCGCACCCGCAGCCGCAGCAGCTGCAGCTGCCGTTGCAGCAGTTCGTATATATCTTGGTGGAATAGAGGTCTGTGTCTTTCATGGCGTTCCTCCAGTTAATATTGAGGTCCCCCTCAGGGCATTATATGCCGTTCTCGCCCTGTTGCCCCCTTTTACTTCCGTGGTACCTAAAAAGCTTTTTACACTGCATCCGCTCCCCACGGCATAAGCCTGAAGCCCTGCCACCCGGTTTCACGCTCTCTGTATCCACCTGTTTTGCCCTGTGCCGGCATCCGGTTCTGCCTCTGTCTCAGGGGGCTTGGCGCCTATAGCGCATTTAGCACAAAAAAGCCGCCGCTAAGTCTTCGTTAAAAAATTGATTACTGTTATTTTTCCCTATGGAATTGCAAAATCTCCTATGATATAATATTATGACATTGTTTGGGACATAAATTTATTGTGTTGGTTTTCATCTAATTTTTCAATGCACATCAATTTAAATATAGGAGGGTATATGAAAAGAGTCGGAATCACAGAGACTATATTGCGGGACGCGAATCAGTCGCTTATAGCAACACGGTTGCCCTACGAGAAGTTTGAGGGCATCCTGGAAAAGATGGACCAGGCGGGTTTCTACTCGGTGGAGTGCTGGGGCGGAGCCACTTTTGACGTGTGCCTGCGTTTTTTGAATGAGGACCCCTGGGAGCGGCTGCGGAAAATAAGGGCAAAGATGCCCAACACCAAGCTGCAGATGCTGCTGCGTGGCCAGAACATTCTGGGTTACAAGCATTACAGCGACGACGTGGTGCGGCGCTTTGTCCGCGCCGCGGTAAAGAACGGCATAGACATCATCCGCATTTTCGACGCTCTCAACGACATGGACAACCTGAAGGTTGCCATAGAGGAGACGGTGAAGAGCGGAGCCATGGCCTCCGGCGCCATCTCCTACACCACCAGTCCAGTGCACACCCTGGACAAGTATGTGGAGATGGTAAAGGAAATGCAGCGCATGGGAGTGGGCTCCATCTGTATAAAGGATATGGCCGGCATCCTCTCCCCCAAGAGCGCCTATGACCTGGTCAGCGCCATCAAGGACGCGGTAGACCTGCCTTTGGTGCTCCACACACACTGCACCACCGGTCTTGCCTTCATGACCTATCTCAAGGCTATTGAGGCCGGGGCCGACGTTATCGACACCGCCATTTCTCCCTTCTCCGGCGGCACTTCCCAGCCTGCCACCGAAACTATGAACTATGCTCTGCGGGAGCTGGGTTACGACACCGGGCTCAAGGAGGACGTGCTCTACGCCATGGCCGACTACTTTAAGCCCATTCGGGCGGAGTACCTTGCCGACGGTACACTCAACCCCATCTCCATGGCTACCGACACTCAGTGCCTCAACTACCAGATACCCGGCGGCATGCTCTCCAACCTTCTCAGCCAGCTGAAGATGATGAATGCCCTGGACAAGTTTGACGAGGCTCTGCTGGAGACCCCCAAGGTACGCAAGGACATGGGCTATCCTCCCCTGGTCACTCCTACCAGCCAGCTGGTAGGCACCCAGGCGGTGCAGAACGTCCTCTCCGGCGAGCGCTACAAGAATGTGGGTGCCGAGATGAAGGCCTACTGCCGCGGCGAATACGGCAAGACTCCGGCCCCCATCGACCCTGAGGTCCGGGCAAAGATTCTTGGTGACGAAAAGCCCATAGAGGGCCGCTACGCCGCCACACTCCCTGCCGACACCTTTGAAAAGGCCAAGGAGTATCTGGGCGACACTGCCCGCTGTGAGGAGGACGTGCTCAGCTATATCGCCTTCCCCCAGGTGGCGGAGAACTTCTTTGAGAAGCGCCGGGAAGCGGAGGAGCACGTGGTTCGCTACTCCATCCGGGAGATATGAGCAAATAACATTTTATTTCTGTTTATGCCGCACATAGTGGCGAATGGAGGATTTAAATGGACGATCTTGTAAACATTTCAATAGCCGACGCGGGTATAGTCGCTCTGCTGGGCTATGCTGTGGTGTTCGTTGGTCTGATCCTGCTTATGGCAGTCATGATGATCATGGGAGCAATAATGGTGAGCCGGGCAAAGAAAGCCCGGGCTGCGGCCGCAGCTGCATCGGCCACCTCGGCTCTCCCTTCAGCAAGTGCGGCGGCTCCCGGTACTGCCGGAGAGCTGAAGCTCTATGACACCGACCCCAGGGATGCCGCCATGGTCATGGCCATTGTGGCCGACACTCTGGGCAAGCCCTTAAACCAGCTGAGATTCATATCCATCAAGGAGGTCAAGGAAGATGAAGTATAAGGTAACATTGAATAATCGTGTATACGAAGTAGAGGTAGAACAGGGCGAAGCCATGCTGGTGGACGAGTACGAGCTGGCGGCTCCCGCCGCCCCTGCCGCACCCGCGGCGTCAGCCCCCGCAGCAGCCGCTGCACCTGCCGCAGCAGCTCCGGTATCTGTAGCCGCCGGCGAACCGGTGAAGAGCCCCATGCCCGGCAACATACTGAAGATAAACATCGCCCAGGGTCAGCATGTGGAAGAGGGCGATGTCATCATGATTCTGGAAGCCATGAAGATGGAAAACGAGATAGTGGCCACCAAGAGCGGCACCATAGCTCAGATAGCCGTGAGCAAGGGCGCCGTGGTGGAGACCGGCACGGTTCTGGCGGTCATCGCCTGAGGAGGTAGGGCATGGATATACTTGGTACCCTGCAGGACCTGTGCCTTGAGTCAGGTTTTGCCGCCTTCTTTCTCACCGACGGCGGCTGGAAAAACGTAATAATGATAATTATTGCCTTCGTACTGCTGTACCTTGGCATAGTAAAGAAGTTCGAGCCTCTGCTGCTGTGCGGCATAGCCTTTGGCTGTCTGCTCTCCAACCTGAGCTACTTTGTGGGTCTGGGCGAAAACGCCCTGTATCACCCTGAGCTCTGGGACGCTTTTCTGGATGAGACCGGTCCTTACTACCACAGCTACGGCCACATAATGAGCAATGCCGGACTGCTGGACTTTTTTTACATCGGCGTAAAAGCTGGCATCTACCCCTCCCTTATCTTCATGGGTGTAGGAGCCATGACGGACTTTGGGCCGCTGCTGGCCAATCCCAAGAGCCTGCTGCTGGGCGCTGCCGCCCAGCTGGGCGTGTTCGTGGCCTTTTTCGGAGCGGTGCTTCTGGGCTTTACCGGCCCTGAGGCCGCCTCCATCGGCATCATCGGCGGTGCCGACGGCCCCACAGCCATATACCTGACCACCAAGCTGGCTCCCCATCTTCTTGGACCCATAGCCATTGCAGCCTATTCCTACATGGCCCTGATACCCCTCATTCAGCCCCCCATCATGAAACTCTTTACCACGGATAAGATGCGTAAGGTTAAGATGGAGCAGGCCAGGGAAGTGAGCAAGACGGAGAAAATAATCTTCCCTGTCGTGGTGAGTACCTTCGTCATTTTGCTGCTGCCCTCCACGGCGCCTCTGGTGGGCTGCCTGATGCTGGGCAACCTCTTCCGCGAGTGCGGCGTCACCGACCGTCTGTCCGACACTGCCCAGAACGCTCTGATGAATATAGTCACCATCTTCCTGGCTACCTCCGTGGGCGCTACCATGGTGGCTCAGAACTTCCTGAATGTGAACACCATCAAGATAATCTTCCTGGGCCTGTGCTCCTTTGCCATTTCAACGGTAGGCGGGCTGCTGGGCGGCATCGTGATGTACAAAACCTCCGGCGGCAGGATCAACCCCCTCATAGGCTCCGCCGGTGTTTCCGCCGTGCCTATGGCCGCCCGTGTCTCCCAGGATGTGGGCCGCAAATACAATAAGACCAACTTCCTGCTCATGCACGCCATGGGCCCCAATGTCGCCGGTGTCATCGGCTCCGCCATCGCCGCCGGTTTCCTCCTCTCCGTCTTCGCCTGAGGATGGTCTGCTGAAAGTGCATGCGCCCGGATGCAGCTTCCTGTATCCGGGCGCTGTTCCTATGTCTTGCCCTTCCGGTCATATTTCCCCTTTACAAAACCGCTGACGGTGTTGTATCATGTTATCCGTTGATTAGTCGCCAACTATATGCGGCGGCAAGTGATTAAACAGGAGAATGCGTATGGATCTGTTCATGGATATTGATTTGCAGGACTGCCCCATCTGCGGCCATCCCGGGCTGCTGGAGGAAGAGAACGGCTGGTGCTTCTATGTAATGTGCATGGATTGCGGCTGCCAGACCGCCGAGATTGCCTTTAAGTCCAGAGACGAGCGGAAAGCCGCCGCCCAGAGTGCCGCCGATTTGTGGAACATGGGCAAGGTGGTCTCCCCCACCCCCGGCTCCTGAATCAGGACTGCATTCCCTAAAAACAAACACCGGTATCGGAAAACGGCTTTACCATTCTCCGGTACCGGTATTTTTTCATCTTTGGTGGTATTGAAAAAATTACTTAAGCTTGCTCATTTTTTCAATCACCATATAAGGCCCTATTCCGTAATGACTTCTATAGTAGTGTAATTTAAAGAAATAATCACATAGTGGAAATATATGTCTTTTTGTATATGCTTGTCAAATAGGGGGAACCACTTTTCTGCTTAATGTCTTATTTTATTAATCCTTATTTTCTTTCATCTCACTCCAGATAGTATCTCCTAAGGCCAACAGAATGTTTTCCGTACTCTATGGCCTCCGCCGGGCAGCGGTTGATGCATTCCATGCAGTGTATGCATTTTCCCTGCCATACCGGCCGGCCGTTTTCCATGCTTATGTTGTTTACCATACAGTTTTCGGCGCACTGTTCGCAGGAGACACAGGCATCCGTAACCCGAAACTTCTTGTCGCCGATGGCGAAGCGGTAAAATCCCCAGTTTACCGGACCGCTGTAAAGTCTGTCCAATACTCCTGGCTTTTTCTCCGGGAAGTCTTTACCGGCCTTTATCAGTTCTGCGGCTTTCAACGCCTTTCGCTCCCCTATACGGACCAGTTTCTCCGCCGTTTTCTCATCGGGGGCCGTGAATAAGGCGATATAATTCTCCGGCATCTGTATCTCCGCCACGCCTCGGAACTTGAATCCTTTTGCGGCGCACAGCTCCTTTATCCCCTTTTGAGCGTTACCTGTCTCACTGCCGCAGTCCATTACAAAGTAGGTCTCAGATGAGCCGGTGAAGCGGCTGCTTTCAATGAAACTGCGGAATATTCTGGGCATCTGCCATCCATAGGTCGGACACACAAAAACCCAGGGCTTTTGAGATTTGAAGTCCCCGGTTCTATTTTGTTTTATCATCTCCGGAGCTGACACCAGCTCGTCCTCCAAAGCAGCAGCCAGACTGCGGGCCAGAAAGCGGCTGTTGCCCGTGCCGGTAAAATATATGACCATTTTTATTCCTCCTTGTCTTTCTCTGCCATGGCTTTGAACAGGGAATCCAGCTCAGGGGAAAACTTTCTCATTATAACCGGATGCCCCTGGGCGTTGGAGCAGCCGTGGGTAACCTTGCCTGTAAAGGACAGCTCCCCGTCCTCTAAGTACATTTTAAATCCGAATACCAGGCGTACCCCCGTATATTCCAGCGTCCTCACTTCTATGCGCAGCTTGTCGCCGGCGGTGCTGCTGTGCCTATATTTGCACTCCAACTCAGTTACCGGCAGCAGCAGCCCGGCCCTTTCCATCAGGGAATAGCTGACGCCCATCTGTTCAAACAGCTCTGTTCTGGCCTCCTCCATATATCTCACATAGTTGCTGTGATGGGTAACGCCCATTTTGTCTGTTTCGTAATAATTTACCTTGCGTATAAACTCAGTCACTGTATGCCCTCCCGTACCGCAAGCTTCGTCTGTACCGCATTCCGGCCTCTGAACCAGCTTTACGGCATTTAGGTTTTTATTTTACATCCAAGCTGCACATATTACAATAGGTGGCCCTTTGTTTGGCCGCACTTTGCTGTCCTTAAGGGTACCGTTTTAGCACCTCAGGCCTATATCCGGAGCCGAATAGTTCGACTCGGCCTGTATTCCGGGTGGTCTTTTGTGGCGGTCTTTTGTATGAAATGCAAAAAAAGCATCCCTCAATATTGTGCAAAAACGGCTGTCATAATTAAAAAAATAACTATTTTAAGTATTTTTGTCCTTGAAATAGTTTTTTACTTATGCTATAGTTGTCAGGTGAGTTGTGCCGGACAGGCTGTTTTTCCGCCGGCATATGTAAGGAGAGATTATTTGTGAAGCGACTCAAGGTATCCAACAATGTTATCCGGCGGCTTCCCAGATATCTTCGCAAGCTGGACGAGCTTGCAGATAGCGGGATAAGCCGTATTTCCTCTTTTGAACTGGGGCAGCAGCTCGGTCTGACTCCGTCCCAGATTCGCCAGGATTTCAGCTGCTTCGGCGAGTTTGGCCAGCAGGGCTATGGCTATAACGTCCCCGCCCTGAGAGCACAGATCGCATCTATCCTTGGTATCGACAGAGGCTTTAACGCCGTGCTCATCGGCGTGGGTAATATCGGCCGTGCCTTGATGGACAACTTCTGCTTCAGCGAATGGGGATTCCAGCTGGAATGTGCTTTTGATATAAAGCCGGAACTTATCGGCACCAGCTTCAAAGGCGTGCCTATTTACAGCATGGACTATATGGTTGAATATTTGCAGGGCCACCATGTAGACGTAGCCGTGCTCACGGTGCCCAAGGAAGTGGCTGTGTCCGTAGCAAACGCCCTCACTTCCAACGGTGTAGAGGCAATATGGAACTTTACAAACGTTGAGCTTACCGAGCCCAACAGCCCCACTCTGGTGGAAAATGTTCATTTTTCCGACAGTCTGCTGTCCCTCAGCTACTTCGTGGCTGAGCGTAAGGACGAGAACGCAGCCAGGGCTGCCCGCTCTGAAAAAATGTAAGAAAAGATTTGTTTATTATTTTAACAAAAAGCTTCCCACGGGAAGCTTTTTGTTATATCATATACCCATCCATAAATATCCATTTTTTAACATCTCATTATGGAGCTGATAATTTGTTTGCTGATTCGGTGATCTTTGATCTGGACGGTACGCTGTGGGACTCCTGTCGCTCCGTGGCCGAGAGCTGGAGCAGGACCCTGGCAGAAGACCACGGTGGGCTTTTACAACTTAGCGAGGCTGATATACAAGGCATAATGGGTATGACCGCGGAGCAGATAGCTGCAAAGCTTTTTACCGTCTACGGAGACCAGGCCCTGGAAATATGCCTCGACTGCCTTAAAAAGGAATGTGAGTATATCTCCAACCATGGCGGCAAACTTTATCCCGGAGTTGGGCAACTCTTTCAGCTCCTCAGTCCCACTGTGGGCCTTTATATAGTCAGTAACTGTCAGGACGGCTACATTCAATGCTTTGGCCGGTACACAGGGCTTGAGCGCTATATCTGCGATTTTGAATGCTCAGGCGTTACAGGGCTCAGCAAAGGAGAAAACATCCGCCTTATAGCCAGACGAAACTTTCTGCGTTCTCCAATATATGTCGGCGACACAGCCATGGACGAGGAGAGCGCCCGCAGCGCCGGAGTTCCCTTTATCCATGCCGCCTACGGTTTTGGACAGGCCCTGGCTCCGGACGCAGTAATACACAATCCACTGGAACTTTTGGACATTATTGAGGTTTAAACCATGCCTGACACCATTGCAGCCATAGCCACCGGCTCCCAGGTGGCCGCCATCGGAATAGTCCGCCTGTCCGGGCCGGACAGCCTCCCTCTCATGGACCGGCTTTTTAAGCCTATGAGCGGTAAAGCCATGTCCCAGTCTCGCGACAGAAGTCTGGTATACGGGAATTTGTACAACAGTGCCGGGGAGCTGTTGGACGTCTGTCTTTGTACAATAAGCCGCGGCCCCCATAGCTACACCGGCGAGGATACGGCTGAGCTCCAGTGTCATGGTTCTCCCGTCGTCCTCAGAGCCGTATTGGACGAGCTCTTTAAACTCGGTGCACGTCACGCCCTCCCGGGTGAATTTACAAAGCGTGCCTTTTTAAACGGTCGCATGGATCTTACCGCCGCCGAAGCCGTAGCAGATATAATAGACGCCGAGTCCATCGACTATGCCAAAAACGCTGCCGGACAGCTCTCCGGCGCTGTTGGACGAAAGATAGCAGGTATATATTCCTCTCTAACGGATATCAGTTCCCACTACCATGCGGTACTGGATTATCCCGACGAAGATATCGAGGACTTTCGGCTGGATAACTACCGCCATCAGCTGAACGCCGCCGTAATCGACCTCCGTCAGTTGCTGGACAGCTTCAGCCGTGGCAAGCTTATGCGTTCCGGCATACCTGCCGCAATTGTGGGATTGCCCAACGCAGGCAAGAGCTCCCTGCTTAACGCTCTGCTGGGCTATGACCGGGCCATAGTTACCGATATACCCGGAACCACACGGGACACCATAGAGGAAAAGCTGAGCCTGGGCGGTATTACATTGAAACTCTGTGATACTGCTGGCATACACGACACTTCCGACCAGGTAGAGCAGCTGGGCGTGGAGCGCAGCCGCCGGGCCATGGAGCGCTCTGAGCTGGTTATCGTAGTTTTGGACGGGAACAGGGAGAGCGAAACAGAAGAGGAAGAATTGCTTCAGGCCGCTTCCGCCGCTCCCCACGCGCTGGTGGTCATATCGAAAAGCGACCTGGAGCTGCACCGTAAAACACCGGAAACTCCGCTGCCTGTGGTGACGGTAAGTTCGGTCAGCGGCGAGGGGCTTGATGAGCTGGAGGAGGAGATAAGGCGTATGTTCCCCTTGCCCCAGGTGCCGGCGGGCGAGATACTTACCAACGCCAGGCAGGCCGAAGCCGTCTCCAGAGCACTGGATAGCATGGAGGCCGCGCTGGAGGCCATGAGTATCGGCCGTACCCCGGACATCGTGCTCACGGAGACAGAGGCTGCCATGGGAGCCTTGGGCGAGCTTACCGGCCGCAGTGTCCGGGAGGATGTTACAGACAGAATATTTCAGAGGTTTTGCGTGGGAAAGTGAGGATAAGATGGATTATAAAGTGTTGGATATGGATAAGTATTCCCGGCGTAAGCATTTTGACTATTTCCGTTCCCTGGCTTATCCCTATGTCGGCATGACAGTGAATGTGGATATAACCGACTTTGTGAGGAAAACTAAGGAAGAGGGTCTGCCTTTCTTTCTCAGCCTGTGTTACTGCGTGGCCCAGGCTGCAAACGGTGTGCCGGAGTTTCGCCAGAGGATAAGAGACGGCAGTATCATCCAGTATGACTGGTGCCAGACCTCCCATACTCTTGCCCTGGAGGACGGCAGCTATTGCTATTGCACTCTGGAGAGCAATATGAGTTTCAGAGAATACCTGCCCAGAGCCGTGGAGGCTCAGAAGCTGGCCAGCAAAGAGCGCTCTCTGGAGGACGGAGAGGATGGGGACTCCCTTTTGTTTGTAAGCTCCATCCCCTTTATCAGCTATACATCCCTTATCCAACCGGTTCCCTGCCCTGCGGACAGCAATCCAAGGATAAGCTGGGGGAAATATTTCCGGCAGGGTGACAGGCTGATGTTGCCCATTACCGTGCTGTGCCACCACGCTTTGGTGGACGCCATCCATATTTCGCGTTTTTATGCCACTTTGGATATGGCTCTCACCAGTCTTTTTCGCTGATTAGCTATTGACATACTGCCGGCTCTGTGCTATTATACTTTGGCAAGTCGGCATCATGCAGAAGTACCCAAGAGGCCGAAGGGGCTCCCCTGCTAAGGGAGTAGGCGTGTATAAAGCGCGCGAGGGTTCAAATCCCTCCTTCTGCGCCAATTCATCCCCTGCCAAGGCAGGGGATGAATTTTACTTGCGACTAATACGGAGGGTTACCGAAGCGGTCATAACGGGGCGGTCTTGAAAACCGTTAGGGCAGTGATGTCCACAGGGGTTCGAATCCCTTACCCTCCGCCACAGCGTTGGGGCAAGCTGTATACAGCTTGCCCCAACTTTTTATGTTTATGGCAAAAAAGTCGGAGTGCGCTCATTCCGCTGTTCCTCCTTAACAGAATCAAAGCCCAACACAGGGGCTTTGATTCTGGGGAACCAGTGATGTTAGGAATGAGCAAAGTCCGCTCTGCTGCCGATCCCGTTATAAATTTATATTTGATTAAATCTCTCAGTAATGCTATATTGGTCAGGCTAAGAGCCGACTTAAAATTCAGCAAAAGAGATAAAATACAATAAGGAGAAAAATTCAATGGAAAAGAGAAGACTGAAAATCGGCCTGATACCCAAGCTGATAATAGCCATTATCCTCGGCATACTGTTTGGGGCCTTTATGCCTGAGTGGTTCAACAAGATCGTGGTGACCTGCTCTTCCCTGTTCAGCAGCTTTCTGTCCTTTATCATCCCCCTGATGATCCTTGCATATGTGACCATGGGAATTGCTGACCTGCGCATAGGTGCCGGAAAGCTTCTGATTATAACCCTGGTCCTGTCATACTTCTCCACTTTGGTGGCAGGCTCCGCCTCATACCTTATCTCCTCTGCCCTCTTTCCCTCCTTTATGAGCCAGGGGGCTCTGGACCGTATTGCAGAGACGGCCGACGTGTCCCTGTACGGGTATTTCTCCCTGTCCATTCCCCCGCTGCTTGATACCCTGTCCGCCGTGGTTCTTGCCTTTGTCCTGGGCCTGTGTCTGTCCGGGATGCGGGGCAAAACCATCAGCGACACCCTGTATATGGCCGTAAAGGATTTTTCCGCCATCATCGACAAAGTGCTCCAGACCGTCATCATTCCCCTGCTGCCACTTTATATCTGCGGCACATTCACCAACATGACCTATTCCGGCAAAACCTTTGCTATATTGAGCATTCTCTGGAAAGTTTTCCTGGTAGTTATCCTCATGCACCTGGTGTATATTCTTATCCAGTTTCTCGTAGCGGGGGCGGTATCAGGTAAAAATCCCTTCATCCTTATCCGAAACCAGATCCCAGGCTATGCCACCGCCATCGGCACCCAGTCCTCCGCCGCAACCATCCCCGTGAATCTCAAGTGTGGTGAGAAGGACGGTATCAGCGAGGAAATACGCAATTTCGTGGTGCCTCTCTGCGCCAATATACATATGGCAGGC
>OLRA01000233.1_pt1 | contig 79092 bp, 83 predicted proteins | sample 1673011 | NCBI WGS metagenome assembly OLRA01 (sample SAMEA3136746, study PRJEB25190) | human gut metagenome | reverse complement strand
TTTTTTTGCAAATTCCCATCCTGCCGGAAATTGCAAATTTAAATCTACACCTGTGAGCTTTAAAAACTTCCAACCACAAAAAAATTAATAAAATGCAGTAATCATCTATATTACAGAGTATTTCTAATTTAAAGAAATATTCTGTTTTTTTGTGTTTTTATTGCTAGAATTGGAGTGGAAAAATGGAAGAAAAACAAAGAAATAAAGTTGGATATTATTCAGTAATACCATCAAAAATACTATATAATAAGGAGCTAAAAGCAAATGAAAAATTACTATATGCAATGATAACATCACTTGCATATAAAGAAGGCTATTGTTTTGCAACTAACAATTATTTTGCAGAAGAATTAGGAGTACATCCAAAAACAGTTTCAAGTTGGATTTCAGATTTAAGAGATAAAAATTATATAAAAGTTGAAATGGTTAGAAAAGAAAACAAGCAAATAATTCAAAGAAAAATTTATATAAATGATGTTCCATATCCGTTAAATAATGGATACCAGTATCAATCAAAAAATGGACAGGCTATCCATCAAAATATGGAAGATAATAATATAAGATTTAATAATAAAAATAATAATAAAGGTCATAGAAAATTTATATCCAATTATGAAAATCAGAGACAATATACTAAAGAATTTTTGGAGAGTTTGTATGCAAATTAAATATAAATTGGAAGAAATTTCTAGAAATTTTAGTAGAAATATGATATTATGGTTTCATCAAATATAAAGGAGCTGATTTAAACTTGAATACTAATAGTACAAACAAATTAATTGAAATTTTAGAATTAAAACAGATTAAATTTGATAAAGGTGAAAAATCTTTATTTAGAAAATATAGCTATTATCAAGTTATAAATGCATATAAAAACTTATTTGTAAAAGATATTGAATATATTGATACAATTAGAAGTAATATATTACAAAACAAAAATATAGAGTTTTATAAAAATGTTTTTAAGATAAAACCAGAAATAAAGACAGAAGAATTATATGAAAAAATATGTGATAAAATATGCGAAAAATATGGATTAAAATCTAATTCGTTACAAGAAAAAGAAGAAAATATAAGACAAATTCAATATCACCTACATAAATACAATAGTACAACAAAATATGGTGATTTTGTTAGAATGTATAAATTTGAACATGAATTAAGATTAATGCTTTTAAAATATACACTAATAATAGAGGAAAGTATGAAAAACATTTTTATTGCTTATCTAAATGACCATAATGCTAAAGCGGATTATTTAGTTAATATGCATAATTATAATACTTCATCAATAAAGAACAAAGCATTTGATACAATGAAACTAATAATAGGAAAATATGATAATACAAAATCAAAACCTATAAAAAGAAAAAGAGAGCAAAATATAACAGTGCCATATTGGATAATAATTAATGAATTAGCTATGAATCAAACTTATTATGCAATAGCAAACTTACAAGAAGATGATTCTAGAAATATTTTCTTAAACTGTACAAACTTTTTTACTAAATTAAATTTAACTAATGAGAAAAAGGGGAAAAGTGAAGCAATTAGAAAGAAAGAAGAAGCTCAAATAAATACTTTTAAAACAATTCTATGTTACTTAGGAGAGTTTAGAAATATGTTGGCACATAATCAGCCTATATATTGTTATAATATAGAATCTTTTGATATAAATAAAAGATATCCATTAGAATATGAATTACCAAAGACAAATAAAAACAAGAAATACTCAGACGGAAATTTTATACCAAAGTATAAACAGCAAATAAGCTTAAATGCTAAATTGATGAGAAATTTATCTGATTATTTTGGAGAGGATTCTTTTAATAAAAATAATTATACTAATTTAAATTTATCAAAAATAATATATATTATATATAAAATTTTAATAAACATAGATAAAAATACTGACTTTTATAATGAATTAAAAAATATATTTGTAAAATATAATATAATACTGAATGAGAAAAAATTTGAAATAGAAAATGTAGAAGAATGTATAAATTTATTAGAGGAAATAAAAAAGATTGAAGAGTTTGATTTAGAATACAAAGATATTATTTCAAAAATAGAAGCTAAAAAAGCATACAAAAATTTTCTGCATGGAAAAGATAACCAATTAAAAGATATAAAGAAAACTATACTTCAAAGATCAAAAAAAGTAAAAATAGTAACAAAAGAATCAAAGTATAAACCATTTTTAGAATCAAAAAGATATACAATGTTTACAGGAATAGATGAAAAATTTTTTAAAAATATTTTATAATAATATGGATATTTTTTTGTAAAAAATCATAAAATATTATAAATATATATTTACAACATAAACAATTTGTTGTATAATATATATGTAATTAAATTCCACGCGATGTGGGGGGAGAAGTTGGCTGAGGCTGCTTCTCTCTTTTTGTTTATAAAATATCTTCCAGCGGGCTAAAAAGGGTTTTAGGGATTTTGCCCTAAACAGCAAAAATGGTGTCAAAACACCAAGCTGGCGAATTTTGGGCACTAAAAAATGCTCTCCAAAATTCGTGACAAATAAATCTTTTCTAAAATTATATGTTATATTTTTTCTGTTAAATTTTGTATTTAAAATTTGTAGACATGTAAAATGAAAAATGGTATAATCATTTTGAACTGCATTAATATTACAATTAGCTTTTAGGACTATTAGTAATATTACGTACAAGGAATATAAAGAAAAAAATTAAGGAGGAATTGTTTATGGAAAGAAAATTTAATAAAGGAGATATTGTTCAACATTTTAAGAGAGAAAAAATGACAGAGGAACAATTAAAAGAAGAACCAAATTTATATTTATATGAAATTATTGGTACTGCAAGACACACTGAAAATAAAGAAGAATTAATGATTTATAAACCTTTATATACAACTGAATGTACAAATGGAGTTGATTTTGCTGCAAGACCATTAGAGATGTTTATGTCAGAAGTAGATCATGAAAAGTATCCAGAGATTAATCAGAAATATCGTTTTGAATTGAAGAAATAAGTTATATAGTAAAAAAATTATTTTATTGGAGAAAGGTTAGTATAATATATTAAATTTTAAACTCTATTATATTATACAAGGTATTAAGTAAATGAAAAATTATATAGATACATTAAATGAAACAATAAAATCATATTATAAGATTTTATCAGAAGATTTTCCAAAATTTTTAAATGAGTATATTAATACTCCAGAAATGTTAAAACAATCTAAAATAAGTGTAAGTTGTGGTACAATATATTCAAAAATGTATAAACAAATGTGGTATTCAAGTTTAGACCATAGTATTGCAGTAGCTTTAATAATATGGCATTTTACAAAAGATAGGAAGCAAACTTTATCAGGATTGTTCCATGATATTGCAACTCCAGTATTTAAGCATTCTATTGATTTTATGAATAAAGACTATGAAAAACAAGAATCTACTGAAGAATTAACTACAAAAATAATTAGTGAATCAAAAGAGATAATGGAGTTACTAAATAGAGATGGTATAAAAGTTGAAGAAGTAGCAGATTACCATATATATCCTATTGCAGATAATGATACGCCATGTCTTTCAAGTGATAGATTAGAATATACTTTATCTAATGGATTAGGAGCAACAGAAAAGATTTGGACTTTAGATGATGTAAAAGAAATTTATGATAATATAGAAATTCAAGAAGATGAAAATGGTATAGAAGAATTAGGCTTCAAAGATATTGCTATTGCAGAAAAATTTGTACATACAATGAGCATTTTATCAAGATTATATCGTAGAGAAAAAACACTTTTTACAATGCAAATGCTTGCTGATATTATGAGAATAATGTCCGATAATAATTTAATCAATATATCAGAAATGTATAATCTATCTGAAAAAGAAGTGATTGAAAAAATAGAAAAATGTAATGTAAAAAATATATCTAATGGTTTTGAAATATGGAAACATGCTACAGATATTTTAACAAGTGAAAAAATGCCTGAAGGAAAATACTTTGTAATTATTGAAAAAGTTAAAAAGAGATATATAAATCCGTTAGTTAGATATAACAATGAATATAAAAGAATAAAAGATATTTCAGAAAAAGCAACAAATGATATTAATGAAGCTCTTGAATATAAAACTGCTAAATATGTATTTTTAGATTTTGATTTTAAATAATGGAATATAAAGGGAATGTTCAAATGTAATATGCAGAAGATTTTGATATTTCGTACAAGTATTAGATTAATAAATTACAATTAATAATTTTTTTATAAAAAGAGCTGACAAATAAAATGGAGCACGTTATACTACTAGTAAATTTATATATGGAGGTAGTAGAAGTGGAAGAAAAACCTAGTGTTTTAAACGATTTATTTGTTAGTAGAGAGGAAAATATATGTGCTTTAACTGAATTTGATAAGAAAAGGATTAAAGAATTAACAAAGGATAATAATACTTATCAAATGCTCTTAGATAAGCTAGAAGATTTATCTAGTGATGATATATCAAAAGCTAAAGTTAAAGATAGTTTAGAAAGTTATATTGATAAGGTAAACGTAATAGGTTCTTATGAAAATGAAAAGTTTTATAAGATTGGATTTACAGATGCAATGAATTTAGTGTTTGAATGTATTAAACGAGAAATATAATATAAAGTAATTTTTATTGGATAAGCATATGGGAATAACCATATGTTTATTTTTTTTGTAAGAAATTTAAAATTTTTTGTTTTACCCGTCACATTTTTGATTTTGAATCGCTATTAAGGTTAAGAAGAAAATTTCAAATTGCCAATAACCTTTTTAAAATTTAATCGCTGTTAATAGTAGAAGGAAAAATAAAAAAAATTAGAATTGCCCGTAAGATTTTTGATTTTGAATTGCTGTTTATGTTAGGAAGAAAAAATTTTAATATTGCCCATAAAGTTTTTAGATTTCAGTTGTTGTTAATATTAGGAACAAAAAATTTAAAATTTACCCGTAAGATTTTTAAAGTTGAATCGCTGTTAAGGTTAGAAATAAAAAAATTAAAATTTTTTCATTTACCCGTAACGTTTTGGATTTTCAATTGCTGTTAATAGTAGAGAGATAAAAATTATTAAAAAATTTGGACAATTTAAAATTTTCTCGCCTATGTAATTAGATGGGCAAAATTGCACATTGACAAATACACTTGATTTAGGTGTCATAAAGAGCCATTTTCTTTAATATTCTGTATTAGCAAGAAAGGATTTGAATAAGTATGAATGAGGATAATAATAATACAAAAGAAAATAAATTAGAGTTTAATACATATTGTATCTTTACAGAAGAAAAGCAAAATATTGGAGAAGCAATAGGATTAGTCTTTAAGGATTATTTAGAAAGCATAAAAGTAAAGAATAAGTAATTATTACGAAACATTTGCAAAAATTTAAAGAGCACATTATAGTATAAGCATAGATGATTACGGATAGGAGGTTAAATGCTGGATTTAAGAAGTCAAAATTTCAAAGTACGGAATGTATATAAGACTATCTAGAGAAGATGGCGACAAGCAAGAAAGCGAAAGTATCGGTAATCAAAGAAAAATTTTGCAAAGATATGTAAAGGAGAATAATTTATGTTTAGTTAAAGAATATGTTGATGATGGTATAAGTGGTACAACTTTTGACAGACCTTCGTTTAATGATTTATTGCAGGATATAGAAAATAAAAATATTAATATGGTTATTACAAAAGATTTATCAAGACTTGGTAGAGATTATATTAAAACAGGTTTTTATTTAGAGGATTATTTCCCAAAAAATAATATTAGATATGTTGCAATAACTGATGGAATAGATACCTGTATTGATAGCACAAATAACGATATAACACCTTTTAAAGCAATAATGAATGACATGTATGCAAAAGATATTTCAAAGAAAATCAGAAGTGTTTTGAAGGAAAAACAGAAGCAAGGAGAATATATGTGCAGTATTCCAGCTTATGGTTACAAAAGGCATCCTACAATTAAAAATAAATTAATTATAGATGAGCAAGTAAGAGATATTGTAGAAAGGATTTTTGATATGTATACAAATGGTCATGGAAGTGTAGAAATAGTAAAATTCTTAAACTCAAATAAATACCTATCTCCAACAGGTTATAGAAAAACAGGAATTGTACAAGATGAAAATAAGAACCTGACCCGACTAAGCAATCAAAGATTGCAGTCGGGTACCCCAGAACCTTGTTGCTCACGCAATAAAACAAACTATGATTGGAATGAGGTTACTCTATGCAATATGTTAAAAAATGAGGTGTATATCGGAAATACAATACAAAATAAAAAGTCAGTTATATCATACAAAGTCAAGAAAATAAGAACAGTTGAAAAGGAAAATCAAATAAGAGTTGATAATACACACGAAGCTATTATTGATAAAGATACATTTGAAAAAGTACAATGTATCATTGAAAAAAGAGGAACAAATACAAAACTTAAATATGATTATTTGTTAAGAGGATTACTTTACTGTTATCATTGCAAAAGAAAACTGCAAATAGTACTTAAAAAGAACTCTAAAAGAAATGCAAAATCACATCCATATATAACTTGTAGTAATGCAAAAGAACAAGGGTGCTATTCACTAAACATGAATTATGAGAAGTTTGAAAAGCATATTATTTATATTGTAAAAAAGATATGTCAAATATATGCGGATAAAGAGATTTTTTATTCAATTTATGAAAAATATCAAAATAAAACTCTTGATATTCGAGAAGGATATAAGAAAAAAATAGGGCAAATTGATAGAGCTATATTGGATATAAATAATAATTTAGACAAGATGTATATGGATAAGTTAAGAGGAGTTTTACAAGAAGAAGATTATGTTAGAGTATCACAAAAATTTAATTTAGAAAGAACAAAACTAAATGAGCAAAAGAAAGAATTAGAACAAAAACTAATTGGAACAGAAGAAAAAATTAATACTAAAAATAAAACAAAAGAAGAAAAAGAGTTAGATGAATTAATAGAGAATTTTTTGAAATTAGAGAAGATCGATAAAATTTATTTATATAGATTAATCAATAAAATAGAAATTGATAAAAATAAAAATGTGTACATATATTTTAACTTTTCAAAACTAAATTCTATTAATGAAAATCTAGATGAATTTATAAAAATCGAAGAATTAATAAATGAAAATCAAAAATGCAAAGTCGTGTAATTTCAGTAGTTACAAGACTTTGCAAATTGGTTGGTAGTTTTTTAAATCCACACCATTGATATTTGCTTTCCAACCATTTGGAAAGGATATTTTTGAATAATTATTGGCTATTTTTTTTGCACTTTCATATTCTTTTGTGTTACTTTTTATTGCTCCTGTTACTAAATCTACTCCATCCGGGTTTACCATTGGAACTACATATATTGAAACTTGATTAAATATATTTCTTGCACTTTGTCCATATATATTAAAGTTATTTACAACTGATTTGCAAAAATTCTCTACAAATTTCATCATTAATAATGATGTAATCCACTCACTTGCATGTATTCCACCTGAATACATAACTTCTTTATTCCCATTTCCTATTTTTACATACGGGATATCTTTTCCCAATACGCTTTTCCCCATATTTCCAATATTCAAAAATGAATATCTTTTTCTTAAGGCTTTAATATTTGTTTGCATTAGCTCATATGTATAATTTAAATTTGTCGGCACAATATCTTTTGTATTTACTCGTCTTAACATTCTCATATATAACCACCTAATTATATATATTAAGAAAATAGAATTTTTGTTACTAATGAAACAGTAAAGTCTTGTAAGGTACTGATATTTCAGCACTTACAAGACTTTTCAACTTTGGTGTGCTTGAAGGGAATCGAACCCCCGACCTCTCCCTTAGGAGGGGAGCGCTCTATCCAACTGAGCTACAAACACATATATTTTTATTTTACACCATTAATTGTGTTTTGGCAAGGTATAACATTTACTTTTTATGTGTTTTTGTGCTATAATTTTATAGGTGATTTTTATGCAAAAAATGTTAAGTTATATGAGAAAAGCAATCGAAAATTATAATATGATAAATGAAGGAGATAAAATTGCTGTTGGTCTTTCTGGCGGAAAAGACTCTATTACCTTACTTATGGGTTTAAAGGCTTTGCAAAGATTCTATCCTAAGAAGTTCGAAGTAGTTGCAATAAGTGTTAATCCTGGATTTGAATTTTTTAATTCAGAATTTTTGAAAAGTGTTTGTGATAAAATCGGTGTAGAGTTTATTGAGGAAAAAAGCTATATAAAAGAAATTGTTTTTGATATAAGGAAGGAAAAAAATCCTTGTTCTTTATGTGCCAACTTGCGTAGAGGAATTTTAAATTCTTCTGCAATCGCTCATGATTGTAACAAAATTGCTTTGGGGCATAATGAAGATGATGTTTTAGAAACATTTTTTTTGAATCTTTTATATGCTGGAAATTTGTCAACTTTTGCTCCAATTAGCTATATGGATAGGTCTAAAATAACTTTAATTAGACCTATGGTTTACATACCTGAAAAAGAAGTACGTAAATTTGTTAGGAGGCAAGGAATAGAAGTAATGCCTAAAGTATGCCCTATGGATGGGGTTTCTAAAAGGGAATCTATAAAAGAGTTAATCTCTAAATTAGTTATAGAAATTCCAACCGTTAGAGCAAATATTATGGGTGCTATTAGAAGATCTAATATTAACGGTTGGAAAGAATTTTAAATTATTATTTTTACTGTAAACAAATCACCTTCTATTTTTATTTGCATTTTTCCTCCTTGCAAACTCACTAAATCTTTAGCTATTGAAAGACCGTAATCCATTGCCACCACTTGTTCTAGATTTATCTCCTCTAACAAATCGTTCCATTAGCTCTTCTGGTGTTATGTTTAACTCTTCTTTTGATATGTTTTTCATTGTAAATACTATTTTATCATTTTGCTCAACATTTACATATATTCTTGTCCCTTCTAAAGAATGTTTATATGCATTATTGTATATATTTTCTAATACTCTCCACATTTTTTTGCTATCTAATTGTGCAAAGATCTCCTCTTTTTCTATTTTGCTAATCAATTTTAAATCTTTACTCTCATACTTTTCTGCAAATTCTCCATTTGCTTGTAATATCATTTCTGCGAAATTCAATTTTTGTAAATTTACCGTTTCATTTCCAGAGCTTATTTTAGATGCTTCTATTAAATCTTCTGTTAAATTTTTTAATTTTTTTGATTTATTTTCTAGAATCTCTATATATTTTTGCGCATTTTCATTTTCTATATTTTCTTTTTTTAGAAGATTAGCATAATTTATTATTGAAGTAAGTGGAGTTTTTAAGTCATGTGATACATTTGTTATTAAGTCTGTTTTTAATCTTTCTGATTTAACCTTTTCATTTACTGCATTTTCTATGCCTTTTTTTATATTGTTTATGTCTTGGACCATATTTTTTAGGTATTTATTGTCTGTTTTTATTTCTGATTGATATTCTCCTGACACTATATTTCTTATTTTCTTTTCTATTTTATTATATTCTGAGACATTTTTTAAGAAAATAATTACTATTGCCACATATATCAAAATCACCAATGCTTTAATTTTAACATCATATATTACAATACCATAGTGTAATGTAGTTGCTGAAATTATTCCCATAGCTATTATTGTTACTACCACCACTATTATTATTAATTTATAATTTTCTTTTATTTTTTCTATAAAATTGGTTACTACTTTTTCATTTTGTGCTTTAGCTTGCTTTATATTTTTTACACTATTAAAAAATATTTCTGCTAAAATAGCATATAAAATAAGGCAAATTAATTCTATACTAATTTTTTCAAATATTGCTTCCATTCCTAATATCGTTAGTATTTTAACATCAAAGAAATCCGTGTAAATACCGCTTTTTATTGCTTTATATAAAAGTACTATAGATAATATTGAAAATATAACTACTCCGATTATATTTATCTTTACATTATGATTTGCTTTATAATAATTTTGTTGTATTGTTTTCATATAGCCATTATTATCTAAATTTACTTTTACATATATATCCAATACTTCAAATCTGGATTGGTCAGCTTTAAATCCATATTTCTGCAACACATCTATATTTGTATCTGGTACAGAATTTAAACTACAAATATAATATTGTAAACTTTCTTTAAATTCTGATTTTATATGTTCTTTATCCTGTATTACTGTTTTTAAATTGCTAAGTATTATATGTTTTCCCGTGTTTGTTGTAATATCTGCTGTGTACTCTATATTTGAATTTTCTCTATTTATGTATTCAAGTCCTGGGTAGCTTTCTAGCTCATCATTCCATATGCTCCAGTAAATAGCATCTTCCAAAGTTTCTATTTCATGCGTTATAGCACTTTTATATGATTCTGTTTGTAAAAAATTTGCTTTAGCAATTTCAGCCCAAGAAAATCGTCTTACATTTGAATATATATTGTTTCCTAAAATCCATAATATTATTACCGATATGAATAATAATAGTCTCGCTATATTTATTTTTGACTTTTTTCTGCTTTTTTTCATGCTTTATTTTCCCTTTCCTAAGATATAATAATATTTTTATATATTTTCTATCTTGTACCCTAGTCCCCACACAGCTTTTAGATATTTTGGTTCTTTAGGATTTATTTCTATTTTATCTCTTATATGGCTTATATGCACTACTACTTTTTTTTCATATCCGTCAAATGGCTCTTTCCAAACATTTTCATATATTTGCTTTATTGAAAATACTTGTCCTTTATTGCTTGCCAAAAAAAGTAATAATTTATATTCTATAGATGTAAGCTTTATTTTTTCTCCATCAACCATTACTTCTTTTGTTTTATCATTAATTTCTAGTCCATCTATTATTATGTTATCATTTTCTATAAGATTTCCAAGCTTAGTATATCTTCTTATATTTGACTTAACTCTTGCTATTAATTCTAGCGGTTCAAATGGCTTAGTAATATAGTCATCCGCTCCTGCATTTAACCCGATTATTTTATCTATACTTTGTGACTTTGCAGATATAAATATTATTGGAACTGAATTTGTTTTTCTTATTTCTCGTGCCACTGCAATTCCATCTATTTTTGGCATCATTATATCTAACAATACTAAATGTATATCTTTTTTCTTTAAGATTTCAATAGCTTTTTCTCCATCATAACATTCAAATACATTGTATCCCTCTTCTTCTAGATAAATTTTAATTGAGTCCGCTATTTCCTTATCATCATCCACTACTAATATATTATACATCCATTTTCACCTCATATATATTGCATGCATTCATTCTTTGCACATATTCAATTTTTCCGTTTATTGTTGACTTTATTTTTTCTTCGTTTACCCCATTATTACAAATTAAAATGAAGTTACTTTCTGTTTTTTCTATTTTATCATAATTTTCAACATCTATTATAATTGATTTATCCACTAATGTGAATAAATATAGATCATCTAGTATTCTATTTTCCTTTGTATTAAAAACATAAATTATTGGCAAATTTTTTTCTGCTATTTTTTCTGCTATATTATTATATTGTGAATATATATATTCTATTTTTGTATTTTTCACAAATGGACTGTATATTATTGTGAAAAATATTATTGATATTATAAATAATGTATGTTTGCAACTTGCACGTTTTCTTACAAATTCTCTTAAACAATATGCTATTGCAATTATCATTGATGAATATATTGGAATTATATATCTTGTTTCAATATACGGAGCTTTTAATACTATTGTTAATAAATAAATCAAAATTGGAGTTACTAGTAAAACCATTTCTCCATTCATTTTAATATCACTCTTTTTAGGTTTTATTGCTATAATTCCTGTTAAAATTATTATAAATGGCAATAACCCATTAAAGAATTCTTTATTTATCTTTTTGCAGTATCCTACTATATTTTTTATTACATCCACTTCTACAGTTACCCCTCTGTAGCTGAAAAATATATGTGATATTGCATATGGAAATATGAGTATATAAATAACTGATGATATAAATATTCCAATATTATATATCATCAGGTTTTTGTAATTCTTTTGCTTTATGCATTTTACTGTATATATTAAATATAATACAAATGCGTAAATAAAAAAGTAATAATGTGTTAGCCCTCCCAAAATCATAAATGTAGAAATCAAAAATATATTTATTGGTCTTATTTTTTCTTTATTATATATTTTCATATGTAAGAATGTAATTATTAATATATTTAAATTACATAGTTCATACATTCTTATATATAATGTACTATTTAAGCTAATTAGTGTAAGTCCATTAATTAATGTTGTCAATACTGCATATATTTTATTTTTAAATAATTCTTTTGATATTAGATATACCATTATACTTGATATTATAAATATTGTTATATTTAATAAAATTCCAGTCCATTTTGTAAATTTGTTTATTGTAAAAGTTGCAGATATTCTTAATAGTAAATAATACAGTGGAGGATGTACATCATTTTTTTGATTTTCATATACAGGTTTTATATTATAAATTTCATTGTCGTTAACTTCTAAATAATCTTCAAAATATTCTTTATTATGCCATTTATTTAAAAAATCCTCATTATCTGCAATATTTAGTTTATTATAATTCATTAGGCCATATGAGTACATTTCATCCATATGAAAGTATTGTTTTTGATACCCAAAATAAATTCTAATTAATATCTGAACTAATATAATTATTATTAAAATGATTGTTGTCTTTTTCCTCATCTTTATTCTCCCAATATTTTTCTCCATTTATCTCATCAATTAAATATAGTGGTCTATTTTTTGTTTGATTAAATGTTCTTCCTATATATTCACCTAATATTCCAATTAATGCAAATTGTATGCCCATAAAGAAGAGTATTAATGAAATAATTATTTGATATGGTTCTATTGTTTGTTTAATAATAACATATATTAGATTAATTAGCCAAGATGCAAATGTAATAAATGATATATATATTGGCCATCTTAATGGTGAAATAGAAAGTGATGTTATTCCATCTATTGCTAGGTCTATTAATTTTTTATAATTCCATTTTGTTACTCCTGCTATTCTTTTGTCCCTATCAAAATATATTGCCTTTTTGTTATATCCTATCCAACTAAAAATACTTTTTGAGCATCTTCCTGTTTCTCTTAATTTGCACATTGCTTGTACACATCTTTTATCTAATAATCTAAAATCTCCTGTATCCTTTTGTATTGGTATTTTAGTAAACTTTTGTAATGTTTTATAGTACATAGTTGATGTGAATTTTTTTGGCCATGTTTCTCCATCTCTTGTTTTTCTTGTTGCATACACATCGTCATATCCTTTTTCCCATTCTTGTATCATTTCTGGTATAAGTTCTGGTGGATCTTGCAAATCTGCATCCATTATTATTACTGCATCGCTTTTCCTAGAATAGTCTAATCCTGCTATTATAGCTATTTCCTTTCCAAAGTTTCTTGAAAACGATATATATTCAAATCTATTATCTTTTTTTCTTATTCCTTCTATTATTTTTAAACTATTATCTTTGCTTCCATCATTTATGAACAGTACTTCAATTCTATAATTTGTTAGCTTGTTTATTATAGATGTTAGTCTATTTCTTAAAAATAGAAGTGATTCTTCCTCATTATATATTGGAATTAATATTTTAATTGTTTTCATTTTTTCCCTACCTTTATTTTTTCTATATTAATATTATATTCTTTATATCACTTAAATATTAAATTTAAAGGCTAGAAAAAGTTAAAATTTAGTAAATTTTATTCAAATATTCTCTAATTGGCAAAACAGACCTCATTAAGAGATCTGTTTTTTCTATGCCCATGGATTTGCAGATTCTGGATCTTTTATACCTGCCATTAATCCTACAATTGTATCACTCCATATTATTTAATTTCTGTAGACCATAGTCCATGTTTGTTGCAATAAGCATATACTTTTGAACCTGGTATATATTTAAATCTACATTCTGCATTTTGTTCTGGATATAGTTTGATTTTGCATATTTTCTCACCGGCAATCATTGCCAACCACTCTATATAATGCTCTTTATCCATTACATGATTTACTTTTACAAATATTTCATCTTCGACTTTTTCATACGTTGGTATATGTTTTTCGGCTACAGCATCCATGCTATTTGGAATGATTTCTTCCATTTTTTCTCCACAGCAAACTATACCACAATTATCGCAACTGCAGTCCTTTAAAACTTCGACCAGCGCTCCACATTTAGAACATTTTTTTATAATTAATTTTTCCATAATATCTTTCCTCCTACTTTTTTAAGTTATTACAATAATATCATAATCACTATAAAAAAGCTAGATATATTATATTATTTATCTTTTATTAATTTGTAAATATCTTTAAGTTGCAAGTGCTAGTTAATTTCTTTTAATTTAGCCGTCATGTCAAAATTATAAATATACTTACCATCAATTTTTTCATAAACTTCTCCAACTTTTGCATTTTTAGGTAAATCTATCTCAAATATAGAACACGGTCCACCATCACCATTTTCTGATATACAAACCGAATTCTCATCCATTACCCAAGCATAGCTATTTCCTTTCCAGCTTTTGTTATCTAAAAAAATCTTTCTTCTCTCATATAAGTTATATTCTTCTAATACTTTGTCATTTTCATTCATACCTTTACCTTCATCCATCATATTTTTTAATGCATTTTTTAAATCTCTAATAAATTCCTTTATGAAACCATTACTATTATTATTGTTTCTTTCAAATATATTTAAGTCCAATATTTCACCTCCTATTTTTCTAATTTACTTTCTCCTGTTGCATAATTAATAATAATTCCATTTTGCACATTATATACATATACATTAAATTGTAATTTTCCATTGTCTTCAATAGAATATGCTTCAATATTTACACCATTTGCTAATTTATTTTCGCCCTCAAAATATGGAGTAACTCTATATAGGACATGGTTAGTTTGATTTTCCTTCAAATAATTATAAACCTGATCTTCAAATTGTTTCATTCCATTTATATTAAAGCTTTGTGTCCCTGTCATTATGTTTCTTTTATCCACATCTATTCCACCTAATTTCCACGCAATTATATGACATCTATGATATAGATATCCTCCTGGAATAGTGTTTGTGTTATATTTTTGTTGTTTAAATCCTGTTGGTGTAATTGAAGAATAATCATCTTTTTCGTCATCTTCATTAGCCTTTTTCCAACTAGTTTTTATCATTGCCCTTCCGCACTCTGCCATTTTCTAAATCAGAATAATAATCATTCTGTATACTTATGTCTTGCGCAGTAAATTGAGGCACATTGTTGTTTATTTCAATAAATATTTCTCCACTGTATTTTGGAATGTTTGATATAGCGTAAGAAATTTTGTCGTTTTCTATAATATTGCTTGTTTGGTTTTCCTTTCCAATGTTAAAATTTACGCTTACAGCAGTTATTATAATATATAACAATATTATTGCAATACGCTTTAATTTTTTTGTATTTTTATTCATACATTTCACCCATATATTTAATATCATAATATATGATTTTTTTCAATATTTGTATAGCTTGATTTTATTATATTTCGCTCTGCATACCTCACTCCCACATATCCCATATACACTGCCAAATCAGTTCATTCTGATAAGTTTCTTTTATATTAGTTTTGGAAAATCTAGAAGTACTATTTTTATCTGCTCCATTATTTATTAATAATTTCAAAATCTTTCTATATTGCTCTATGCCAACCTGTACACAGTGATACTTGGAATGGAGACATTCCTCAACCTTTCTCCTTCCTCTTTTATTTTTTCTATAAAAATATTCTATCAAATCGGTATCTTTTATTCATTTTTTTAATTACCCTACTAAAAGTTTATACAAATTTATATCAATTTTAAATATTTTTCAATATTTTGAACATATTTTTTTATAAACCTTTTTTATATTTGGTAGTATATGCAAAAAAAACACTTTTCTATGAAACCTTTATTGTACCCAATTGTAAAAAAGAGACTCAAACTTACGACCTTCGGGTTATGAGATGTGCTTGAAACGTTTATGTAATTTAGTGAAATCAAGGGTTTTTGCTGATATTTCAATAAAAATTGAGGAAATGGCTTTTAGAACATTTGTGCATTTTTTGAACTTTTTGGAGAAGTTTTTCCCCAACTTTTCCCCAATTATTTTTGACAGATTTTAGATATGTTTTGTGATTTTTTATTGCAAAATTAGTTTATAGTTTTTATTGCAAATTTAGTTTGTGTTTTTTTCGCAAATTCAGAATGGGAAACCTAAAAATTTATTTTGGAGGTTTTGATATGAATAATAAGATTACTTATCATAGAGAAGGAGATTATTTTATTCCTGATTTAATTATGGAGAATTTTAACGAGGATTATCGTATTGGAAAATATGGAAGGTTAAGGTTAAATTATATTAAAAATTATAAAAGAGGCTTATATACTGAATTAATGATAAATGGAACACTATCTAAACATTTAGCAGATATTGATCAATCTGCTAATGAACGAGTTAATTTAATAATTAAGCAATTAGCTGAAGCTGAAAATATTAATGAAGATTTAAAGAGTCTTAATCAACTTGCATGGGTTCAAGCTACGAACAATATTAAAAATAGAGCTGAAGAAATTGTTTATAATGAAATAATTTATGTGTAGGAGGATTTGAGATATGAGTTTTAGAGAAGTTAATGAAGATGATATATTAAGAGAATGGCTTTCATGTCGAGAAGAAGGTTTATTAGGTTATCTTACTGAAGAAGATAAAGAGCATCATATTTATTTTGATGAAATTTCAGAAAGAATTTTGAAAAATGTTCCTAAACAAAACAAGGAATATGTCAAAAAGCAGTTAAATAAGCTTGATGAAAATTTCTTAGATTATCTTGGTTATTGGAATGAAAAATACTATAGAAATGGATTTGTGGATGGTGCTAAAGTAATTATGGGATGTTTGGAGGAATAAATATTTATAGAAATAAAAGTGTGAAAAATGACTTTTTATTTAAATATCATTTTTCACACTTTAAGCATATTTTATTCTTATTATATAGCCATTCTTTATGTTTCTAATCTTTAATTATATTTCAATATTTAATTACATTTTTAGAAAACATAGCTAATCTTCTATATGTTAGATCGTTGTATATCTATATTGTCGTCAACTTGTAGTTTATTATTACTTAAAAATTCATCAAATAGCTCTTTATCACATACCCATCTATATAAAGTTGGTTGTCGTACATATGCTTCTTGGATATTTTCCCTATAAGGGCACATTAGCCACTCAAATCTAACCTCTCTATTTTTATTATCAGTCCATACGAATGGATCTACAGACCTTAACTTCAATTTATTCCTACTAGTAAATAAATTAGATAAAGCTATCCTAATATTAGAATTAACACCATATGTTAACCCACATATCTTATTACATATAGATTTTACATTTACATTTGTTTCAAACAAGCCCATCTCATCACAATATAAAATTTTATATGATGGCATAACTGAATAAAAGTTATCCTTTCTGTAATAATTACTCTTAATATTTTTTGAATAAATAATATCATACCCTTCTTTTCTTTTTGTTGGAATATATAGCGCTGCGCCTATGCACAATTCATTTTCTGTGTTTATTCCATCATTAATCTTTAGCATTATATTTTCTTCGAACTTTTCCCTGTTTTGGCCTTCTATTACTTGTTCTAATTGTTCTTTATCGTTCCATATTTCAAAATTAAATATGTTTTGAGGATAATATGTCATAAAACATCCATCATCATCTCTTCCAAAAGTTTGAATTATTTTTAATAACCCTTGTTTTCTCCACCTTCCTTTTGTATATTCTCTATTAAGTATTTCTTCAAATTTTTGTGAATTTTTTAAATAAGGAATCGACGAATCGCCTGGTCTAGCTTTTATATTTTTGTTATCAATTTTTTCATTTATATCATATACTAATAATAATTCCTTTTTCAAATCAATACATTCATCTTCTAATAATAACTTTGCATTTCTAGCATAATGTTGAATATCAATTGCATTGCACATATTTTCGAATTGTGACTCTATTATAATTTTTTCAAAAAAACTTATTTTTTCATTCTTAAAGTTTATTTCCTGCCTTTTAGGTTCACAAACACTTCCATAATATTTTTTTATTAAGTATGATAATTGAATTTTATTTTGTATTGTATTTGAAATACTATTTTCCTCTTTAAACTTTTCAAAAATTTCTGAATATTTTTCCTTGTTTTCAAATAACCATCTTTCAGCCATTAAATAAAATTGCTCTTTCTGTGTTCTATTAAATTTTTGCCAGTTAGATGTAATTATTTTTATAGTTTCTTCATCATCTAAACACATTAGATTAAGAGCCTTATATGCTATTTCCATTCTATGTATATTCTGTGAACCTAACTGAATAATCAAAATATTTATAACAAATTCTTTTAAATTTTTAGGTTCTCCTAAATAATGTTCATGCATTGTTATGTCTATGTCTGCGATTTTTATGTGACCTGCACCTGTAATCCAACTCCAATGTTTTTCTATGGAAATGTAGAAATATTGTTTCATTTCTTCTATATTTTTCTCATTAATTAAAATTTTTTGAATTAACCAATTTAAATTATCACCACATAGCCTGATAGCATATTCATCGTCATCCGTCTTATATTTATGCACAATTTTACTAATTACTTTCCAGCAATCATCATATGAAATATATTTTATTATACGATTGAATATATTATCTAAATATGATCTTTCCATCTCATATTCATATCCAACTTTATAAAATATATCTAATATACAATTTACAATTTTCTCATCTAATCTATTGTTTTCTTCTAAAAATTTAGTAGCACTTTCAATTTGCTTCCATTTCTCGTGATTGGCTTCTAAATTTTCTTTCAAGATATTTTCGATTTCATCATTGGTCATGCCAAACCAATTATTAGTATCTTTGATTGTTACATTTCCCGCACTAATATCATTTTCTTGTTTTTTTGTGTTAATATTCCAATAAAATGTTGTGTTTTCCTTCATAAATTCTACCAGCTTATTATAGCCCAACTTATTACATTTTTCAGTTATTATTTTTCTTACATTTTCTATTCCAATTAAATCCTCTTTACTATAAAAAGATAAAATTCCAACTGTAAACAACCATAAGTTTTTCAAATCATCTTCATTACTATAAATGTTTAACAAATGTAAAATTAATGAATAAATGTCTTCTAACCTTTCTGTCATTGAAAAATTTAAGCTAATCGCTTTCCATAAATTTCCTATTCCTAAAGTAGTAGCATGTTTCATAATATCTAATTGCACTTCTTCTTCATATAAGCTACTTCCTAATTCACGAGCAATGCTACATATCTTATATAATTCTATTCCTTCTTTTTTCCATACATTGGCATCTAAATTTGCAATAGCATTAAACTCTTTTAAAAGTGGATATAATGCATATTCCTTATAGTCCATGTATCTAACGACATTCCACTTTAATTTTTCATCAATTTCACTTTCTAATTTTGCATCTACTATATGTAAAAAATATCTAAAATTATTATGAATTGCTACTATATCCGTATTAGAGAATAAGTTTTCCCCACTTCTACCATATAACAATCCTATATATTCTTTAACTATATCAATTCTATTTACTGATATTAGGTATTTCAAAAGTTTACCTTTATAAAAATCTGATATTCTTCTTTTATTAAGCAAATGCTCTTGTATTATAATTATAAATTCTTTTTGAAATCCTATATAGCTAACTAGCTTAATTAGCAAATCTAAAATTAAATCTGTAGTTTCTTTTGAATTGTATGAATGATATCCATTTTTGTTTTCTAAAAATTCTTTTAATACATTTTCAAACTGATCACAATCATATAGTATTTTTTTAGCATTATTTTTATTATTAATGCAAATACCTATAATTTCTGATAGATTAATCAAGTTTAATAAAAATTTTTTATACTCTTTGTTATCAATTTCTTCAGTCAACTTTATATATTTATTTTCTAATTGTTCTTTACAAGATATACCATAAAAATTAATGTTTATCATAATCCATAAAGAAATCATCATTAACTCATAATCTGTATAATACTTTTTATTATCTAAATTTATCTGATTATATTTTTGTTTAATTTTCTCGTTTACTTTTTTTGAAGTTATAACTAAGCTTAATATAGATAATAAGTTAATTAATTTGTTATCTTTTTTCAAAATAATCTTTTCTAAAACTGTCTTAATTTCATTACATTCAGTATCTATTGTTTTTATAATCTCCTTTTGAAAAAAATCTATTGATACTCCGCACTTAAATACCTCAAGCCATTTGTCGAACTCTTTATTATCTAACATGTTTTTCATATAATTTTCATTATATAACATACATAGCTCCATAACTGTTCTATTTTCTTCAGAATTATCATCTTTTTCTGGTAACGATTCAAAATTCTTTTCACAAACTTTATAAGATAAAGAAGCCCACAGTTTTATTATATCTTCATGTAATGTTTTATTATATACATTTTCATTTGGTAACGATTTTCTTATAAAATCTGTCACTGTGTACTGATTGAACCATAATTTTAAAATACTTTTTGCTCTTTCTGGATTAACTTGATATACTTCATTAACAAATTTCAAAACCTCATAATATTTATTCAAATTGTTTTCATTTAGTTCTACTTTTTCTAATTCTATAATATTAGTTTTTTCAAGGTCAAATTCACTATGCAGTGCTTGATTATAATATTCAAAATATCTTAAATGCTGACTCAAAGTATTTATTGCTTCACATATTATTTTTATTAATTTTAAATTTCTTAACTTATAAGCTTCATCTAATGCCATTATACTATACTTTTTTATATTAATAACTTGTTCTTTTTCAGCTAAAGCCTCTATTACAAAATTTGTATTAAATACTTCTGCTATTTTTTCATTTTCATTTGCAATTATAAACAAAGGTATCATATTATGTACTCGATTATAAGTTTCCTCTTTTGTATTCAAGTAATAATTTGCTATTTTTTTAGCAGTATTCACATAAATAGCATTCTTGTTTTTTACAATTTTAGTTAAATAAACCCTCAAATCATTATGAAGAATACTATATACATCTTTTTGCTTTTCAACCATTAATGGATATAACATCTCTAAAGTAGCTTTTAAATCCTCAACATCTACATCTATAGCTTTACTTATAGTATTACAATCTACAGGACCATTAGCTAATACAATAGCGGATGCGACCTTATCAATCCAAAAATTTTGATTTATTTTTTTCCCTAACTCGTTTTCCGCATGTTTCCAAATTAATTCATAATATTCTTCAATATCATTACTGATTTTCTTTAACTCAACTATATTTATAAAATCTTCGATATTATTGCATTTTTCCGCCTCTTTTAAAGAATAAATAACTGATAAATTATTTCCCTCTGTCTTTTCTAAAATAATTTGTGCTATTTGTTTTTCATTTTTTTGATTAATCCATTCTATATTTGCTTCCTTTATAAGATTAATAATATCTAATAATTCTATTTTAGGCATTTCTATTTCTTCTACATTTATATCATTATTTTTTATCCATATGGGATATTTAGAATATAAATTCTTAGGTTGCCCAACCAATAGTAAAACCACACCCTCTGGAATTTCTTCTGGGCTATATAACTGATTCAAAAAATTCTCTCCACTTTCTGAACGAGCGGCATGGTCAATACCGTCTATGCATATGACACTTTTCTTTTTTGTAATCTCGAATAATTTATGAGCTAACCTCATAACCTCGGTTCTCAATGTCTCCGTATCACATAATTCATTTATTACTGGTACGTTATACTTTTCTAAATTTCCTATATATCTTTCCCTTATTTGATTTAATAGAATCTCCCATAAAGTTCTTGGTTCTGTGTTCTCAGAATCAAAGTTATATACTTTATCTTTCAATGATATCGGCTTAAATGCATAAAACCTTCCTATTATATTATCTTTATAATGATAATTCAAATAACTTATAGCACTGGTTTTTCCACTTCCTGGCACACCACTTAAAAACAATACTTTTTTATCAGTATCTACTATTTTTTTATATAATTTTTTGCAAAATTCCTTCCTTGTTTCAAAAAAAGGTATTGGGGGATAAATGTCCTCATATTTTCTTTCATTAATTATACATAGACGTTCTAAAACTTCTTCTCTAGTAATTTTTTCTCTTTTTCTTCTTGTAGTTGTCCATATTCCTAATTTAGATAAAATTGTATTAAATACTTTATATGAAATTATATCATTACATTTAAAAGTTCTTTGTATTTCATTTATTATTTCCTTTTCACTTTCTTCTAGTGAAGATTGATTAAGTTCTAATTTAAAATTTTTTAAAAAGTCCAGTTTGTTATTAATCTTTAGTTCATTAATAAACTCTATCCATTGTTCTTTAAAATTGACTTCATCAACTACTATATCTTCCAATTTTTGCACATCTTTCACTAATTCTTTTATTTTTAGATAGAAGTCCTTTAATGCTATACATTTATATTTATTTCCTGTTATTTTTGATGTTTTTACTGAGTTTCTAACCCCAATTGTTTTATTTGAATATAAAATCGGGATTGTATTTATTTCATTTGTTTTTTCCCATCCTTCAGCTATAGCTTCCAACAAAGATTTCTTGCTTCTTTCATCTTTTTCAATTAAAGAAGAAAATGTTATATTTTTTTCCGTTCTAGTATGTTTCACTTGATAACATAATTCTACATTTTTCTTTTTTCCAACCACAATATCATCTATAGTTTCATGATTTGAACTTTGAAAAATAACATATTCTATTTGGTTGTCAGGATTTAACATTTTTACTATATTTCTTATTCCTACATACCATTCATACCAATACGGATCATCTATGCCAGGTAAATTATTCACATTCCATCACCTCATGTTCCACTAACATTTTTTATATTATATTTTTTAAAGAATTTTAATTATTCACTATCCATTCCCCATTTTTCTTGCTGTTTTTTCTTTCTATCAATCCTTTTTCTTGCATTGTAGCCATATATGTTTTAACCGTTCTAACAGATTTATTAATTTGAATTGCTATTTCTTCTTGAGTTGCTCTTGGATTTACTTTTAATATGTTTATTATTGCCTGTTCTTCTAAAGTGCAATTATTGCCCTTTAAATTATTCTCATTTGCACTTTGAATATTATCTATATGTGTATATCTATTTTTTAATTCATAATTACTATTTGTAAGTAAATTATAAAAGAATTTTTCTAAAAATGAAGTATCTTCAAAAATATTCTTTTGAAAATTTGTATAATTTGCTCTTACTAATGAATTTCTAAAATACCATGAGTTATCAGCAAAAACTTCATCGTTAATACTAAATCCAAAAGTTCTTAAATACTTTATTATAAATACTGCTGTTGTTCTTGTGTTACCTTCACAAAATGGATGTATTTGCCACATATTTGCAGTAAATGAGCATAAATGTTTTATAGATTCTTCTAAACTTAATCCTTTATATGAAAAAGCTTTTTCTTGCTCAAAATCATATTCTAATGTTTCTTTTATTGTATCAAATGGTGCATATATTACTGTATCTCCATTTAACACCCATTCTTTTTTAGTAAAGTTATAATCCCTATATACTCCTGCTCCATCAAATACCTCTTTAAATAATCTTTTATGAATATTTAATAATTCTGTTGGTGAAAAATTAAATGCTTTTTCACTTAATATTTCTGTAATCCTTACTGCAACTTTATCAGCTTCTTCGCTCTCTTTTTCGAAGTTTTTTCTACTACCTTGAACTTCATAATATTCATCTATTCTTGTTTTTGCTTCTTCAATATCTATTGTTCCTTCAATATGTTCTTTAGCAGTTTTTATTAAGTATTTTGAAGGCTTTAATCCATCCACATCTTGCAAACCTATTGCTGTTTCCCATGTTTTAGTCTTTTCTACTCGATTTGGTTCACCTTGTTTGATATATTCTGATAGTTCTAAATTCCAATCTTCTTTTTTATCCATTAGAAATACCTCCTACATATATATTATATCAGATAACTGATATAGCATCAATATTTAAAGTGCAATTTTTGCACTTTAAAATGTAAAAATTGCACTTTATATTATAAATTGTAAAACAATACCATTTAAGTATTAGAATCATTTTTTGAATTATTCAAATCGTTCAATTTATTTTCTAATTCATTTATTCTATATGGAATTACATATAAATATTCTATAATATATGTAACAAAATCAAATAAGTAATTTAATTCTTTATTATTTATTTTTATATCTTCGTGTGCTCCAAGATTCCCAAATCTTTTTGTAATTTTAGAAATATCTTTTAATTTAGAAGAAAAAATTTCTTTATTAAACAAATCATTAATCTTACTTTCCAAATTTCTTCCTTTTGCATTTTGATCATTACAAATTAATTCAAGAGTTTTCCTTAATGCAATTATTGAAATATCTGGTGTAATATTTTTTATTCTTAATGCAGAATTATATGTATCATTTATATTTTTTGGTACATTATTGAAATTCAATTTTTCTGTTGGATATAACTGAACTTCTTCTATGTAGTCTCTTTCTTCACCATACTCATTTATATAACTTCCCATCGAAGAATCTTCACTTTCTTGAATTAATGTCATTTTATTGCAAACAGGACATTGTAATAGGGTAATTTTATCCCAACCATAAAAACCGTATCCTTCATCCCAATTATCGATTTTACTAACTATTTTATTCATTAAAGTTTCATTTCCACAATGAGTACATATTTTCACAATTTGTTTATTACTTTCCATAAGTTATCTCCTTACAAATTCAATTGTTTTTTTATCTAGTGCACTTTCCTCTAACAATTCAATATGAGATTTAAGATATTGATTTATTCTTCTCTTAATTATATCTGATATTTCTTGCGAATTAACTATAAAAGACTTATAATTATCTTTATCTTCAAATTGTATCATAATAAATCTATTAAAAGAAAAACCATTTTGTAAAAATAAATCAATTATAACAGAAAATTTTTTACCTCTTGTTTTATATAAATCATTATATATCTCTTCTATAAAATAGTAACTATCTTCAACTGTATTCATGAATACAAAATTATTAGTCATATTTTCGTCGAAATTAAATATCTCATATTCTTTCATTTTTCTCCTCCCTGTTATATTATCTAAATATAATATTGTATGATCTCTCAATAGAGTCTAAGATTTCCTCTGATAAACTTTGCGCTTCTGAAATATTTTCTATTACTTTAGTCTGAGATGGATCTATTTTACCATGTAAATAAACATTTCTCTTATTTTTATATATTTTATATAGAGAATTTAATGCATTTTTTTCATCATCAGACAGTCTGTTGTCCATATCTATTGCATTTTTACTTTGTGACTTATTTTTAGCGAACATAAAAAAATTAGGTTTATTTCTGTCAAAAGTATAATTATATTTTTTAGTTAATATCTTCTTCAAATACCCTTCTAATGCTTTAAACTCTCCTGTAACATATCCAGTATAATCTTCGCTATACTCTTTTCTCTTTAATAATATTAGAGAGCCTGAAATAGATTTTTTTAATGCTTCATCTAAATATGAATAAGAGTTAACTAGAATTTTTTTCATATCATTTCTTATTACTTCTCTACTTATATTTTGTCCTGACATGCTATTGGTAATTTCTATTATATCATCTAGTTTAATTGCATCAAACTGTGATAAATAACTTACTATTAAACTAAATGTATATAAAGGTTTTGCTTGTATCATAAGTTTAGATCTAGTTTTATAAAAAGTGCATGTCACTGTATCTCCATTATATCCTTCAAATTTAATGATATTATTGTTTTGTACAACATTTACTAATTGACTACAATCTTCTTTTATATATTCAACTAAATTATTTACAACTATTTCTTCGCAATTTATTGTACATGTTTTGGTTTCTACATTTGCATTCATAGTTTTTGTCTTGAAAAATTCTAGTATTTTATTAGTACATTCTATATTCTTACCTACAGGTTGAATTCTTACTTTTCCACTTTTTTTTATAAAAAAATCAATTAAACATTCTTGTCCATCTATGTAAAAATCACATCTTCTTCTCTCCCCTTTTTTAGGAAATGATTTAATTACGAATGATTTATCTTGAGATTTATAAAGTTCTAATATCATATCTATATCATTTGGATTAATATATACTTCCATTTGTTTTTCCTCCTCTAATCACTTTTATATTGATAGCTCTTTTTTTATCTTCATATTCAATTATTTCAAATTCAGCATATTTATTCTTTTCTGCAAATCCATTTTTTATATCTTTTATTTTAAAATATATCGTATCATTTTCATTATCTATCTTTATAAAACCACATTTCTTTTCCTGTATTATTTTAGTTATTTGACCGATTCTTATAATTTTTTTATTTACTAAATAATTTCTAGCAGTTTTTTCAATATCTCTTCTATTAATTTTTTCCGTCATATTAATATTGTATTTTTCTATTGCATATTCTAACTCTTGTGGTATATTCCATAAATTTGCATTTCTATAATACGCTGCTGCATGATACATTATTTTAGCATCAGCACTTTGCCCAATATTTTCAAACAATTGTCCCATAGTAAGATATAATTTTACCATTCTCTCAAATTCAAAACTGCACAATATAGATTTACATCCATAGATACTTGCTTCTTCAAGTTTATTATATCTAAAACATATCTCTGATACTTTAGCGTATATATGCCATAAATTTTTTTCTTCTGCAAATTTAATATATTCATCTATATATTGTGAATCCATCATACATTTGCAATATAATTTTCTTGACTCGATCCAAATTTCATTTTTATAATGTAAATTTTCAATTTTCTTAAAACATTCTTCACATAGTTTATAACAAAGTTCATATCGATATGTTCTTTCTAATGCTTTTATTTTATTTTGATAATAAAATTCTTTGTGAGATGCTTTTTCTCTATCTTTTCCATCTTTATCTGTAAAGTTATATGCATCTTCAGATGATAACATATCTGGATTTAAAAGTTCTATCCATTTTAAGACCTCATTATAATTTGTATTATTTCGATTGTTATATACTTTAACAACTTTTTCAACAGTTAAAACATATGGATTTTTAAAATGTTCTTTTGCTGATAATTGTGTTACATTATTGCAAATATATTGAGCTTCTTTCAAAAATTCACCAAAATTTTCAGTATCACTTTCATTATACTTTTTAATATACTCATCATATATACACCAACACAATACATTATTTAAAAACTCTGCATTAATTTTTTTGGTTTTTATATATTCTCTGCAAATCTCTATAAATTCTTTTGGTTTATCTCCCTTCCTTAAAGCTAAACCGTATCTTGCAAGTAAAATTTGATTATTAAATTCATCTTTCTCACATAATTTTTTATATATTTCAATTGCAAGAGGAATATTATTTTCTTCCATTGCTTTTTTTGCATTTATTTCATTATACTCTATTTGTTCATCCATATAATTCCCCCTGAAGAATATATCACATATTGTTTGCAAAATATGTCAAATTTTGTCATATTTTATAAAAAAAACAAAATAATCCTGTAACTATTATTTACTTTCATATTTTGTTTTTCTTTAGTTATTTATTGTTCTTAAAATTTTCGTAGCATTCGTCAACAAAGTGCTTTAATATTTCTTTTTGCTGTTTTGATAAATTATATCTGTTATCATCATCTATAAATTTCTTGTCCATTTCAGTTATAAATTTTACAATCGGCATCATTTCACCTTTATTCATACCTATATTTTTCTCCTTCTTCAGCAACCATTAAGTTATTTTTCTCATCTTCATCAATTGAATAAGTTATTTCATCTTTTTGATTTAATCTTCTCTTTAAATACTCTGACAATTTTTTATCTGTACAATAAATATAGCAACCTTTTTGCCCTCTTGTCATTAATGTTCTATATGTGTTTTTTATTATTTCATCTGCAATTTTATTTGCTTGTTCAGGATTTTCTCTGCTTAATTTATTTATTCCTTTTATTGATTGGTCTGTTTTAGCTCTTTCTTTGACATCTGTAATTACTTTGTTATTTTCATATCTTAAATCATTTCCAATAATTACACCTGCATAGTCAAATTCCAATCCTTGAGCAGTATGTATACAACCTATTTCATTTACTGAATTTTGATCAATTGCCCATGTCGTACTATTTCCTAAATTCCAGCTCATTGCAAAATTATATTCTGGAATTGTTATATCAAATACATCTGATTTATTTTTTCCATCCTTTATCCAGTCCCAACAATATCCTGCAAGTAATCTAGCTTTATTATTAATTTTATTCTTTTCAAATATTATATCTTTCACTTCATTAGGAGTATCACAAATCTTAATATCATAATCTAGATCAAAACCATCATTATTTGCTGTTTTTCTAATGTCTAATACATCATCTATCCAAGCAATATATCCATCTGATCCATTGCATCTGAATTGTGATTCTAATTCCATTATTTCTGATTCTGCCTCTGCTTGTGCAATATATTTCTGTATTTCTTCAACACTTCCAATATCTTTTAATGTAACTCTTTGAGATTCATCTATAAAAAATATTGAAAACTTAGATGCATGAATAATTTCTTTTATCTGATTTTCTCCTAAATTTTGAAACATTCCAGACTTTGCATTTAATCTATGAGCTTCATCAACAATTAATACATCAAACTCATTCTCAGCAGATTCAACAAATGATCCTGAACCTTTAAATAAATTATTTATTCTTGTTTTTCTAAAATCACCACTTAATTTTGTTGCATATACATTTCTTGGTGCAGCATTCTTTGTTACATATGAACAAACCATATTTTCATTTGTTAGGTTTACTAATAGATTAATTGCTAATACTGATTTTCCTGTACCTGGTCCACCTTTAACTATTAGTACTCTTTTATTTCCGTCTTTATATGATTTTCTAGCCATTTTTAGTGCTGTTTCATATACAAGTTTTTGGTCATCTATCATAACAAATTCTTGATTACCTTGTAGCATACTTGATAAAGCATCTTGTAATGATTTAGACGGTCTAATTTTTCCATTTTCAATCATATATAAAGTTTCTTTATCATCACCATATTTTATATATTTATTTATAAATTCTCTTAGTTTTTCTACATCACCTTTTACAAATGCAGGTGCTTTCTCTAAATATTCTTTATAATTATCCGATAATAAAGTTGGAGGTGTTACTGTTAAATAGTTGTGCAAATATGCGCATGGATGTAAATCTATATGCCTTTCTTGCACAGTTTCATTGTAATCTTCTATTGTTGTAGCATAAGACCAAGCTTGATATGATGGATGTGCCACTTCTCTTAGTGCATGTCCTGTATATGTAGAAACAATACCCTCTTTACCACTTACTATATCAGCTTCAGTCCATTGTTTTAACTCTACTATTATAGCCGTGTTTTTTAATTTTCCATCTTTTCCAGATATTATAAAATCTATTCTTTTTGAAGTATTAGGTATTTTAAATTCTATGGCTATTCCTACATTACTCGGAATATTATTATCAATTAAAACTTTTAACATATATTGCATAGAATTTTTCCATGCATCTCTTTCTGATTTAGAAGTATGGTACCCCATTTTTTCATAAAATGTTCTATCTATATTTTCTTCTATTTTATCTTGTACAACATCTTCTACAAATAATTGTTTTGTTGCTTCATACACTATCATAATAATTGCCCCCATTAATTATTATCTAAAGTTTATTATATTTTGTACTTACTCCCTTTGCTTTTTCAACTGGATATTTCTTTTTTGTCTTCTCTAATTTTTTCATTATTATTTCTTCAGGACTAACGCCTAATTTCATTGCCATTTGTATGCAGTATGTAAATACATCTGCCAACTCTTCACATACTTCATCTTTATTATAATTTTCACTATTCCATTGAAAACATTCTAATAATTCACCCGCTTCAATAGAAATAGATTTTGCTAAATTTTCTGGTGTATGAAATTGTCCCCAATCTCTTTCTTCATTAAATTGTTTTATTTCTTGCATTATCTTTTCCATAATACTCTCCTATAACTTTCATCAATCTATTAAAAGTTATATCATAAATTTCATTTTTCCTCAACAAATCTGGGAATTTTTGTAACTTTTTGTCTATTTCTGCATGTTTTTACTTTAAATTCTTCTTTGATTCTACTTTTTCTCCCGAGAAGACAAGAATAGATGTCAGCCGACATCCCCAAACAGCTTTTTATTTTGCTCATCTTTTATCTGCCTAGAGTCCACCCAACAAAACACCCCAAGAAATTAACTTCCTGGGGTTGTATTATTATAGTTTTTACCTCTATCGCATGGGTATCTATGACAATTTATTAATATAGCAAATTTAGAATTATTTATTACATTACTTCTTTTATATTTTCTTAGTTAAATTATCTAATTCATTATATATATTATCAGATTTAATTATATTAATAAACTCTTTATCCGTTAAACAAATCATATCTAAATTATAATTATTCAGTACTGATTTCATTGTATTCTCATTTCTCATATGAATTAATGGTGCAACAAAAATTCCTACAGTTTTATTTCTTGATCTCTCAGAGTGTAAGCGAATATGATCTGGAACAGATGAACATTCCGCACTAAATTGCATAGATTTTGATTTTATTGTAGTTAGTTCAAGTACGTAATCTGTATTATTAATAGTAAATACTATATCACATGTGCCCGTTTTTCCTCCTGGTGCTTGCGTAGGTAATAAATATTTCCCAATTTTCCCATTCCATATAACTTCATCAATTTTTCCCTCTGCTTTTAAATTGCTAAGCAACTTAAAGAATAAGTATTCATAATAAGCTCCTCTCAATGATTTATCTTCTAATTTATTAATACCAACAACTTTATTTAACACCTCTAATTGTTCTTTGAAATTTCCCGCAAAATTTGTACATTCAGAATGTTCTATTATTTTTTTTATAATCTCTTCATTGCTATCCTTATCTGCTATCTCTGTAACATTTTTTGTGTCCAAAATTATTTTTATATCATCCATTCGCTCAATAACAATATTTTGTTTGCTAATTGTTTTTCCTTCTTCATAATTGCATACTTCCACATCATATTCCTCATTCATAAATAATGGATAAATAATTGAACTTTTACTTGGTATAACATCACAATTCAAGAGTTTTTCATCCTTTTTTATTAGAATATAAACAACATCATCTGAATGGTTCTCAAAACTAATATCAATAGGTGGAGATATTCTATCTGGATTTCCTATATATTCTATCCATAAATCCAAATTGTTTTTAAAATCATATGTACGTATTGAAGTATACTTATTATAAATAATTTCTTTTACATATTCTTTATATTGTTCTTTAATTGTAATTGCACTAAGTTTTTCTTTTAAATTATTAGGCAAAATTCTTATTTTATCTATAATACCTGTTAAAACACATAGTGACTGATAATAGCCTGAAGATGCAGCTTGTACTAAAGTAATATTTCCAATATGTGTTTTTTTAAATGCTTCTATAATCTCTTTTCTTTCAATGCTAGGCATTTCTCTAAATTTTTTTATTTTTTTTAATGTTAATTCAAATTCTGATTCATCATGCATTTGAAATACAAAATAAGCTAACTCTTCAATATCAAGATATTCTAACTCTAATAATAGTTTTAAAGTGATTCTAAATGGAAATACAAATATATTTTCACAATCTTTTAATATGACCGGATTAGTAATTTGTAATTTTTCCATTTGATAAAGAATTTTTTCTGATTCTTGAATTGTTTTATCCTTATCTTCAACTAAGTTTCTTATTGGTTCCAATTCTCCTTTATGATAATTCCATAATTCATATCCAGCTTTTGTTATACATACAGTATTAGGTGTAGTGTTAACATTAATATAAGCAAATCCCAAATACTGCGGTATAGATGCAAATAATGTTCTAATCGCTTGTGGTGATATGTTTTTTCCATCTCTAGTAGCACCTAATTTTTTTAAATTCACTCCTAAATTGTTTTGTTTTCCTGGATTCCAAGTAGTCCTATCATAATTCCTTTCAATTATTCCATCTAATAAACAAATAGTTTGATGTAGATTTACTCTTTTAGGAATTAACCAAACTTCTTTACTACGATTTCCCTGTGCCATATTAATCATCCTTTCTTAAAACTATAACATTATCTAAATTAATTTTTCCGCCATTTCCATTTCTAGGAATATTTATATATGGATTTTTTATTATATAACTAAACTTATCCTCTAATACAAATCCATTATTTATTGCTATTTCGGCTAATATTTCAGAACTTTTAATATTGACTTTTCTAATATTGCTATCTCCTATAACTATAACATAATGACCATTTTTCTTTAAGCATTCTTTAACTTGTGCATAGTTCTGTTTCATATCGTCAAAAAATCTTTTAACAATTAATGCTCTTTTTTCATCTTTAGGATAAATTTCATTATATACTTTTTTTAGTGTTTCACTTTCTTGTAATATTGATAAGTCCTCTTTTTCTTCTACCGTTTTTATTTTTTCAGTACCAACATATTTTTTCTTTTTTTCTCTTAATTGTTTTTCTGATAATAATCCTAGCCATAAATTTTCCAACCTCATTGTTCGTCCATAATCAAATGCATTTATATATGGAGGAGAAGTTATAACAAGACTAACTTTTTTATTTAAATCAAATTGTAATGCATCACCATTTAATATTTCTACATTTCCCAAATCCTGTATTTCAGATAATTTTTCAATTCCTTTATAATATTTTTTATAGATTTTTGTAAGTTCATCTTTAGGTTTACCTGGTATTTTTTTTATTTTTGTAGATACATAAGGTTTTGGTGATGAATCATCTGTATATGAACATTTTTTTATAATGCTAACAAAGCAAACCTTAAAAAAATCTTTTATTTTTCTACTATCTATCTCATTTATTTGTTTTAATAGCTTACCTAATTCTTCTATATTATCGTCTGGAAACCAATGATTTAAATTATCAATTTCTGGTACTTTATATTCTTTTACATTTTTATACTTTAAAATTATATTTTTAAATGTTTTATCAATATTCTCTACTTCTTCTTTACTATATTTTTCTGTTTTTACTTTAGATATTAATTTAGCCACATCATCAATCTCAAGTCCATAAGCATTGTTACCGTTTATTGCTGCTTCAACTAATGTTGTTCCACTTCCAGTAAATGGGTCTAATATTGTTTCACTCTTATCATTTATATATTTATTTATTGCCCATCTAGGTATTTCTGGAATAAACTTACATGGATATTTAAAAAAACAATGCGTATAGGAGTTAACATTATTTTGATTTATTGAATAAGTCGCTCCAAATTTATTATTAATTGGTAAATTATCTATTTCTATTATTTCTTTATTAAACATATAACACTCTCTCTTAAAAATTTCTTTTCGTTCAAAACTTCTTTATATTGTTGTGAACTGGGTATAATATATCTACATACATCAATTTGATCAATCTTAAATCCTATTTTTTCTGCATATTCAGCAAGAATCAAATCTGTAGGAATAACAGTTCCTCCATAACATGAATTACCAACAATTATAGCACAAAAACCATCTTTTTTTAGTTTCATAAATGAACTATTAATAATTTCAAACATATCATTAAAATAGTCTTTTAACATATAAGGTATCTTCTTGTCCCATAACTTTTTCCCTTTTAACTTATTTATTTGCTCATTTAATAATTTTGAATTATTTATGCTATATTCATTTTCATCTAATAATGAATTTAAATGTGATCTTATAGTGATATTTCGTAGTTTTTTTAAGTCACTATATTCTTTTACAAAATCTCCAAACCATAATTCTAATTTATATATTTCTGTATAATCAAAACAATTTGCATATGGTGGAGAATATATAATTCCACTTATTGATTCATCATTTATATACTTACTCATGTTAAGTGATGTATCATTAATAACTTTAATAGTTTTTTTTATATTGTTATCTTTTATATCTTCGTAAATTTGCATATACTTTTTTTCTAAGTATTGTTTTATGTCTACAATATAATGTTCAATTTTTATCTTGTTTTTTCTAATCTTTAGCCCATTTCCTGACTTTCTATATTTAGAAAAAATCTCTATTGAAGACAGCCAACCTATTAAAAATAAATTTCTTATTTTTTCATTAAAAATATTATCAATTCTTTGTTTTACATTCATCATATATTTTTCTATATCTTCTTCAAACACTTTATTACTTATTGATAAATTTGGTAAAGAATATTGTTTATTTAAATTATTAATATCTATTATATTAGTTATATTTTCTTTAAAATTTTCAATTTCTTCGTAATTATATTGAGTTGTTTTACATTTTGTTAAAAAATAAGAAAACGGATTAACTTCAAATCCATATGAATCCAAATTCATTTCATTAGCTGCTAATAAGGTTGTACCACTTCCAACAAATGGATCAACAATAATACCATTGTTATATTTATTATATTTATTAATTATATTTTTTACTAATTCTATTGAATATCCTTCTTTATATCTATACCACCTTTGCAGTGAAGTATCTAAATCTTTCGAATAATTTAAAAGACTTGTATAAGTTGCCTTAGTTTTTTGAGGATATCTAATATTAAATCTATTTTCCAATTCTTCTATCATATTGCTATCACCTTTCGATTTCTCATTCAAATTATATTCATTATTTCATATCTACAATATCATCTAATTTGCAGTCAAAAACTTTACAAATTCTAACTAATGTTTCCATCTTTACCATTTCATTCTTACCCATTTTAGCCATTTCATTTGTAGTTATACCTGCTTTCTCAGATAATTGTGTTTTATTAATCTTCTTGTCTATCATCAATTTCCATAGTTTATCATAATTTACTTGCATAAATTATTCCTCCATAAAACGATTTTTTATTACATAAACATTCTATCATTTTACTTTTTTTTATTCAAGATTTTCTTGAAAGTTTCAAGAAGTTTTTTAATGTCAAACTTGCTCCACTAACTTAATCTCTTATTTTATATACTTTATTAGACCAACCTGATTTTTTCGTTAACTTTCTTATTACAGTCTTTCTACAACTGCACAAATATATTTGACTTTTTGCACAATCAATATGAAAAAATGTTTTTTGTTTTTCAAAATCAATATTATAGTATTTCCTTGTTACCTCATCAGCTTTTATTATATGTTTTTTCATACAACAATAAATTATATTTCTTTGTTTTTTAATAAATTCTTACTCGTTTTTATTCTTTTCTGTAGGAAAAGCAAGAATAGCTGTCCGACAGACATCCATGAACAGCTTGAAATCAGAGCTTTCAACAGGTAAGACACATAGCAAAAATGCCTGACAAATGTCAGACATCTCATCTTTTATTTAATTATTCTATTCACAATTTTTGTGAATCTTTAAAATACTGCTAATTTCAATAATCAGCATCCTCTATCTTTGTTTCAATATACTTAATTAGTTTATTTATAACAAGTTCTTCATTTCTTACACTATTTTTACATCTTTCTAATGCATAAGATATTTCATATGTAGTTATCCTTTTTAATAATTCAAAATTATCTTCTTCTCTTTTCTTCTTTACTAAAATTCTTATTGCTATTTTAATTAATTCTTCTTCCTTTGCTTTATACAAATAAAACTTTATATTTTTAAATATTCTATTTGCTTCAAAATCTATCATTCCTATTTTATATTTTTTCAATTCCTTTTTAGCATCTTCTAAATCTTTCTGTGTAATTTCTTCTACTAATTCTTCTTTTACCTTTGGAATTATTAATTCATTTTTAACTTCCACTTGTTTTATTTCTTCTTTCTTTTCTTCAACTTTTGGCGTTTCATAAATTTTGTGAATTGCTTGTGGCTTAGGAGTTTCACAATCTTTTATATACACTATATTAGGCTTTCCTACATCATCCCAAACATCTTTTATTAGTCCTACTCTATTTAATTCTTTATGAATTTTAGTAACCGTATTTATAGATATATTTAAAGTATTCATTAAATACTTGCGTGGATTTTCTATATATAATTTTCCCTCTTTATCTTTCTTTACATTTTTATTTTGCTGAATTAAATCTCTATAAACACAATATGCTACTTTTGAATTTAAGGCTATATTTTGATATTTGTCATCTTCAAATAAAAATTTATATAATTTAAAAAATCTATTCATATCTTATATTTTTAAAAGGGATAACAAACTCAAATTATTGTTATCCCTTTTATGGCTTTTTGCTATTTCTAACTCTCCCACACATTTTATTTATTTTTGAAATAGCTTTATAAACCATTTTAATTCCTCCTAACTTAAGAATTTATAGAAGCATCTTCTTGTTTCTGTAAGTAATTATCTAGTGCTTCTTTTCTAAATAATACTTTTCCTCCAACTCGTGAGCATGGTATTTGTTTTCTTTTCACCAGTTGTGTAACCAACCAATATGATACGCCCAAATACTCTGCTGTTTCTTTCATTGTTAGAGTTGTTCTTGTCACTTTTTCAAGTTCCATATACTCACCTACCTTTCTAGTAATTGTATTGACATTCAATGTTATTGCTAATATAATATTGTTATACAATCACTAATTATATTTTAATTGTAGTTGTATTGTTTAGTAAATCCGACAATAAAAGATTATATAAAATAAATTGAAATTGTATGTGTTTTTAGGAGGTTTTATGTTTTATTACAATATTGCATTTGATTTTGAAAATAATAATGAATTTCTTTGCTATTATACAATAGAGAATAGAAATAATAGTATTTATTCATTTACTCGAACAACTATAAAGCAAAAACTAGGTACCTTTTTAATAGAATTTTTAAATACTGATTTTAGAAAAAGAAAAAATTTTGACAGCTTTGTAACTAAATATTCTTTTATAGATTTATATGCTAAATTGCTATCTAAAGAGTTTAATGAAAAGGATATTTTTTCTTTTAAATTTACAAATGAAGAATTGCAAAATTTGTTAGATAACATGTATAAAAAATACTCTGAAGATTTTATTGAATTTGGAGAAATATTTAAAGATATAGCAAATACTAAAAGTAGATATAAGTTATTAAGTAATTTATTAAAAACTGAAAGTCCTAAGGAATCCGAAATTTTTGATATTAAGGCATACAATATATCCACAAAAGATTATTGGCAACAATTAGAAGAATACTCAGATTTATTTGATGATATATGTGTAGATTTCCGTATGATAGATTTTATAGGACTATATGAACAAAATAATATTACAAATGAAATTCCTTATTCTTTTAGAAGTAAAGACTTTCTAAACATTATATATTTATCATTTAAACATATAGAGTGTTATAAACATCCTATTTTACAATGTGAAAATTGTAAAAAGCTATTTATACCAGACTCTGCACACGATATTAAATATTGTAATAATATATTTAAAAATAATAAAACTTGCAAGCAACTTGCACCTGAACTTAAATATCAAAAGACTTTAAAAGCTGATCCTGTACTACAAAAATATCGTTCTAGATATCAAGCTATTCAAAGATTAGCAAGAGAAAATCCTGAAAAGCATCAAGCATTATATGAATATTATAAAGTTGAAGGAAAAAAGATGAAAAGTGAATATTTAAGTAAAGTTATAACAGCTAAAAAATTTGAAAATTGGATTGATAGTACAAAAATAAGGAAAGATAAATAAGTTATTTATAGTAAAGTTAGGAGAATAGTCATGGAAAATATAGAATATTTAAATAAAACTTGGAAAATTAAAATTGATAGACCTATGGGTAGCAAACATCCAAAGCACGGATTTATTTATCCTGTAAATTATGGGTATGTACCAAATACAATTAGTGGAGATTCTGAAGAATTGGATGCTTATGTCTTAGGAATTTATGAACCCTTAGAAACTTTTACTGGAAAATGTATTGCAATTATTCATAGAACTAATGATAATGATGATAAACTAATTATTGTTCCTGAGAACAAAACCTTTACAGATGAAGAAATTAAGGTATTGACAGATTTTCAAGAGCAATATTTTACGAGTATTATTTTAAGACCAAATGATTATATAAATTGGAACAAAAATATTCCTGAATTTTCTGTTACTAATTTAGAAAATAGTTTAAATTTTTATAAAACTGCTGGATTTAAAATAGAATATAATAGACCGGAAAACAAATTTGCGTTCATATCTTTTGGCAATATTCAATTTATGTTACAAGAGTTATCTGATAATGATAAATGGAATATTGGGGAATTAAAATATCCATTCGGTAATGGAATAAACTTTCAATTAGAAGTTGAAGATGTCGAAAAGATATATAATAATTTTAAAAATAATAATTATACAATAGCTTTTGATATTGAAGAAAATTGGTATAGACAAGATAGTAAAATACTAGGAAATAGAGAATTTTTAATACAAGACCCAGATGGCTATTTACTACGATTTATGCAAGACTTAGGTGAAAAGGCTGAATAAAATAACTCAGCCTTTTTATTTTTTAGCCACAATTCCATATAAAACTCTTTTTAATAATATTCCTTTTTCTGTTTTATATCTTTTTACATATTTGTCAAATAAATCTTTTTCAAGTATTGTTCTGTGTTCAAACTCTTTTCCTTTTATTTCTGAAAAATCATCTAATATCGGTGTCTTTAGAAGCAATGCCATTAGGTCATCTTCTGTTTCATAGTATTCATTTTGTAATATCTCAACTTTCTCAATATTTCTAAATTCAGCTTCAACTAAGTCTTGATAATCCTTTTCTGATATTGCAATTTTATCGTTATATGCTTGACCTCTTCCAAATACTTCTTTTATTTTCCAGCAATCTTTTTGATCTATTCCTTCTATTACAAGTATTCCACCTGGCACCAAACAATCACAAATTTGTTTTGCATTTATAATTGTATGTCTAGCTGATATTAAATCAAAAGTTTCTTTGGGAAAATTCATATTTAAATTATCCATTTTTGTGAATTTCACTCTTTTATTTGGATATTTCCTAGCATTTTCTTTTGCTGTTTTTATCATTTCCTCTGAAAAATCTGTAGCGATTAACATTCCTACATTTGGATAATTCTTTAGTGCCTTTTCTCCTCCACCTGTTCCTAAATCTAAACACAAAGATTTTTCATTCGTATTTTCTTTTATCTTTTCCCAATAATTCCAATTAGTTAAATCTTCAGTTTTGCACTTTATTTGACTAAAATCCCAGTTTCCTATTTTTTCGTAATAATTTAATTCATTTTCTTGCATTCTGCATTCTCCTTTACTTTTTTATTTGGTTGTATATGCAAAAAGAACCTCCCTTCTATGAACAAAGCAAAAACAACCATAATTTTGCTATGGTTAAATTTTGCCATTCATAGAAAAAGGTTCTCAACATTTTCTATTATTCAAACTATTTCTAGTTATCAATTTCTTCGGTAGAATCACGCGAATGGACGAATTGAAATACTACAATATTAGTATAGCACATATTTTTTGATTTTTAAAGTAGTTTAATATAAGCTTAATTAATGTGACTTCCTTATTAGTTTATAATTAGTGTCGCTTTTTATTTTAAATAATACTCTACCATATTTGCATATTGGTCTTGTGCATTTAAGCAAGTGTCTATTAAAAATCCTTTTTCATTTTTATATTCCTTTAATCCTCTATAATAGAATAATTTATCTTTATCTAAAATAATAAATGGTACTATATTATTTTTTAAACATTCTTTAAAAGCAATTATTCTTCCTACTCTTCCATTACCATCTTGGAATGGATGGATTCTTTCAAATCTAAAATGAAATTCTATTATTTCTTTTATAGTTATTTTTTCTAAAGAATTATACCATTCCATTAATTTAGCCATATCTTTGGCTACATTTTTAGGAAGAGAAGTTTGCATATTTCCAGCTTCATTAGCTATTTTTTTATATTCTCCAACATTAAACCATTCTTTTCTGCTATCTGATGTTCCTTCTTTTAAAATTTTATGGAATTCTTTTATCATTTCTTCTGTTAATTTTTCTTCAGCTACATCTAACATATAATCAACTAATTTAAAATGATTTGCTGTTTCTAATATATCATCTACACTTGCTACTGTTTGCCCCTCAAACAAAATAGTATTAGTTTCGAAAATATATCTCGTTTGATCTTCCGTTAGTTTACTTCCTTCAATATGATTTGTGTTGTAGGAGAATATAACTTGTGTATTATGATATAAGTTTCCTTTTAGTCCCATTTCTTTTTGCTCTTTTAAGCATTCTAAAATATCTATTTTGGAAATATCAAATTTCTCATCTTCATTTTTTAATAACTCATCAATCGTTATTCCAAATGTTTCTGCTAATCTCTTTATTGATTCTATATTAGGCTCTATCATTCCAGATTCATATTTTGATATTGTTCCTGGCTCTACTTCAAGAATTTCTGCAATATCCTTTTGAGTCATTTTTTTACTTTCTCTATATGCTTTTATTCTTTCTCCTAACATAATAAAATCACTCCTTTTTTTCCCATACTAATATTATATCATATTATTTCCAAAAAAGAAAGCAATTATTCTTTTTTTACTTTGTTATTTCCAAATAAGATATATGAGTGTTGTGATATTTTTTAACAATCAATTTTAAAGTGCAAAAAATGTATTAATATTATAAAAAAGAAGGAGCTATAATTAAAGATAAATATGAAAAAGGTGAAATTACTGGAAAGAAATTTGAAGAATGTATTGATAGTACGAAAATAAGGAAGTAAATTACTTCCTTATTACTTATTCTTTACAAGTATTTATATGAATTTTCATACCTATTGATATTGTATTTCTTTTTTGTTTTGAATTAATTCTTCTAATCGTATTTCTTTTAAATATTTTTCATATTTTGAATCAACTATTAATTCATTTATTTTATCTTCTATATTCTCAGCTTTTATTAATATGTCTTTTATTTCATACAAACATTTAGAATTATATTCAATTTCCTTAATACTTTTATTTATTTCTTCAATTTCTTTATATCTCCTACCATTTATTTTTTTTGATATATTTTCTGCAAATCCAAATACTTTAGCATTAAATACAGTTGAAAATAAAATAGGTATCATAAAAAACATTATATCTATGAAATTTATTTCAAAAATATTTTCAGTTGAATTCTTATAAATAATAAATAAAATCGCTACAATTATTATCAAACCTATTGATATTCTTTTTATAATATCTATTGTTTTATTTCTTATGTCTTCTATTCCCTTATTTATATCTATCTTTCTGTACTCATTCTCTAAATTTTTTTGACTATTTTCATATATTTTATTATCTATAAGTATATTTACAAAATTATTAAATTCATTCTTCTTTTCTTCATTATGTTTTTTATTTATTTTATCTATTTCAATCTGTTTTAATTCTTCCTGTTTTCCCTTCATTTCTTTTATTTTTTCTGAAAATTCATAATAATCACCGTTCTTCAATAATTCATTTACTTCTTCATACTGACTATTAATATTTTTTATTTTATTTAAGGATATGTCTGAAACTAAACTGCCTAATGCAATAATATCATCATCACTTATATTTTCTTTATATTTATTAATATTTGAATCTATCTCTCTAATAATTCTTTTACTAGGTTGATTTGCTTCTATTACTTCTGCAAATAGATTGCTTAATCCTAATTTAAATATATCGTCTGTAGAAATAACTGGTTTTATAAGCCATAATAAATTAACAAGTTCATTTGTATTAATTGCTTCTGAATATTTAAACTTAGTTTTTATCTCATTAAATTTTTTGGATTCTGTTAAAAACCATATTTTTAAGTCAGCAAACTTTTTAGCACCATTATTTCTTTTATTACTAACATAATCAATAATTATAGCATCGTGTAAAATGCTTTTTTTATCAGTATAATCTATTTTATCTAATTGTTTATATATTTCTCCATTTTTAATTGTTAATTCATTTTTATATTTCTGTTTTAAATAAATTATAGAAATCTTTTTTTCAGTAAGAAATTTCATTAAATTTCTTACTTTATATTGAATATCTGTTTTAGTTATATTGTTTCTTTCACAAACATTACTTGTGCTATTATAACGAAACCTTTCTATTATTCCTTTTTCATATCCGTCAATAATCTTATTTAAAATGTGTTCTGTCTCTTCTATAGTTATGTCTGCAATTTTTATTTTATAGCCAATTCTATTACATATATCAACAATTTTATTACATGTGTCCATATTTTCTTCACCATGTAATCCCATTAAACTTATAATAAAATTCGTATCAACTATAAAATTCATCGCTTCACTTTTAGCTTTTAAAGCATCTAACTCGATATATGCTGAAATAATAGATCCTATATATATATCTTTTAATACTTCATAAAGTTCTATATCATTTTTTTTTAGATATTTAATAAAATTCATTTCTATGTCAGCATTGTCTGAAATGCTATCAATATTCAAATTGTTCTCTGACAACACTTTAGATAATTTTGTTCTATTTCTATCAATAAACTTAAATAAATCTAATTCTCCTTCGTATTGTGATATTACTGCATTTTCTTGAATATAACATTTAAATTTTTCTTGTAATTTTTCAATCTTACTTTTTTTATATAAAATTGTCTCTTCGTAGTTGTCAAAAGTATATTCTTTAATTACATAAGAAAAATCCTTATATAATTCCATACTACCTTCATTATTTTTTTTAATTTCGATAGAAATCGTTTTTAATAATTCTTTTAACATAGGATATGGTATATCTAATTTATATAAATTGTTAAACTCCTCTTTTATATCTGTTATTTGTCCCATATTTTTTTGATTATTACTCATTATAGATAAAGTTCTTTTTACTAATGGAATAAATATATCGTTAAATCCATTACCTTTCATATCATTATTTAAATGAGCTAAAAAGCTATATGCTATTACTTTGTTTTCTTCCATAATTCCTCCATTCATTTTTTCGACATTATTTTATCATTTTTCATTTTAAAAATCCACCGTTTCTACTATTTATGTTAATTTTTCTTTCCCTATTTTTCGACAATATTTTCCATTTACATTTCATACAATACCATACACTTTTATATGATTCTTTCAAAATATCAATTGTCGGTTAGACTTTTGTTTTTTTACTTTGTATAATTAATATATACAATCTTTAACTTGTAATTTCATTGTAGGTTACAAAAATACTCTCTCCCACACGGAAAGGAGGATTTTATGGCAGGGAGTATAGAAAAAAGAGGTACAGACACATATAGGTTGGTTTACTTTTGCGGTAAAAACCTAGATGGTAGTCCTGCAAGACATACAAAAACTGTTCATTGTACAAAAAAGGAAGCCAAGCTTGAACTAGCAAAATTTGTTGCAGATATTGAGAAAGGAAATGTTATTGAAGGTAATTCTATTACGTTTGAAGAATTTACTGAAATATGGAAAAGAGATTATGGTGCTAAAGAACTGGCGCCTACAACTTATTCTAGATATGTCGCAATCTTAAACACTAGAATTCTACCATACTTTGGCAAGTTTAAACTGGATAAGATTAAGCCTACAGATATTATGAAATTTTATGATATGCTTGAAAATGATACACAAATTAAAAGATTAAAAAATAACAAAGGTGAAAGACTAAAAAAGCCCTTATCTAGAAAAACTATTTTAGAACATCACAGATTACTTCGAGCAATGCTTCACAAAGCTGTATACTGGCAACTACTTGTAAATAATCCAGCCGAAAGAGTTCAACCGCCAAAAGTTCATAAGCCTAAGAGAAGATATTATGATGATGAGCAATGTAAATTTTTATTAGAACATTTAGAACAGCTAAATGCAGATAATATAAAATACAAAGTAGCTATTATCATTACAATATTCACTGGCGTAAGACTTGGTGAACTTATGGGATTAGAATGGTCTGATATTGACTTTGCAAATGGAATCGTTAGTATTAATAAGTCTAGCCAATATTTATCAGATAAAGGAGTGTTTACTAAAACACCTAAAACAGAAAGTTCTATCAGAGAAGTAGCAATTCCTGATTTTGTTGTTTCTTTGCTTGAAGAATATAGATTATGGTATGAAATGCAAAAATCAATTTATGGCGAATTATGGACGAATTCAGATAGATTATTTGTTCAGTCAGATGGTAAACCTATGCACCCATCTACTATTAGTAAATGGTTTGTCAAGTTTGTTAAAGAAATTGGACTACCTGTAATTAATTTTCACGGTTTAAGGCATACAAATGCTACTTTGCTAATATCGCAAAATATAGATGTAGCAGTTGTTGCTGCAAGATTAGGACATGCTCAAATTAGTACAACATTTAATTTCTATGTCCATCCACTTGCTTCTCACAATAGAAGTGCTGGTATAGTCTTGCAGAATTTATTAGTAGATAAAAACTAATATACTTATCAGCTAAAACTCTTGATTTCAATAAGTTCAAAAATTGCTTTTTTTAGATTATAAATGAGGATTGATGCTATTTTATGGACTTTCTAAAAGTTTCTGTCCCCAAGCTGTCCCCATTTACGTCAAAATTACGTCAGAGACAAAAAAATAAGAGTCTGCAATCTCTTGCGACTCTAGTTAAATCCTTGGTTGCGGGGGATAGACTCGAACTATCGACCTTCGGGTTATGAGAACCAGCGGTCAAATCCCGTTATTTCCATAGAATATTAAAAAGTGCTATTCTGTAAGGTTTCAGAACAACACTCTTTTTATTATTTCTCTTTATTTCCTTTGTTTTTCGTTTTGGTTGTGGTCAAAAAAGTGGTCAAATTATGGTAATCGTCTGGTGAGACTTCATCTATATCTCTAGCTTTCTCTTTATCTAAAATACTAATAATCCTATATTTTTTGCCTTTTATTTCAATATAACCATTTTCATTTTCTTCATAAATGGTTGCATGACTTATTTCACCGGATGTGTCATCAAAAACATATTCAATAACATATCTTCCATATTTTAAATATATCTTTACAAATTGGTCCCATAAAAATGCATTTGTTTTTTTTAAATCAGGACAATATACATCAATAAGTTCAAATTCTCTATTATTAATTAATACACTTGTTGATTCACCTTCTAAATTAAAGCTAGGGTCTTTTGTAATTGTTTTTAAACACTCTATTAATGATATATGCTCTCCAACTCCTGGGTAATCTGCTTCTGCAAAATTTTTTATACTTCTTCTTAGTTCTTCATTCATATTATTTCCTCGCTTTCTAAACTATGGCTTCACTAATTATATTACCGCAATCTTTACACATTATATCTGGATCTTGCTCATCTGCACTTTCATTTAATAATGTTCCTGTTAAATGTATACCTCCACATATTGGGCATACTGCTAATTTATATCCGATAGGAAGTGGTACACATCTACTAAATTTTATAGAATTATGTTTTTTCATTTTTTTACCTCCTCGATTTATCTTAATTATATTATAAACCGATTCGTATATTATGTGAAATACAAAAAAATTATAGAATTATAACCTTTGGTTATAACTCTATTTTCTTATTTGTTTTCTCTTATAAATTTTACTAATTGATTTAATTCTTTAAACTTATTTTTTTTATTTATATATATACCATATTCTATCGGTGGAATTTTAAATTCTGTTGTCAACTCTGATATTTCTTTATTATTCAATTCTTTTTCTATATATTCCTTACTTATAAGTCCTATAATTTCATTATCATCCTCAATAATATCCAACATGGCATTATATGTAATATATTTTGCATTTACTAATTTGTCTTCTTCAATTTCTAGTGCTTTGAGAAAATTATTGGTTGTTGCAGACCCTTTTCTAGGCAAACATATTTGCATACCTATGATATCTTCAATTCCAATTTGCTTGCCTAATAATTTTGAATCATTATTAACTACTAAAATATCTTGAATTTCTCCAACCTTTATAAATTCTATTTTATTATGATTATAGTTATCTGTTTTTTTTGAAATAATAATATCAAGTTTTTCATTTTCTAGTTTAGCTATCATATCAGATAAATCTGGAGCTAACATATTTATTAAATCTGTATCAGATATATTAATTGTAATATTCTCATTAATATTAGAAAATTTAGTTAATATTTTACTAAACATTTTGTACATACTTACATGTACTCCTAAATTTATATTTCTGTTTTTTCCATATTTAACAAAAATACTATTTAGCGTTTCTACCGCTTCTTTTGCTTCTTCATATATTTTTTGACCATCAGAAGTTAATTCTATTCCATGATTAGTTCTATTAAATAATCTTAATTCAAGAGCATTTTCTAAATTTTTAATGTGTTTTGTAACAGCTGGCTGAGAAATATTTAATTTTTCACTTGCCTTTGTTATATTTTTCTCGTTTGCAACAATTGTAAATATTCTATATAATTCTAGGTCTACCATATTTAAATCTCTCTTTCTACTTGTTTTTGGTCTAATAAATATTCTTCTCCTACTTTCATTGTTGTTGCTCTATATGGCATACGTTTCTCAAATTCCTGACAAACTTCATCTGATGTACAATGTGCTAAATAAACTCCTTGTACATTATTATTTTGCATATATGATATTGTTTCTAAAGTACTTTCATCCACATTCTTTAAGTGAAAACCTCCTATAACTGCCAGTATATTTCTTTCACCTGTTATTTTTTTTGCAAATTCAACCGTATTGCATATTCCACTATGTGCACAACCTGATATTACAATTAAACCTTTTGAAGTCTTTATTGCAATCCCTGTGTCATCTATTGCTGCATCATCAGTACCATCTTCTTTTGTCATTGGAAAACTCTTTGTTTCAAAGTCAGTTTTTCTTTCTATTTGACCTAAAAAGAAAATATTTTCTGTTATTTTATATGGTTCTGTAGTTTGTATTAAATCAAACTTTTCTGATAATTCTTCTACCTTTTGATTTAATCCTCCATAATTTCCTGTTCTTTTACTTACTCTATAACAATCGCATCCCGGACAGCATATTAAAGGAATCTTTTTATCTATATGTTTTAAACCATTTCCATGGTCATAATGTCCATGACTTAATACGATTGTATCTAGATCATCTAAATTTACACCTAATTTTTTAGCATTTTTCTTAAATATATCAGTTTGTCCTGCATCTAACAAAATTTTATATCCATCAACTTCAATATATAATGAAAGTCCATGTTCATTTTCTAATTGTGGATTATTTTTTCTATTATCATTTAAAACAACTATTCTAACCATATATTCCTCCTAAAACATATATTACAATTTTAACATATTTTTCTATTTTTGTATATGTTTTAAACCAAAACGCTTTTATTTATAACAGATTTTTCTTAATTATTATGTTATATAATTTAAGTTCTTTTGTCCATTTAAATAGATGAATTTTTAAAAAAATTTAAGAATTTTTCAATTTAGACTTCAAATTTGCCTTCTAGATTACTTTAATAAGTGAGAAAATTATTTTTCATATATCATACTCCCACAAACTCAATTTTCCTTTTGCCTCTATCGGTTCATCAAATACTTCTGCATTTTCTAGCTGCCATGCAAATTTTTCAATAAATGTGCTTATAGCATAAACATCTTTATTCTCTTTTAAACATTTTCCTTTGAAATCATCATCACATTTTATGCAATCTACTAATGTTACTTTTCCTAATATTTTTGCACTTGGCATATCTTTTGGAATATATTTTGCTAATCTTTTCATTGCTTCTTTATCTATTCCTTTTCCTGCATGTATTAATAAATCTCCTCTATATTTAGTTTGCCAACTTCTAAATTCAAATCTTTTATCTCCTTGCATTATTAGTGTTGCCCAAGGTTGTTTTATTGTTAATACTTTCAAATCTTTCTATCCTTAAGTATTTCTTTAAATAATTCTCTAGTATTATCATATGTGATTGTTTCAATTGCCTCATCAAAATCTAACCATTTTATATCATTCACTTCACATTCCTGTGCTTTTATCTCTCCACCTATACATTTGGCAATAAATAATACTACTTGTTTTAGTTTTCCTTTATCTGTTACATATTCCATTGTATATCTTTTATTAGCATCAATTTCTACGTCTAAATTTGTTTCTTCTTTTACTTCTCTAATTGCAGTTTCAATCTCTGTTTCATTTTTTTCCACATGTCCTTTTGGAAATCCCCAATGTCCTTTTGTTTGCTTGATTAATAGTACTTTATTGTCCTTTATTATAATGCATCCACAAGATTTTTCTCTTTCTTTATTAATACTTTTACTTATTATCTTATCTAATTCTATTTCTGCTTTTTTCACAAAATAATTATCTGTATAAACTGGTATCCCTATTTTATTAACTTTTTGAATTAATTTTTCTATAGTATCTAATTCCTTGTTTTCTTCTGTTTCTATTTCTATTAAATTATCTCCATTTTTTATATCTTTAATTGCTAATTGAAATCCATCTTTTTCGTATACTACATCATCTTCTTTTATATTCATAATTTCTTTGTACCCTATTGCTTTTAATAATTTCTTAGCATCCTCTATTTCTAGAATATTACAATTAACAGATTTTTGATTTAATATATTACCAGACTCATCAAAGTTCTTGATTTTAAATGTTATTAGTTTTGTTCTTCTATTTGACATTTTTCCTATAATATCTCTTACCAATACTGCTTTAGATAGAATATCTCTTGTATTAACCTTGCCTAACTCCACTTCTTCAGGTACGAAATATGTATCATCCATTGAGAATTTATCTATTATTTTGAAGCCTTTTTCCTCTACTATATTATAGAACTCATCTAATTCACATTTAATTTTTAGTGTTATTTCATTACTATGTTTTAAACTCATCTTATTCTCCCTTCTATTTTTTCTTTGCTATTACATTGAATATATGCCAATGCTTCATTTTGCCTAAACCAGTAGCTCCATCTTTTTCAACTTCTTTAAATTCTATAATCTCAAAATCTTTAAATAATTCTATTACCTGCTCTTTTGTTAGAAAAGTCATTTCTTCTTTTGTACTTTTCCATTCGTCATTAATTCCAAAGAAATTACCAACAAAATATCCATCTTTTAAAATACTATTATTTATCTTATTCCATAATTCTTTAAAATTATTTTTATTGCAAAATGGGAGACAATAATTAGCTACGATTAAATTATTTTTTTCTAATTCAAGACTTTCAAAATTTTGTTTTTGAAATCTAAATTTTTCTAACTCTTCATTATTTAATCTTTTAGTAATTCTTTCTTCAACACTTTCTCTATCAATTGCAAGTACATTCCAATTATTTTTTATTAAATATACTGTATCGTTTCCAGCACCACAACCTAGTTCAATTGCTTTACCTGGATTATATTTTACTTTTTCAATCAAGTATTGCACATTTTTTCTAGGCTTTTCTGATTCTGTGTTATTGTAATATTTTTCTATATTTTTCATTAAATTCACCTTTATTTTAAATCATTATTTATTTTATGTATTGGAAATTTATTTTCTTTTAAGACATCTTTTATTGCTTTTGGTAACAATGGATATTCTTCTATTTTATCTAAATCTATCCATTCATATTGTAAATAATCTTTTCCTTCAACATTTTTCATTATATATTCTATTTTTTTATCTTCTTCATTTGTAAATTCTATCTTATGTACAAACATTATCTCATGATATTTTGAACCTTTCATCTCAAAAAAATTTTCAATTGTTGATATATATCCTGTTATTTCAATGTCTTTTCCTAGTTCTTCTTTAATTTCTCTTTTAATTGTATTAGCTGAACTTTCTCCTATTTCAACTCTTCCTCCAATTAGGGCATAATGGTCAGAATTAACATTTCTATGAACCAAAATTTTACCATTATGAATCATTACTCCTGCTGCTCTTACATTCAACTTATAATCATCTACATCAATTGTTATATCCATATAAATCTCTCCTCTCAATTTCCCCAATTATACCACTCCCTGTGCATAATTCCAACAAATTTATTGTTAAAACTTGTCTAACTCAGTCAACTCTCGCCATAATTGTGACCAAAGTGTGACATTTTCACTTGAAAACGCAAGAAAAAAGCACCTGCCAAAATCTAGCAAATGCTTCATTTTATTATGTTTTCCGAGTCTAGTATCAAATCATTGGTATCCGGGTTATGAGCGCCGGCAAAGGCACTTTTGAAGATTTATGAAAGTTTAAGCTTTTGTTGGTATTTAGCCATTTATAGAAGATTTAGTTTGCTGAACATTTATGCAATTTTAGGATGTTTTTGGAAGCAATTCTTCCTATTCTGGATGTTATGGATCAATGAAATCTTTGTTTTTATGAGTGTAAACAGTTGGTTCGTAGTCTTTTAACCAACAAAAAGAGATGTCAATTTCAAATTGGCATCTCTTTTTCATTAACTTTAATGATAAACCCTAGCACCTTAGCTACCCCATCTTCATCATTTGAATCCGTAACATAATTAGCTTTTTCTTTTATTTCAGGCAATGAATTTCCCATAGCAACAGAATTTGGAGTTAATTCAAACATTGATAAATCATTTTCTCCATCACCTATTGTAACTATTTCTTCAGGTTTAATTTCAAAATATTCACAAACAGCTTTAACAGCATTTCCTTTAGAAACCTTAACAGGAGCAACATCGCAATAATAATTTCTACTTGGCTTCAAATCAGAATTTTTAAAACGTTTAGACTCATTTGCAACAGCTATTCATACACATTCATTTTTTATATAATCTCTAAAAACCCTCATTTTCTCAAAATCAGTACTTGTAATAACACACTGAACAACTTGCTCCTCTACTGCAACCCTTTCTAATTCTTCATAAGAAACTTCCTTGTCCTTTTCATCTGGATATGCAGCTTCATTCATAACTAAAAGATCCTTATAGTTCAATTTTATTCTATATCCATTCTCTCTTGAATATTTTATTAATTGAAGCACCATTTGAGGATCAATTCTCTCATTATAAATTTCAACACCATTTTCTACACATTTTTTTATTTCTAATTTTGTCTTTTCAGTAACCTCTCTTTGACTATTTGTTAGTGTTTCATCTATATCAATAAAAACTGCTTTTATCATCTTCAAGTCCTTTCATTCCAACTTTTTACTACTTTAAATATTCTTTCACAAATGCATTATTCTCTGAAAACTCACCTTTCTTAGCCATTGCAATCAATTCATCAACCATTTCTTTTGTAATTTTACTACTCTTTTTCTCATAAAATTTCTTTAATGGTTTTTGTAAATCCATCATAACCTTAGTTGCCTTATTAACATTTTGCTCTCTCAATAATTTATTCATTTTCTCAATCTGATTATCATAAATCACTTTACCAATCGCAGTATTTTTTATCTGTTCCAAAGTGTTTTCAGCCGTAATATCTTCAATATTCAAAACCTTATCTGGCAACTTCCTTCCAATCAATTTTTCAAATTCTTCATCAGTAACGTTTTGAACATCACCAGTATAATATTTTTCGCAAAATTCTTTCTTTACACAAACATCATCTGAATTAATTACTACTTTGTCATTCAAAACAATATTTCTACTTGATTTTCCAACTAAAATCTCATATTCTCCAGCCTCAACTTGCCATCTATCATTTTCAATATCATAATATTCAAAACAATCTCTATCAAGAACTATATGAACATCTTTTTCTTCACCTGGATTTAAATCAACCTTAGCAAAATCTCTCAATTCTTTATCCGGTCTAAATACTACAGAATCAGCTTTCTTAACATATATTTGAGCAATCTCTTTTCCAGCAACATCTCCAACATTTTTTATTTTAAATCTAATGTCTACCTTTTCATTCTCAATATTAACTTTCAAATCAAAATATTCAAACTCTGTATAGCTCAAACCAAATCCAAATGGAAATAACACATCTTTTCCAACCTTGTCATAATATTTGTATCCCACATAAACAGACTCTTTATATTCAACAGTTATTTCATTTCCAGGATAATTATTAAAACAAGAAGTATCTTCTAATTTATTAGGATAAGTTTCAGCCAATTTACCATTTGGATTCACATTACCAAGAATGCAATCGACAACAGCTTTTCCGCCAGCTTCTCCACCAATGCATCCTGCTAAAATTCCTTTAACTTTATCTTTCCAAGGCATCAATATAGGAGAACCATTTGACAAAACAACAATAACATTTTCATTAACATTACAAATTTCATCAATTAATTTATTTTGATTTTCAGGCATATCTAAAGTTTCTCTATCAACACCTTCAGATTCATAATTCTCTGTAAGGCCTGCAAACACAAGTACAACGTCATTATTCTTAGTAACTTTAACAGCTTCACTTCTCAACTTTTCATCATTTTCAGACTCAATTCTTTCATATCCTTGAGCATATTCAACATCAATTCCATTTTGAACCAAGTTATCATAAGCATTTTCAATCTTATATGGATTAATAGTCGAACTTCCTGCACCTTGATATCTTGGAGTTTTGGCCATATCACCTATAAGAGCAATTTTCTTATTTTTTATAGGAAGAATATTATTATCGTTTTTTAATAATACAATTGTCTCTTTAGCAATTTTCTCAGCAATCTCATGATGAACCTTCTGATCATATTCAAAAGAAGTTTCTTTACCGGCTTTGTTCATTTCTAAATATGCTCCTAACTTTTCATCATATGCAAACTGATTACTTCCCTTTCTAGCAATATCAATAATTCTATCAACAGCTTCATTTAACTCTGTTTCAGAAATTTCTCCATTCTTAACAGCCTCAATAATTTCTTTGGCACCATTACCTCTTCCACCAGGCATTTCCAACTCATGAGTAGCTTTCAATCCTTTAACTCTATCATTTTCAGCACCCCAATCAGAAATAACAATCCCATCAAAATTCCATTCTTTTCTTAAAATATTATTCAATAAATGTTGATTCTCACTACAATATTCGCCATTAGCCTTATTATAAGCACTCATAATAGACCAAGGTTTAGCATTTTTTATAATCATTTCAAAAGCCTTTAAATACACTTCTCTCAAAGCTCTTTCATCAATAACCACATCAATAGTTCTTCTTCTATTCTCTTGATTATTAACAGCAAAATGTTTTACACAAGCTCCAACATTTTCACTTTGAAGTCCCTTCACATATTCCATGCCAAGAATTCCTGTTAAATAAGAATCCTCAGAAAAATACTCAAAGTTTCTACCACACAAAGGACTTCTCTTTATATTAATAGCAGGACCTAAAACAATATTAACCTCTTCTTTTCTAGCCTCTTTTCCCAAAGTTTTTCCTAATAAATAAATCAACTCTCTATTCCAAGTATTACCTAAACTAGCAGAAGCAGGAAAACACGTAGAAATCTCACTTTCATTTATACCAAGATTATCAGCCTTAGTTTTTTGAACCCTCAACCCATGAGGTCCATCTGACATAGTAATCTTAGGAATCCCATACTTTTCAAGTTCAAGGCTATGCCAATAATCATTACCAACACACAAACTTGCCTTCTCTTCCAAAGACATTTTTTCAATTACATCTTTATACTTCATACACTAAATTCCCTTTCAGAAAATACTCTAAAAATAATAAAATACTTATATCACAATTTTTATCAATATTCAATTGACATCGTAAGATATCAGGTGAACTTAGTTAATGATGTGAAACGCAAGGATCATCAGAGATACAACTATCTGGATGAAGCAAATGCTGCTAGTACTGAGGCTGAACGCTCTCGTGCAATTGACTTTTTGAATGCATGTGACTATGCAATCGCAAATTTCGTGAAACTCGACAACGTTACAGCAAAAGACATTGCATTCTTTACTTTTGTATTAACCTATAGATATTTTCCATACGTCCCTTTGATTATATATATAAAATCGTTCATATACATAACCTCATATGCCTTCACACACAAACACATTTAATAAAAAATTAACAGTTTTGCCCAAAACACTAATAATTAAATAAAAAGTATCAAAAATGGTATGCATAATATTGAGAAGCATATCATATTATGGTACAATAATAATTACTAGTTTTTAATACAAACCACATTGGCAATATTCACACAGATAGAATACTTGCCAATTTTTATAAGAAAAAACTTAATCAAAATATGGAAAGCTTAATACATCTTCAATCAGTATATACAGAAAAAATGAAGACGAACTAACATACATAATTGAAACACCAAATCACAAAACTGGAAACTTAATAACAAATGTTAATTGTAAGTGAAAAATGGTCCAACTTATAATTAAAATTTTTAGATGACATAATAATTCGAATAACCTCTTAACTGATAAAAATAAAAATTTCTTATAAGTGTCAATACTTGATTTATCAATACAGTTTAGTATTGATACGTTAAGAAATTTCTATATAATTAATCGTTAGGTTATGTAACTTAGTGGTCCAAAATTCAATTATAATTTAGAAGTTTCGTTGACTATGTTTTTAATAATAACAGAGAAAAAAATTAAACAATTTAAGTAATGCACAAAGATTTTATATCTTTCAAAATATTAATAAAGACTTAAAAGAAATATCTGAAGATTATATTTGTGATTATTCTTTATCATATAGTATTAAATGATATTGATTATATAAAGAAATGCCAAGTTTGTGGAAAGTACTTTTTCTCTGATAAGAATATTACTTTATATTGTAATGGTAAATATTCAGAAGATATTACCTGTAAAGAATATGGAATTAAAACATCTCAAAAAAGAAAAGAAAATGAAGAACCTGTATATGGCAAATATAGACAAATATATGCAAAAAAAGCTATGGCAGTAAAAAGGCATCCAGATATTCCAGAATATAAAGAAAATTATAAAAATTGGAAACCTTTGGCTTTGAAATATTTACAAGAATATAAATGTAGCACTTTGGATGCAAAAACCTTTGAAAAATGGTTAAAGTACACATCAGATGAAAAAATAAAATCTAAACTAAAAACAATAGATGAATTTAAAGATTAAGTATCTATGAAAGGAGACTTCTATGCTAATAAAAGTAAATAATATAAATATCAATTATGAAGTTTATGGACAGGGTTCGCCTATAATTTTATTGCATGGCAATCAAGAAACACATGAAATTTTTGACAATTTAATTGAAAAATTGGAGGAAACTCATACCGTTTATGCTTTAGATAGCAGATGTCATGGAAAAAGCAATAATCCAAAAGAAATTTCTTATGATTTAATGGCAGAAGATACAATTGCTTTTATAAAAGAATTAAAAATTTCAAAACCTACATTTTATGGTTTTAGTGACGGAGGAATTATAGGCTTACTAGTTTCAATAAAAGAGCCTGAGTTATTATCGAATTTAATTATTAGTGGTGCAAATATATCTCCTGATGTTTTTACAACTTTTGATATGTTATTAACTAAATTATTTTACTTTTTCACTAGAAGTAAATTTATTAAGATGATGCTTGATGAGCCTAATATTCCTTTAGAAGATTTACAAAAAATTTCTATTCCAGTTCATGTATTAGCTGGTGAAAAAGATGTTATAAAATTAGAACACACAAAGTTAATTGCAAATAATATTAAAAATAGTACATTAGAAATAATAAAAGGCGAAAAACACGGAAGTTATATTATTCACAGCGATAAAATTTATAAAATTATAAAAAAGTATTTGGAGGATTAAAATGTCAAACTTATATATAATAACTGGTCCTGCAGGAGTGGGAAAAAGTACAATTTCAAGAAGAATAGCAGAATCAGAAAATAAATCTGCACTAATTGAAGGTGATGAAATTTATCATCAAGTAGTTGGTGGATATGTTCAAGCTTGGAAAGAAGGAAATCATCTAGATACATTCTGGAAAATTTGTTTAAGTTCTATAGAAACTTATCTTGAAGATGGATATGATGTTATTTTTAATTATATTGTAAATCCTGAAAATGTTGAATTGATAAAAAATAAATTAAAAAACCATACTATAAAATTCGTTGTCTTAGTAGTTGATGAAAAATCATTACTTTTAAGAGATAAGGAAAGACCTGAAGATTGTCAAATGAAAGAACGTTGTATTGTTTTATTAAATAGCTTTAAAAATAAAAATTATAATGCTCAAAGCATATTAGATACTACAAATTTATCAGTTAATGAAACAATTGATATTATTGAAAATGATAATAGATTTATATTATAGGAGGGTACAGATGGATGTAAAATTAGATTATTCTATTACAGTAGATGAATTCTTGGAAATGGTTGAATCTGTTGGTTGGAAGACATATACAAGAGAGCAAATTGAAAAAGCATTACAAAATACAATGTATATGGTAAAAGCAACTGTCAACGGAAAAACAGCTGGCATAGGTAGAGTTGTTGGTGATTATAGTATTGTTTGTATACTAACAGATATCTGTGTAAAGCCTGAATTTCAAGGCCAAGGTATTGGGCTAAAAATCACATCAGAATTAAAAAAATTAATTGAAGATAATGTGTCTGATGGCGAAAAAATGCAAATAGAATTAACCCCTACTGCTGGTAATGAACCATTCTATGAAAAGGCTGGATTTAAATACAAGCCTGACAAAATAACTGGAATGTATTTATGGATAAAAAAATAATTAAAGGAAGGAAATTATATGAAAAATATAGAAAAAAGAGATTTATATGATATTAACAGAGTTTTAACAGGAAAAACTATCTTTAAGGGTGATTCTATTCCAGATAACAACTACATAGTTGTCGTTTTAGTATTTATACAAAATAGTGATGGAAAATTCTTAATTCAAAAAAGAAGCAAAATAAAAAATGGCAAATATGCTACTACTGGTGGTCATCCAAAGTCTGGTGAAAATAGTATTCAAGGAATTATAAGTGAAGTAAAAGAAGAAATTGGATTAGATATCAATTCAAAAGATTTAAAACTATATTATTCTGGCAGATCTGATTCAGAAAAAGTTTTTTGGGATGACTATTATATCAAAATGGATGTACCTAATATTCAAAATTTGTCCTTACAAAAAGAAGAAGTTGAATCTGTTTGTTGGCTCTCTATAGATGAGATTAATTCTTTAATGAATGGAGATAAATTTTTCAAAAATCACTATGAAGAATTTGAAATATTATTAAATTGGTTGAAGGAAGTTGAAAAAACATGCTACACAAAATGAAATTACAAGAAAGCCCATTTGAAAGAATTAAAAGTGGAACAAAAACTGTGGAATTTAGATTATATGATGAAAAAGAAGCAAGATAAACATTGGTGATCAAATAGAATTTTCTAAATTACCTGATTTACAAGAAACTATCCTTGTAGATGTATTAGATTTATATAGGGATAATACATTTGAAAATTTATTTAAAAAATTATTTGATGATGATGAAGAAATAAAAAGAAAAACATCAGCAATGTATCAATATTATAGTCATGATGAAGAAAAACAATATGGTGTTATTGAAATAAAAATTTCATTAGTAAAGTAAATTTAATAGTTGTATTCAATAAAGATTTAAATAAAGGACTTTTCTGTATTAGATCTAAAAATCCATATAAGGGAAAATATAATTTTGTTGGTGGTAAAGTTGAAGAAAATGAAACCAATGATGAAGCAGCCTATAGAGAACTATTTGAAGAAACAGGAATAAGTAAAAACGATATTGAATTAGACCATTTTATGGATTTAAATTATTTTAAATACGAGAATAATTTACAAGTTTATTATGGAATTCTAAAACATGATGTAAATTTAGTTGAAGAAAAAAACAAATTAGAATGGGTAGAACTTAATCAAGAATTGTTAAACAATAATAAATTTGGTGGAAATTATAATATTCCTCACATAATAACACAAATTAAAGTATTCTTAAAAAATGGAACAGGACTTGGAAAGTATTAAAATTAGATATAATTAAAGAACTTGAAAGAAGGTAAAATGTAAATATGAATAACATTGATTTTTTAAATAAAACTTTAGAAATAAAAATAGATAGACCTATGGGTAGCAAACATCCAAAGCATGGATTTATTTATCCATTAAATTATGGTTATGTGCCTAATACCATAAGTGGTGATGGTGAAGAATTAGATGCTTATGTTTTAGGAATTTATGAACCATTAGAAACCTTTACTGGAAAATGTATTGCAATAATTCATAGAACAAATGATAACGATGATAAATTAATTATTGTTCCTGATAATAAAACATTTACCAATAAAGAAATTAAAGTTTTGACTGATTTTCAAGAACAATATTTTAAAAGTACAATTTTAAGACCTAATAATTATATAAATTGGAATGAAAATATTCCTGAGTTATCTGTAACTAATTTAGAAAACAGTTTAAATTTTTATAAAACTGCTGGCTTTGAAATAAAATATAATAGAACAGAAGATAAATTTGCATTCATATCTTTAAACAATATTCAATTTATGTTACAGGAGTTATCTAATAATGATAAATGGAATGTTGGAGAATTAAAATATCCTTTTGGAAATGGAATCAATTTTCAATTAGACGTCGAAGATATTGATAAAATATATAATAATTTTAAAAATAACAATTACACAATAACTTTTGATATTGAAGAAAATTGGTATAGACAAGATGATAAAATGTTAGGAAATAAAGAATTTTTAATACAAGACCCTGACGGATATTTATTAAGGTTTATGCAAGATTTAGGTGAAAAGGCTGAGTAAAATTCTCAGCCTTTTTATTTTTATAAAACATATTTAGATATAATCGAATTTATCATTCTTATATCAACATTTGATTTAAAATCAAATTGTAAAATATGTCCATTACTAAATGTAAGAATTAGTTCACTATCTATATCCATAAAACCTGCTGTTTCAATTCCATAATATTGTATTTTGGAATATGGATAAGAAAAGTATGCAATTTTTTTACCTGTAACTCCCTTTACATTCACAACAAAAATCCTATTATTAGTAAATATAACTTGATCCCTAATTGTTTTGAACGCACACATTATTTTTTCATTATCTGCCAATAGTTTTTCAACTTCTGGTCTTACTTCTTTTATTTCTATAGCTTTCAAATTTAGAAAATTGGAATCCAAGTTTATTCCTGTAGAAATATTTGGCATATTAAAATCCCCCCTAATTTTAATTTAATAATGTTATTATATCATTTTAATATAAAATATTCACTATTATCAATAAATTAAAACTTTTTTCTTTGTAGGTTAGTCAATCATTTGTCACAAATTATTTAAAATAAATACTTTGAGCACCTATATTGCAAATAACGATTCTTCTTGACTTTTATATTTTTTATGAATTCCCTGGAACTCAACCATCCTAGTGGCCTCATAGGAAAATTATTATATTCTTTTCTCCATTCTTTTCCTTGGTTTCTTAAATCTTCCAAACTATAAAATACTCTTTTATAATAAAATCTTTCTTGATCTTTTCTATGACTTCTTTCCACTCTTCCATTTTGTTTCGGTGTATGTGGTCTTATTACTTTATATTCTATCCCTAATTCTTCTATTGTTTTTTCAAACATCGTTTTTTTGTTTTTCATAAATGCTTGCCAACTTAATCTATTTGTAAATTCAAATCCATTATCTGTTTGTATTGTCTTTACTTTGAATGGAAAATACTTCACTAATCTCCTTACAAACTCACTTGATGCATATGTATCGTGTGCATTCGTAAACCATGTATATCTCAATCTCAAATATTCATCTATCGCTGTGTATTGGTAATATTTCTCTCCCATTTCTTGTAATTCTGCACTCATGCATTGCTTTGACACATATTTTACATCTACTTGTATTTTTTCTCCTGGATATTCTCCACTTATCCATTCATTTGGTTCTCTTTCTTTTTTCTTACTTGGCGCTTTCCTATATATTCCTAATCTTTGCATTACATAATACAACCCTTGTATTGTTCTTGTATATCCTGCTTGACGTAATTTTATCCACAATACTACTAATCCTGTTTCTTTATTATTTCTTTTATAATTCTTTATTAATCTTATCTCTGCTTCTGTATGCTGATTTGGATGCGAATATTGGCGTCTTGATTTATCTTTTAAACTTTCTAATGTTCCATCATATCTTTTTCGCCATTTATATATTGTTCTTTTGCATTCTCCAAATTTATATGCTGCCTTTGCTCTACTCCATATTTTTTGGAAAACTTTACTACTGACTCTTTATATTTTAATCTATCTGTGATATTATTACCCATAAGAGAGCACCTCCGATATGTTTGTATTTCGTCATTTAAACAATATCATTTTTGTGCTCTCTTTTCAATATTTTATTTTTAATGTTCTTGTGACATATCTATTTTAAACCTATATTGCATTAAATTTTTGCTTATAAATAGCTTTTAGTCGGTAAATAAAATTTAGTTTTTCCAAATAGAATTTACTTTTTCAATTGACCCTTTTAAAATCATTTATCTCCCTACTCAATGATATTTATTCTATCAATATTTTCAGGTTCATTATATACTGTAAAATAACTCATAACAGCGTCAAATAAAAAATATTTAGATTTTATTTGTTGATATATTTCAGGATATATCAACAAATTATTATCCGCCATTTCAATTATATATTCTAAACTATATAATTTAATTTTTATTTTTTTAATCCTCATATTTCACAGAAGCCACCACTTACATAAGTTATCTTCATAATCAAACACACTTTATTTATTTTTTTCTAAAAAATTATATACTTTAATAAAACAAGATATTTGATTTTCATTTAATTCTTTAACATCTACCATGTGTTTTAATTCATCCATTGAAAACCATCTAACTTCTGATAATTCATCCTCTTGAACTTTTATATTTTTAAGATCTACATCCTTATTTACAAAATACATTTTATAACAATCATTGCCATCACAACCAGAATCATATTCAACAAACTTTTCATTAGAAAAATCTAACCCTAATTCTTCTTTAACTTCGGTAATAATTCCTTCTAAAGGTGTTTCACCTGATTTTGGATGTCCACCAGTTACTCCCCAATCGCCACCTTTTGCTTTTACTCTCTTTTGCATTAAAAATTCACCATTAGAATTTCTAATAACAACCATTACTACCATAGGATAATATCCATTTGGTATTTTTTCTCCCTTGCGGTATGTTTTATCAGTTTTAACACTATCAGCATCATATAAATCTCTTAATTCATCCATATTCTTACCTCTTTTCTTACAATTACTAAATAGTAATATAATCCTCTTTATACATTATATCTTTTATCTCACCACCAGTTAAGTAATACTTCGGATAATTTAACGACCTTTCTTGATTCGTAATCAATTAATATTCCCATGTCCCTGTTATCCCTATTTAATTGCATCAATAATTCTCTACATGCACCACAAGGCATACCACCATTATGTGGAGGATTATCTCTAAATGCAATTAATCTTCTGATTTTAGTCTTTCCTGTATTTATATACATATTTAATGCCGCTACTCTTTCAGCACATAAATTCAATTTACCTTTTGCCTCTATTGGCTCATCAAATACTTCTACACTTTCTAGCTGCCAACCATAATTTTCTTTGAAAGAACTATCTGTGTATATATCTTCATTCTCTCTTAATAACATCTCTTTAAATTCTGGTGACATTTTCACGCAATCTACTAATGTTACTTTTCCTAATATTTTTCCAGTTGGCATATCTTCTGGAATATATTTTGCTAATCTTTTCATCGCTTCTTTATCTATTCCTTTTCCTGCATGGATCAGTAAATCTCCTCTATATTTAGTTTGCCAACTTCTGAATTCAAATCTTTTGTATCCTTGCATTATTAAAGTTGCCCATGGTTGTTTTATTGTTAATACTTTCATTCTTTACCTCTTTTCTCTATTTTATATGCTAATTCAAATGCTAAATATGGCACTCTAGCTTTCTTTTCAAAATTAATTAATTGACTTATACTTCTTTCTTCCCATTCAACTGCGTCGAGATTATCTCCTGCATAATAGAACGTAAAGTATTTTAGCTTTTTATATTCGCAAACAGCTGCAATAGATGCACCTTCCATTTCAACGCAAACAGCTCCTTTTTTCTGAAATTTCTCCATCTTTTCTCTAGTTTCTCTATAAAATCCATCAGTTGTCCAAGTAGCTCCTTCAACATAATCATAATTATTATCTTTCAATACTTTTTTAAATAACTCCACATATTTTTTATTTAACTCTATCGATTCTGATTCAGGTAAATAATGATAACTTATGCCTTCATCTCTAAAAGCTTTATTAGGAACAATAATAGAACAATCCTCTATGCTTTTATCTAACACTCCACAATTTCCAAAAATAATATATGTATCAACTCCATTAACATTTAATTCTTCAATATCAGCACTTATCCATGGGCCACTAACTCCTGCTAAAAATAATGTTATTTTTATATTTTTATATTTCAGAACATAAACTGGACGCTGACAATTAGCACAACTAATAACTCCTACTTTTTCACATTCAAATTTTCCAACTATATCCTCTAATAAATATTGAGAAAAAACTCCTACCGCTATATGGGGTAATTTATAATTAACATCCCTGGTTCCATCTAATCTTTTAATTCCATAAGGTTTTATTAAACCTTCTTCTTTACTGTAAATTATCATAGTTTATCCCCTTTCTATTTTTTGCAATTTCATCATAGATTATATTTTACTTTTTCAATAAAGTATTGCACATTTTTTCTAGGTTTTTCTGATTCTGTATTATCATAATATTTTTCAATATTTCCCATATTATCAAATTCCTTTATAATTCAAATTTATATAACTTTTCGCCATTGCTTAATTTTTTTATAAATTTAGCACCAAATTTTTCATAATAATTATTTAATTCTGTTTTTAGGAATATTTCGTTATAATTTCTCTTCTTGCTTTCTTTTAAAATTGCATCATTCAATATTTTTGAATATCCCTTTCCTCTATATTCTTTTTTTACATACATCGTTGCGTACCAAGGCTTTAAATTTATACACTCATCACAATCATTTGGAAATATTGAAATAAATCCAATTAACATGTCATTACTTAACAATATTAATTTACAAAAATCATCCTTGTTTAAGTTGCTCTTTATTTTTTCTATTTTTTTAGCAATTCTATTTTTCTTATCCTTTTCTTTATTATCTGTCCATTCTTCATATTCCAATATTGCAACTTCTTTTAAAAAATCTATTTTATCTAAAAGATTATATACTTCAAGCATATGAGTTACCTCTATTATTTTTGAATTCATTTTCCCCAATTATACCACTCCCTGTGCATAATTCCAACAAATTTATTGTTAAAACTTGTCTAACTCAGTCTTTTCTCGCCCTAACTGTGACCAAAGTGTGACATTTTCACTTGAAAAAGCAAGAAAAAAGCACCTGCTAAAATCTAGCAAATACTTAATTTTATTATATTTTCCGAGTCTAGTATCAAATTATTGGTATCCGGGTTATGAGTTCTTTTTATATCAAAATGTTAATTAATTATATAATTTTTAGTTTTTGCAACTTTTGTTCACATTTTTTATTATTTCTTTCTATTTTCCTAACCTCTTCGAAACTATCATGTCTCTCACGATGTAGTCATTTTTTCCATAGAATTCTAATCCTCTCTTATTTGGTCCAAATACTTCTATGTTTATTCTAGCACAATTAATCTGTTTAAAATATTCTTCTATTTTATTCAGGAGTTTTTTGCCAGTACCTTTTCCTCTATATTCATTTTTTACAATTAATTCTAAAATATTTCCTGTTTTTGCACAATCGTTAGTTAGTTTGTCAATTTCATCATTTTCATTGACAATTCCCATAATTACGCCATTAATGATTCCATTTTCGACAGACACAAATACTTTGCCATTTTGTTCTTTAACTTTCTTCATGTCCATCTCGTATGCTTTTTCCCTATATTGGGGCGACATTATTTGTGTATGCCAATTGTCGATGTCTATTAGATAATTTTGTAGTTCTACTAATAAGTCTTTAATTTGCTCATCATATTTCGGGTCATATTCAACAATCATTTTATTTAACTCCTCTATTTTTTATTATAATATACTTTAAATCACACTTTATATTTTTTTGCATGTAATATTATATAATTTAATTTATATGTGAAACAAATATGTTTTTTAATGCTGCTAAAGCAAATATAAAAGGTGGGAAAATTTCCAAATATTAATGGAACTTTCACTATTCTTTTCTTTAATAATTTTATTAATATATCCACTTTCTATCTTCTAAATTTTTTTTGCAATTCTTCTTCTTCATCTAAATTTCTTTTTTCTTCATCAATATACTCTAAAAATATTTTATTGTCAAAAGCTCCCTTTTTTTCATTTTTTTCCTTCATAATCTTGTTTACTTCTTCAAGCTTATAACCTTTTAGTTTCATTATTGCGTTTAAAACTTCCATCAAATCGCCTAGCTCTTCTATACTGTTTTCCTCTATAAATTCATTAGCTTCTTCAATTACTTTTCTATTTAATTCTTTCAAATATTCCGCATCATCTAATATTTTATATTTGCTTTTTCTCCCCTTCATATTATCAATATTTTCTGGAATTTTATCTCTTACTAATTTGTTATATGTATATCTAAAGTTGCTAACTATTATCTCAATTTCTATCCCTATTACACCATATTCTTTTTCTTGTTCATGAGTATAATATTTAAGCATTTCTTCAGTTTTATTATTTATTTCTTTATTATCTTTATCTGGAAATATTATTTTAAACAAATTTTTAAAAGAATCTCCTCTATATAAATTTTTAACTCTAACCAAAATTCTTTCTTGCAATTTAGGTAATTTAAAAAATTCAATTTCATCCCCAACTTTAATCTTCCTTCTTTTTTCGTCATACAATCTAAATTCAATTGTTTTGGTTCCATTCTTCATTCTTTCAAATGGATCCTCTTTTAATTTCATTGTGTGCCTCATTTTTACTCCCTCCCATATTTATTTTTCTTATCATTTTGTCCTTAAATATAAAACTTTCTTTTATTGGTTTATCTAAATTTTCATTTTTTAATACTTCTTTTATCCATTCATGTGCATAAGTCTTTATCATGTGAATTTCTCTTCTTTTAACTTCTGTCTCGTTATTATAATAACTGTTTAAAAAAACATTAATGGAGTTTTCATCAACTCCTCTTTTTTTAGAAATAAACAAAAAACATATCACACTTGCCACATCAAATAAAGAATCTCCATATTTTGCATCATCAAAATCTATAAAGCCAATTTTATCTTTGCAAATAAATATATTATCCTTTGTTAGGTCAAAATGCAAAACAGACTTCCTCTCATTCTCTTTTTTTAAATTATGAATTTCTATTTCTTTAAGATTAAAATTATTATCTCTTGTAATTTCGTGCAATTTTCTTAATTGAATTGCAAGTTTTCTTACAATATTATTTTTGTATTCTATATTTTCTATATTCTCAATTTTTTGCCCATATTGTTCGCCATTTATAAAAGTGTAAACAACTATGTAATTATTTTCTATGTTACAATAATAATCTCCATTTATATTTTTAACTATATTAGGAACAATAAATCCATTTTTTATTAAAAATAAGTGAAGATTAATCATTGATTTTGTATGTTCTTCTTGTTTATATATTTTAGCTATAAATTTATTTTGATTGTCAAAAATAGTATATACATTTCCATCTGTTGAATCATTTCTCTTTTCTATTATACAGTTTTCAATTTTATATTCATGTCTAATTGTATTAAATATATTTTCTTCCATACTCTTTTCCTCAATTTATTATTTAAAATATCAACGCAAAAACATGTTTTATTGTAAATAATTATATATTGTATTTATCCAAAAAACAAGTGAAATTCTGCAAAAATTGTTTTAAAATTTTGTGCTAATTACTCTAAATTACAAATAAAAAGTTCTAGCTAATTCCTAGAACTCTTATTTTATCTGGTTGCGGGGGCAAGACTCGAACTTGCGACCTTTGGGTTATGAGCCCAACGAGCTGCCAACTGCTCCACCCCGCGATATTTTTACTTACTAACTAAGTATACCCCTATTATCCCCTTTTGTCAATACCTATGAAAAAATTTATCTTTGTTTATTTTTTTATATTTCTATTTTTTCCTTTATTTCTTCATATTTGGATTCTCCTATACCTTTAACATTTTTTATATCTTCTATATTTTTGAATTCCCCGTTTTCCTCCCTATATTTAATTATTTTTTTTGCAGTTGATGTTCCTATTCCTGGCAACTTTTGTAAATCTTTTTCGTTTGCGAGATTTATATTAATTTTTTCTTTATCATCACTATCACCGATGTTTGTTGTAATATATTCTATATTTTTATCTTCAATATTTGGAATATATATCTTCATACCATCTTTTAAGACATAAGCTAAATTAATTTGAGTTAAATTTGCTTTTGAAGTTGCTCCTCCAGCTGTTTTTATTGCATCTATAATCCTTTTTCCTTCTTCCAGCTCTATAACTCCTGGTTTATTTACTTCACCTGTAATATGAACAACAATTGTTTTTTTCTCTTCTACTATTTTATTCTCTTGCTCTCCAAAATATTCCTCATAATTGTAATTATTATAGTTGTTTTCTTCAATTTTCTTTAGTAGTATTACAACAAATATAGTTAAAGTTACTATTCCAATTATAATAATTATTTTGATATTATTATTTATTTTTTTCAATTAAATCATTCCTTTTTTGTTTAATTTTAGTATTGAATTTTTCAGACACTTAATATATAGTTATATTAGAGGAGTTTATATGAGACGTATAAAAAAAATTATTTGCTTTTTAATAATTATTTTTAATATTTTATCAATTAATAAATTTTGTAACGCTGCAGAAATCAATATATCAGCTCCAGTATGCGTTCTTATGGAATATTCAACCGGTAAAATATTATTTGAAAAGAATTTAAATAAAATGATGTATCCTGCAAGTACCACCAAGCTTATGACTGCAATTTTGGTATTAGAAAAATGCCAACTAACTGATGTTGCCACCGTAAGTAACAGTGCCGTTGATTCTGTACCGGCTGGTTATTCCACTGCATATTTGCAAAAAGGTGAGAAATTAACAATAGAGCAATTATTGCATGTATTATTAATTCCATCTGCTAATGATGCTGCAAATGTGCTTGCAGAACATGTTGGTGGCTCTATAGCAAATTTTGCCAATATGATGAATTCTAAAGCTAAAGAAATAGGTTGTGAAAATACAAATTTCAAAAATCCTAGTGGTATTCATGATAAAAATCATTATTCGACTGCTTATGATCTTTCGCTTATTGCTAAGCATGCTATGCAATTTCAAACGATAAAAGATATTGTTCAAAAAACTGTATATAACCTACCTAAAACAGATAAATATAATAGTGATAATAGAATTTTTTATAACACAAATCTACTATTATCCCACCATTCACCAGATGATTATTATTATCCATATGCAACTGGATTAAAAACTGGTTATACTAATCCGGCAAAGGATTGCATAATAGCCACTGCAAAAAAAGATGATTTAGAATTAATAGCTGTTATTCTTGGTGCAGAAGATACCAACGGAAGTTTAGTACCTAAATTTTTAGATTGTAAAAAACTTTTTGAATATGGTTTTAGTAATTATTCGTATAAGAATATAAAAAAAGCTAATTCAGTTGTAACAAAAGTTAGTGTATTAGGTGCTACCGAAGATACTAAAAATTTAAATATCTTAGTTAAAAACGATATTAATGTATTTTTGGAAAATAATTTTGATATTAACAATTTAGAACCTAAATTAGAATTAGATACTCCACTTGTTGCTCCAATAAAAGGAGGAAGCACAATTGGAAAAATTACCTATGATATTGATGGAATAATTTATACATCTGAATTAATTGCTGAAACTGATGTTAATATTGTTAACTTTGTTTTAATTATTTTTAGACTTGGTTTAATCCTACTTGTAATATTTATATTTTTTGCAATTTTTAGGAGAAGTTAGAAGCTTAATCTTCTAACTTCTCTATACTATCTTTACCTAAAATGATAGTTATATCTATATTTTCTGAATAATTTCCTGTTGATATATTTCCTATTTTAATAGCATTTTTTATTTCTGATATTGCAGTTTCAGATATTGAATTTCTATTTATTATTGTTGTCCTAGTTGTTTTTGAGGTCTCTCCTGTATTTTTTACTTTGTATCCTGCAGTTTCTATTCTATCTATAATTTTTTCAAATTCATCTTTATCGCCTGTTCCATTTAATACTTCTATTTTTATATTACTTCTTTCTTCACTGCTAATCTGAGAATTTTCCTCATCTATATTGAAAAATAGCTTATTTACTACTTTCTTTGTCTCCTCTTTATCACTACTATATATCCATACAACATTTGCATACTCTGGTACTCCTGGTAAAGCTGCTGTTTTCAAATTGTTTATATCAAATTCCACTGCATATGGTATATAATCTTTTATTGCATTAAAATCCAAGTTTGTTTCTACATATTTTTGTGCAATGTCTAATATACCATTTATTTTTGTTACACTTTTCCAACTTAACATTTTTTTTGCTAAAGCTGTTAAAAATGCTCTTTGTGTCTTCATTCTTCCTATATCTTCTTGTCCATACTCACTTGGGTATGTACTACCATTATTATTATGTCTAAATCTAACAACCTGTTCTGCTTTATCGCCATCTAATAGTTGTTCACCTGCCTCTAAATGTATATGTAAGTCCTGGCTTGAATCATCATAATTCATATCAATTGGGACATTAAAAGTTACGCCGTCTATTTCATCTACTAAAACCTTTAATGCTTCTGTATCAACCATTAGATAATATTTAACATCTATTCCCGTAAGATTGCTCACATATTTCATTACCTTTTGTGGTCCATTTTCTGTTTGATATACAGAATTTATTTTATCCCAGGCAGTTGCACTTGACTTATAATCCCCTATAAATGTATCTCTTGGTATTGACAACATAGCGGCTGATTGATCTTTCGGGTCATATGAAGCTAATATTAAAGTATCTGTCAAATTTTGACTTTTCCCTAAAATTAGGCAATACATTTTGTCTAATGATAAAACCGTATCTTTATCATGCCCTATAGCAGTCATCAATAGTCCTTTTGTTCCTCCTCCATTTTTATAAACCTTATAACCAAAAATCACTCCAATCGCTAGTAATATAAATATTATAATAAGTAAAATCTTCTTACCAATTCCCTTTTTTTTCTTTTTAAATTTTATTTCGTTTATTTCTTTTGTGTTTTTTTCCTTCAAATTTATCACTCTTTCTTTTTGTTCTGATTCTATTTATTAAGTATAGCAAAAAGAAAAACAAATATCAATACAATTTTTTACAAAAAGTATAGACAAATTTTCAAAAATGTTGTATTATGGTAAAAACTGGGAGGTGATATTATATTTTAAAATTAATAGACTATTTTTTTATTATCTTTATTTTTAATCTTTTTATTGTTTTTTACTCAATTTACAATTTCTTCGACATTAATATTTCCCACAATTTGCAAGGTTCTAAATTAAATATTAAAATCAAATAATGGAGGTGATTTTTATTGCACACTTTATTTTCGTTTTATTTTTATCTTCTATTTCCTGTTTGTTTGGTCTAAAAATCTTCTATCCTATTTTTACATCATCTACAATTATTATTGAATACGGGTTACATCCATTCGACATTTGTATAGAACAACCTTTGATTTGGAAATACATAAAAATTTTATTTGTAATCTCATATATTTTTTCATCCATTATTCTTTCTAATTCATTTTTTTCATTATTTATCCGTCCATTTATAAAAACTTTTTCTAAAAAGATTAAGCATCCCAAACATATATCCTCTGTTAATTCCAACGAACTCTCTCTTTTTATAGGAAAAAATATTTTTACAGATGAGAAAATATTTTTACCTGAAAAAAGTCTTTACCAAAACATTTTAGTAACTGGAACGATAGGTACTGGAAAAACAAGTAGTGCAATGTATCCTTTTACACAACAACTAATTAAATATAAGTCCAATAATTTCGAAAAAAAGATTGGAATGCTTATTTTAGACGTTAAAGGTAATTACTATAAACAGGTTAAAAAATTTTGCAAAATATATAATAGAGAAGAGGATTTAATTATAATTGAACTAAATGGAAATTACAAATATAACCCTTTACACAAGCCAAACTTAAAGCCTTCTGTCTTAGCAAATAGATTAAAAACGATTCTTTTGCTGTTTTCTAAAAATAATACAGAATCTTTTTGGTTAGACAAAGCTGAGCAGGTTTTAGCAGAAGCTATAAAATTATGCAGGCTTTATAATGATGGTTATGTAACTTTTGATGAATTACATAAAATAATTATGGTTAATGATTATTATCTGGATAAGTTAAAAATTTTAAGAGAAAAATTTAATAATAATTATTATAATCATAACGAAACCTATGATTTACTTTCTTCCATAACCTTTTTTGAAAAAGAATTTCTAAATTTAGACCCTCGTACTTTATCTATTATAAAATCAGAAATAACACGCATTACTAATAGTTTTATTGGAGAGTATGATATTTTAAAAACCTTTTCTCCACCATTAGAGGAACTTAATTTTTTAGGTTTTCAAGATGTTTTGGAAAATGGAAAAATAGTTGTTTTAAATATGAATATCAGTGAATATGCAATTTTGTCTAAAATAATATCAGCATATTTAAAATTAGATTTCCAATCAGAAGTCATGATGAGGCTAGCAAATAATTTTCAAATTTCTAATAGAAGTGTTGCATTTATTTCTGACGAATATCATGAATACTGTACGGAAACAGACAGCAACTTTTTTTCTCAAAGTAGGGAAGCAAAATGCATTAACATTCTGGCAACACAAAGCTATACATCTCTTCTTAATACCATTAATAATCAAGCTACTGTAAAAATGATTATTCAAAATTTAATAAATAAATTATGGTTTAGATCTGACGACATTTTTACAATAGAAGATATACAAAAGCAAATTGGTAAAGAGGATAAAGAAAAATCTTCTCATTCAATTTCTGAAAATGCACAAAAAACAGTATTTAGTTATTTAACTAATTCGTTGAATTCTAAAAATTCTAACATTTCGGAAACCATTAGTACATCTATTCAAACAGATTTTATCTATGACACAAAATTTTTTACTCAAGAATTGGAAAACTTTACTGCCCTAGGCTTTTTATCAGATGGTTCCAAAATTATACCACCCCAAAAATTAAAATTAATACCATATTTTTTATATAAGGAGGATTTTCATGAAAACTTTTACTAAAAAAATTATTATTATTTTACTATTTTTTATTTTATTATTTAATATTTTTAACATTTCTTATTGTTTTTTTGATTCTACACCAAAGATAGTTACTAAATTAAATGATGCTTTTACTAAAATAGAAGAATGGCTTTTAAAGCTTGCTACACCGGCTGCCGCTGTTGCCGTTGGAACAGGTGTATTTATGAAAAAATTTAGTTTTGGTGATGAAGAAAGAATAAGGATAGCCAAAAAGTTAATTAGAAGCTCACTTTTTTCTTATGGATTTATTTTAGCAATTGACTTAATATTATCCGCCATAAAAACACTTATAGTATAGGTGATATTTATGGAGCAACAAAATATTTCTTATATAATTTTTGAAACTATAAACAATTTGTTAAACAATCTATTGTCTTCCATTGATACAACCCTTTATGAAATATTAGATGAATTGGCTTTTATAGATACAAATATATTAAAAATATCATTTTTTGAAAAAATATTTGGTACTTCTTCAACTAATGGTTTGTTATTAATTGCAAACTCTCTATTAATTGCTTTTGTTATATATTATGCAGTCAAACTTGCTTATTCAAATTATACTAATCAGCCTGTAGAATCACCTCATCACTTTGTTTTTAGACTGCTTATTTTGGGTATTAGTATCAATTCTTCATTTTTTATTTGTGAGCAGATTCTAAATATTAATCATTTGCTTTCTTCTTCTATACAAGAGCTTGGACAGTCCATATTTGGTTTTTCTATTTCTTTTTCAAAACTTATTGAAAAATTAAATGTTGATATATATTCTATAACTTCTGACTTTAATATTTTTTCCTTTGATGGAATTTCCAAAACATTTATAACTATCAGCCTTTTTAATTTAATTTTTTCTTACTCTCTAAGGTATATTATGATAAAACTCTTTTGCCTACTAACTCCATTTGCACTATTGACATTATTAAACAATTCAACAAGTTGGTTTTTCAAATCATGGATTAGATGTATTTTTTCACTATTAATAATGCAATCATTTATTGCTCTAATACTATTACTAGTTTTTTCAATTAGTTTCAATTCTAATACTATGTCAAAATTAACTTACCTAGGATGTATATACGCTTTAGTACATATTAATTCATATATAAGGCAATTAATCGGCGGAATTTCTACAGATGTGTCAAATAATTTTGGCATATCACCAAATTTATTTAATAGGAGGTCTTAATGAATTTTATTTTTCCTCAAAATTACAATTTTGACAATAAATTATTTGGTTTTATATCTTACAGCTCTCTAATACTAAATTTAATATGGGCCTGTATAATATTTTTTATATCAAATTATTTTTTTAACAGTCTATATATAAAAATAAGTGCAATTATCATATTATGTTTCCCATTGCTCTTGTTCACTTTTATTGGTGTAAATAATGAAAATATTGTGTATTTTCTCAAATATTTTCTTAAATATTTACTAAAAAACAAACTTTATTTGTATAAATAACATTTATTATAATTTTTTTCATATAAACTGTGTTTTCCCAAAAGATTTATTGTAAAAATATTCAGAAAATGATATAATTTGGCAAATAAACTTTGGGGAGGCATTATGCTATGAAATTAGAAAATACAGAAATATTACCTTTGTTTTCAAAAACAGAAATACCAGATATTTTTTTCTCAGAATACTTATCACAAGCAAATGGTGATTTTATAAAAGTATATTTGTATTTATTATTTTTGTCTAAATATGATAAAGACGTAAAACTAAATGATTTATCAAAAAAATTAGTACTTCCTCTAAAGGTTATACAGGATGCCTTAAAGTATTGGGAAGATATTGGCGTAATTACTAAAAAAAATACAGGATATATTATTAATAATTTACAAGAAATTGAGTTATATAAAATATATAAACCTAAAACATCTTTATCTGCTGAAGAACTAAAAAAATCTGCAGAAGGTCAAAAAAGAGCTCAAGCTATAGAATATATTAATAATAAGTATTTTTCTGGGTTAATGCCTACTTCATGGTATCCAGATATTGAATTATGGTTCAAAAAATACAATTTTGATGAAGAAGTTATGATTGCATTATTTGGTTACTGCTTTGATAAATCTGCATTACACAGAAATTATATCCAAACAGTTGCTGCTGCATGGGCTAAAAATAATATCAAAACTTTTACAGATTTAGATATTTATTATGAAAAACAAGAAAAATTAAATATAATTGCTAATAATATTTTAAAGAAATTAGGTTTAAAAAGAAATTTATCTCAGTACGAGTACGCTTACATCGAAAAGTGGGTAATTGACTTTAAATATAACCTAGATATAATTGAAATTGCATTAAAACGTACTACATCTAAAGCCAATCCAAATTTTGACTATTTAGATAAATTATTAAGTGATTGGCATGACAGAGGATTTACCAATTCTGACGAAATCCAAAAATTTTTATTGGAAATGAAACAGAAAAATAAGAATGTACAGAATTTAGAAAAATCTTCTGGATATAACAAATATGAACAAAGAACTTATGATAATTTAAACAATTTATACGCAAATGTTAAAAAAAAACAAGAAGCATAAGGATGTGAAAAAATGAATAATTCTACTCTAAAAAAACTTTTAACAGAATATGAAAATAAAAGAATTAATGCAATTCAAATGGCTGATATAAGAAAAAAAGAATTATATTTGCAATACCCAGATTTGCAAAAGATAGATGACGAATTAAATTTTCTAGCTATTTCAACTGCAAAATCTCTTATAAATAAAAATGATCCCACTCTTTTAGATAAATTTCAAGAAAAAATTAATGTTTTAAAAAATAAGAAAAAACAGGTTTTAAATTCTCTCGGAATAAATGAATCTTACTTTTTACCTAAATTTGAGTGTAATATATGTAAAGATACCGGATATATTTTAGAAGGCTCTAATTCTATAATGTGCAATTGTCTAAAACAAAAAATATTTGATTTGGAATATAATAAATCAAATATTTATAACATAAAGAACCAAAATTTTCAGAATTTTAATGAACTATTTTATTCTGATAAAATAGATGAGTCAAAATATCACTCAGACGTTTCTCCTAGAGAAAATATAAAATTAATAAAAGATATATGTTTTAGTTTTATCAATAACTTTGAAAAAGCAGAGGAAAAAAACTTGTTATTTACTGGCAATACTGGCTTAGGCAAAACTTTCCTTTCTAGTTGTATAGCAAATGAATTAATTAAGCAAAGAAAAACCGTTTTATATCAAACAGCTCCTGTAATGTTAGATACAATAATTGACTACAGGTTTGGCAAATCTAATAATTCTAATATTTTAGAAAGTATATTAAATGTAGATTTATTAATAATTGATGATTTAGGCACAGAATGTGTTAATAACATGAAATTCACTGAATTATTTAATATAATTAATACGAGGTTGTTAAATCAAAAAAATATAACTAAAACAATAATTTCTACAAATTTAAGTTTACAAAACTTATATAATACTTATGATGAAAGAATAGTTTCTAGAATAATTGGAGATTACAATATTTGCTATTTTTTCGGAGAAGATATAAGATTTAAAAAAATCTGTGATTAATCAATTAATCACAGATTTTTTATATTGTTATCTTTCTTCATCTCCTGTATCACCAACTTCTTCTGTACCGTGAGGAGGAACAAATCCTTTATCCATTGCAGTGAATAAAATACGTTTCCTTAGATATCCTACATCGTTAATTCTTGCACCTTTTTTATCTCCGTTTTTTTTCATTATTTCTTCTGCTAATTCCATAAGTTTTTGTTGCTTTAGTCCATTTGGTAGTCTTTGACTCAGTATTGCTACTATACTTTTTTCTTGTCTTTTTACTACAGCATCTGTTTTAAGCTTATTCAATCTTTTATAAAAAAACTTTGAAATTTCTTCCACATTTTTGTATCCTTCTTCCTGCCCAGAGCTTTTAGTTATTTCAATTATTAACTCCATATTTTCTTTCATAAATTTCCCATATATATCTGTTAATATTTCTCTCTCCTGATTATCTGATATTACGTCTGGATTATCTACTACCTCGTCAGCCAAAATACTTATTTCGCCAAGGTTTTCAATAAGAAGCATTATTGGGTTTACTGAATCTTTTTTAAAATTCATCATATTATTCACTTTCTTCCAAAGATATTTTTTCTATGCTTACTACCTTACCTTCATTTGTCCTCATTAAAGTTACTCCCTGCGTTGCTCTACCCAATATACTTATGTCTTTAACATTTAATCTAATTATAGTGCCATTGTCAGTTATAAGCATAACATCTTCTTCATCTGTCGCTATTCTTATTCCAACTATATCTCCAGTTTTAGGTGTTACTTTATAAGTTATTACACCTCTTCCCCCTCTATTTTGTACTCTATATTCTTCTAATTCTGTTCTCTTTCCAAATCCATTTTCTGTTATGGCAAGAAGGGTACCTTTAATGTTAGAAATAATAGACTCCATACCTATTACACTATCATCTTCATCAAGTCTAATTCCAATTACTCCTTGTGCAGTTCTTCCAACTGGTCTAACATCTTTTTCGTCAAATGTAATGCTCATACCTTTTTTTGTTACCATTACAACATTGTCTTCGCCATCTGTTAGTCTTACATCTATTAATTCATCATCATCTTTTAATGTGATTGCTAATAATCCCGTTTTTCTTGCTGAATTATACTCTGTAAGTGCAGTCTTTTTTATTAGTCCATTTTTAGTTCCCATCAATAAATATTTTCCTTCTGAGAAGTTATTGATTGGTATAACTGCGGATATTTTTTCGCCTGGATCTAGGCTTAATAAATTAACAATTGCTGTACCTTTAGCAGTTCTTCCTGCTTCTGGTACTTCATATCCTTTCAATCTATATAATTTTCCTTTGTTACTAAAGAATAATATAATATCATGTGTGGATGCTGTAAATATTTGTTTTACAAAATCTTCTTCCCTTGTTGCTATACCTGTTATTCCTTTTCCTCCTCTTTTTTGGCTTTTATATGTATCTACAGGCATTCTTTTTATGTATCCAAAGTGAGTTAATGTTATTACGCTTTGTTCTTCTTTAATTAAATCTTCTACATCAATTTCGCCTTCGGCTGCTGCTATTTTTGTCTTTCTTTCATCTCCATATTTTTCTTTAATTTCTGTTAATTCTTTTTTTATTATATCAAATACTAGTCGCTCACTACTTAATACTTCTCTATAATATTCTATTAATTTCATTAGCTCATTGTATTCTTCGTCTATTTTTTCTCTTTGCAAACCTGATAGCGTCTTTAATCTCATATCCAATATAGCTTGAGCTTGTATATCAGATAATCCAAATCTTTTCATTAATCTTTCTTTTGCATCATCATATGAGTTTCTTATAATATTAATTACTTCATCTATATTATCTAAAGCTATTTTTAATCCTTCTAATATGTGTGCTCTTGCTAATGCTTTGTCTAAATCGAACTGTGTTCTACGCAATATAACTGTTTTTCTGTGGTCTATATAATAATCCAAACACTGTCTTAAAGTTAGTATCTTTGGTTCTCCATTTACCAATGCTAACATTATTATTCCAAATGTATCTTGCATTTGTGTGTTTTTATATAGTTGATTTAATACTACTTGGGCATTTGCATCTCTTTTTAATTCTATAACTATTCTAACTCTATCTATTCTATCTGATTCATCACGTAAATCTGAAATTCCCTCTAGTCTTTTTTCTCTAACCAATGAAGCAATATTTTCAACTAACTTTGCTTTATTTACTTGATATGGCAAAGAATTAACAATTATTCTTTGTCTATTATTGCTTGTTTCTTCTATTTCTGCCTCTGCTCGTACTGTAATTTTTCCTCTACCTGTTAAATATGCCTCTTTTATTCCTTCTCTTCCTATTATTATGCCTTCCGTAGGAAAATCTGGCCCCTTAATTATTGATAATAACTCTTCATCTGTAACATTATCTTCATCAATTATTTTAATAATTCCATTTATTACTTCTGTTAAATTGTGAGGAGGTATGTTTGTTGCCATTCCAACTGCTATACCCGAAGATCCATTAATTAATAGTGTAGGTATTTTAGATGGAAGAACAGTTGGCTCCTGCAATCTATCATCATAGTTTGGCATAAAATCTACTGTATTTTTTTCTATGTCTGTAAGCATTGTTTCTGCAATTTTAGCCATTCTTGCTTCTGTATACCTCATTGCAGCTGCACCATCGCCATCTATTGAACCAAAGTTTCCGTGTCCATCAATTAATCTATATCTCAATGAAAAATCCTGTGCCATTCTTACCATTGCATCATAAACAGAAGCATCTCCATGTGGGTGATATCTTCCTAAAACTGACCCTACAGTATTAGCGCACTTTCTATATGGTTTATCTGAAGTAATTCCATCTTCATACATTGCATATAAAATTCTTCTGTGAACAGGTTTTAATCCATCTCTTACATCTGGTAAAGCACGAGATACAATAACACTCATTGCATAATCTATATAGGATGTTTTCATCTCTGTTTCTATATCTCTTTCTATAATCTTTCCGTCACGTGATTCCATTTTTTTACCATTCCTTTCTGCCTTTTGTCTTTTATAATTATACTAAACTGAAAAAAATTATGCAAGGAAAAACGCAGAAAAAACTGTTATTTCTAGTAACTAAACTAGCATTTTACTTAATTCTATTTGTTCTTGAGTTAAATTAAAATCTCCTCCATTGTTTTTTATTATTTTATGAAGATTTTCTATTTGCCTTGCCTGTTTTAAAGCTGTTTCAAATGGCATTAATTCTTTTAACTTCTCGTTTATTTTTCTATATTCTTTTTCCATTCCATTTAGGTTTTTGTCTTTATAATACGCTTTCCAGTTGTTTTCATATTTTACTAATTTGTCTAAATTATTTATTTGATTTGTAAAGCTATTTTCAATACTTTTAGAAATATTGTCTAATATAACATTTTTTCCTTGCCTTATAAGCGTTGATGTTCCATATTTTATCCAACCTTTTTTTGTTACTTTGCTTAGTACTGAATCTAAAACATTTGATAAACTATCAATTATTCCTCCGCTTTTTATTGCCTCCTGCGCTTGTGATAAATTTTCAAAGTTTCCAGTAAATATTCCCATTGCACTTTTTCCTAAATTTATTGCAGAATTAATTGCTGTATTAATTCCTTGTTTTAAACCTCCCTTAACCAAACTATCTTTTATATTAATTATTTCATCTTCAATTAAATCTGGTAGTACACATCTTAATCCTATATTTACTGCCGTGTTAATTGTTTTTCCAAGTGTTGTTTCTAAAAATTTATTTTGCTCTTTTTCTAAATTATTTACATTTGCTATATTTTGTCCTATTTCTAAATCATTCATTTTTACTTCTCCTAACTTCTAATATTTTATTTTTTATTTTTTTTATAAAATTTTGTTTTTTTCTGTTTATTAAATATTTTTCTATAATTTTTAAATACTCTTTTTTTATATTTTTATCTATTTTATTTGCATTTTTATTTATTATTAAATTATATTTATTATTTATATCTATTTTTCCAATAATATTGTATTCAG
>OLRA01000225.1_pt1 | contig 80681 bp, 84 predicted proteins | sample 1673011 | NCBI WGS metagenome assembly OLRA01 (sample SAMEA3136746, study PRJEB25190) | human gut metagenome | reverse complement strand
AAGACCGATGGCCCCCTTTGCGTGAATTTTCGCAGAATTAAACAGGGGGGATATACCGGGAGTATGGTATTTTTCGCAAAATAGGTTAATAACAAGGCAAAAAGGGGTATTTACTTTTGCCGGAATTTAAGAAAAACGCAGTATTTAAGGCTGGAAAATGATGTAAAAAACATTGTTTTCCGGTCTTTTTTTGTAAAGGAGCGTGAAAGGATGACAGATGTACAGGCAGCCCGTATCAACAGGCTGAGGATGGAAGGAAAAGGATATAAAGCAATTGCCACGGAAACGGGACTGTCCCGTGACATCGTAAGGAATTACTGCAAAAAGCATAACCTCTCCGGTTACGCTTCGGTGGTATCAAAAAATATGCAGATTATGACAGAGGGAAATGAGGCGTGTCGTTTCTGCGGAAACACCATCATCCAGCCGGCTACCGGAAGAAGGAAGCGGTTCTGCTGTGAAAAATGCAGACGCCAGTGGTGGAAGGCTCACCCGGAAGCAGTCAAGAAAGGAACGAAAGCAACCTATGAACTGACCTGCAATCAGTGTGGGAAAACATTTCATTCCTATGGAAATAAAAACAGGAAGTACTGCAGCCGTGACTGCTACTTCAAGCACAGATTTTTAGAGGAGGACACAGGATATGAAGTTTCAGAAGTATAAGATTGCAGAGCTTGTTCCGGCTGCCTACAATCCAAGAAAGAAATTAAAGCTGGGTGATAAGGAATATGAGAAAATCAAAAACTCCATCACAGAATTTGGATATGTCGAACCAATCATCGTCAACTCAGACCTGACCATCATCGGAGGACACCAGAGGGCAACCGTACTTTCCGACCTCGGTTATGATGAAGTGGAATGTATCGTTGTTGATATTGATAAGACGAAAGAAAAGGCACTCAACATTGCCCTTAATAAAATTACGGGCGAATGGAATAAGGAACTGCTGGCAGACCTTATCAAGGATCTGGAAGATTCAGACTTTGATGTGGGATTTACCGGATTTGAACCGCCTGAGATAGAACAGCTTTTTAATTCCGTACATGATAAGAAGATTACGGAAGATGATTTTGATGTGGAAGCAGAACTGAAAAAGCCAAATGTTGCAAAGACAAAAGATGTGTGGCTGCTCGGCAGACACCGTGTTATCTGCGGGGATTCCATTCTGCCGGAAACATACGATGTATTGATGGACGGTAAGAAGGCAAATCTTGTTCTTACGGATCCTCCATATAATGTAAATGTGGAAGAAACAGCCGGAAAAATCAAAAATGACAATATGCCTGACGAGGATTTCTATAAATTCCTGTTCGCAGCATTTGTCAATATAGAGCAGTTAATGGAGCAGGATGCATCCATTTATGTATTTCATGCTGATACAGAAGGACTCAATTTTAGAAAGGCATTCAAGGATGCTGGGTTCTATCTTTCCGGGTGCTGCATCTGGAAAAAGAATGCATTGGTGCTTGGAAGAAGTCCATACCAGTGGCAGCATGAGCCGTGTCTGTTCGGATGGAAGAAGGGTGGTAAGCACCAGTGGTATTCCGACAGGAAGCAAACCACCATCTGGGAATATGACCGTCCGAAAGCAAGCAAGGATCATCCGACCATGAAGCCTGTGGCACTAATGGCATATCCGATACAGAACTCCTGTATGAGCAACTGCATCGTGCTTGACCCGTTCCTCGGTTCCGGCTCCACACTTGTTGCCTGTGAGCAGACAAACAGGATATGTTACGGCATCGAACTGGATGAAAAATTCGTGGATGTAATCGTCAACCGCTATATCGAGCAGAAGGGTTCAGCGGATGATGTATATGTACTGCGTGATAATATGAAAATTTCATATCAGAATTTATGTGAGGGAGGACTGTATAATGAAGCAGATGACCTTCCTTGATTTATGTTCGGGAATTGGCGGTTTCAGGCTTGGTCTTGAAACTGCCGGACATAAGTGTATCGGATACTGTGAATATGATAAATTTGCAAGAGCCTCCTATGAGGCAATGTATGACACAAAAGGAGAGTGGAAAGCAGATGATGTCACAAAACTTAAATCAGAAGATGTCCCATATGCAGACATCTGGTGCTTCGGATTCCCATGTCAGGACATCTCCGTTGCAGGAAAACAGCGGGGACTGGTCGGAAAAAGAAGTGGAATATATTACAACATTATTGACCTCCTCAAAGGCAAAGAAGAAAGTGCTAAACCCACATACTTACTTGTTGAGAACGTTAAGAACCTGTTATCGATTAATGCAGGATTCGACTTTGCCTCAGTTCTGTCTGAAATGGACGAAGCGGGGTATGACTGTCGGTGGCAGGTGCTTAATTCAAAAAACTTTGGAGTCCCGCAAAATCGTGAGCGAGTGTTCATTATCGCAAATCTTAGAAGCAGAGGTGGACGAGAAGTATTACCTCTCACCGGAGAAAACGCAGCAACTCTTAACCAGCTTGTAGGCGGGATGCAGGGATACCGTATATATGGTACGGACGGAATCAGTGCCACCTTAGTCGGCAATGCCGGAGGGGTTGGCGCAAAAACCGGACTTTATTTTATTGACCAGAGTAATCATGCACCTAAAATCACGGGGATAGCAAGATGTCTGACGGCAAGATATACCGCCGGGATGACAAATCACACGGCCATGAATTCTGCGGTGCTTGAAGTTCATCCGGTACTTACACCGGAGCGTATGGAAAAGAGACAGAACGGCAGACGGATGAAGGAAGATGGAGAGCCGATGTTCACCCTGACATCACAGGACAGACATGGTGTGTATCTCTGTGAAAAAGCAGACTCCGTAAAAGTTAAGAACGGGACCAAGAAAGGCTATGATATTGCAAGCGAGGGTGACGGAATTAACCTCTCGTATCCTGACAGCAAAACAAGGCGGGGTCGGGTTGGCAAGGGATGTTCCCAGACACTTGACTGTTCCAGTCAGATGGGAACGCTTATGAAAGGCGGACGAGTCAGAAGACTGACACCGAGGGAGTGTTTCCGGCTTCAGGGATTTTCCGATGAACTGTTTGATAAGGCATCAAAAGTAAATTCTGATGCACAGTTATATAAACAGGCAGGAAATGCAGTAACCGCAACCGTGGCATATGCTGTTGCAATGTCACTTCCCGAGTCGAGGGAATAAAAATATATTTCTTTTAAATATCCATATATCTGCTTGACTATATGGGGCTTTAGAGTGATATATGTTACTACCAAAACGAAAGGAAGGTAACAGATATGGTAATTACAACGAATGCAGAAAACAGAAAAGAACTTGTAAAAGCCCTTGCAGATCACTTTGGAGAGCGTGCGGTTTATGCCGGACCACCGTCATTTGCCTATACGGTCGGCAGCATAACGGTTGACCGGGAAGCAAAGGTGATTTTTGAAGATGAGGTAATGGCAGATGAAGTAATGCGGGTGCTTGCAGGTTCCGGTTTTACGGGTGGAACTGAGGACGGGGAATGCATGGAACCGGAAGAAACATCCGCCACATTTTCATTCCCGATGGACGATACAAAACCGCAGGACATTATAAACCTCATCAATATGATCCACGCCAAGCAGTATCTTATCAATAAAGCAGTGCAAAGAAAGTGCATGGAAGCCAGCGATGAACTGGTCAATGCACTTTCTGAAAACACATTTGAAGATACAAAAGCGGTAACGGATTTTATTACAGGGCATGGCGGATGCACGGGCATTGGATTTGATGATGGAAAGATATCCTTTACGGGCTTTCCGACAGAAGATGCGATGGAATATGCAAAACTGGTGTCAGCCATGATAAAAACCGCCAAAGCAAAGAAAAGGGTGAGTTCAAAAGCAACCATTGAAGAAAATGAAAAATATTACATGAGGGCATGGCTTGTATCACTAGGGTTCGGAGGCAGCGAAGGCAAGGAAATAAGGAAATTTCTTCTAAAAAATCTGACTGGGCATACGGCATTCCGGACGAAAGCTGATGAAGAAAAATGGAAGGAAGCAAGAAAAACAGAGAGGGGGAGTGTTGTATGTTCGGAGTAGATGCAAAAATGCTAAAGCAGCTTCGTGAAGAGTATCCCGAGGAGACAAGGGTGATCTTGGAATCCCTCGATGATCCATACAGAAAAATTCCCGAGGGAACAAGGGGAGTCGTTAAATTTGTAGATGATGCAGGACAGCTTCACACAGAATGGGAAGGCTACGGCACGCTTGCCCTTATCTGCGGAGTGGATTCTTGGCGAAAGGAATGAAATGGATAAGAAAGTAATCACCGTATGTTATGGTAAAAAAGATGAATGGAACTCAAGGGAAGAAGCAGAAGCCTTCTTCCTTGAAGCCATGATGGGTTCGGACGGAAGTGAAAGAGACCGATATACTAATATATACATAAAACTACAGATGGGAATGGACTTCTGTACGGATGACGAATTTTAACAAAAAGGGGATGCGATTAGTTGGAAGACAACAGAAAGAAATTAGCAAAACTAAGCAGGGAAGAGTACCGCAGCATCGTGTCAGAAAGGCTTAAGGCTTTAGCAGAGCTGCATAATCTTGACACAAAGGGTTTTGCAGAAAAATGCGGAATCAGCACAAGACGAATGAGAAATCTGATGAATGGAACAGCGAATCTGAGGATTCCCGAAATGCTTGACATTTCGGATGCATTTAATGTCAGCATAGAGTTTATCATGGGATGTTATCCATATCCGCTGCCGACACCGAAGGATGATACCGAATCTGCCGTGTACACATTGATAGGAAAGATGGGTATGGATGAACTGAAAGAATTCAAAGACAGACTTGGCGAAAAACTGGAAGAGACAGAATCATAAAATACACAATACCGAGCCGGAACAACGGCAGAATCTTTGTGCAGTTTATGGCGCATATATAACTGGATATATGTGTGTTTTAGAGCGAATATGTACCTACCGAAAGGGAAAGACAACATACGGAGGTACAAGCCATGAACGAAAGGACGGCAAGACAGATTGAAGAAATGAAGAAACAGACCATCGGGGTTGAGGTCGAAATGAATAACATCCGGAGGGATAAGGCAGCAGAAATTGCAGCAGCCTTCTTCGGAACAGGAAGATTTGAAAACATCGCTTCCAGAAACGGATATTACACATGGTCAGCATGGGATGCGGACGGAAGGGAATGGAAATTCCAAAAGGATGTGAGCATTTGCGGACCGGACGATAAGAAATGCGAACTGGTCACCCCGATACTTATCTACAGCGACATTGAAATGCTGCAGGAACTGATAAGAAAATTACGGAAGGCGGGAGCCAAGAGCGATGCCACAAGGGGATGCGGAGTACACATCCACATCGGAGCAAAGGGACATACACCCCAGACGCTCAGAAACCTTGCAAACATCATGGCAAGCCATGAAAGTCTTATTACAGACGCATTAAACCTTGACAGAAGAAGGGTAACACGCTACTGCAGAACGGTAGACCCCCGCTTCTTAAAAGAAGTCAACAGAAAAAAGCCAAAGACGATGGCAGCATTCGCAGACATCTGGTACACGGCAAACGGTGCAACTTACGGCAGAAGCCAGCATTACAACGACAGCCGATACCATATGTTAAACTACCATGCAACCTTTACAAAGGGGACCATCGAATTTAGACTTTTCCAATTTGATGCCCCTGCAAACGGAAAGCAGAACGGACTCCACGCAGGACAGCTTAAGAGTTACATTCAGCTCTGCCTTGCACTCAGCCAGATGGCAAAGGAAGTAAGAAGTGCAAGTCCAAAGCCACAGCAGAACGAGAATCCGAAATACGCAATGAGGACTTGGCTTTTACGCTTGGGATTTATCGGGGATGAGTTCAAGACCGCAAGGGACATCCTTACAAGAAGTCTTGTGGGTGATACGGCTTTCAGAAACGGAAGGGCTGCTTGAAGAGAACAGCCTTCTGACACCTTAAGGTAAATAATACTATTGACCGCTCGGGCGGTCTTAAGGTGGTAGAAGGGTATTCCCTTCGGAAAGGATGAATGCATTATGAAAAAACGATACTACATTGCCTATGGCAGCAACTTAAACATCAGACAGATGCGGATGCGGTGTCCGCAAGCAAGGGTGGTCGGAACTGCGGTCATCAAAGATTACGAACTGCTTTTCAAGGGAAGCCTTACGGGTGCATACCTTACGATAGAACCTAAAAAGGGAAGCAGTGTTCCGGCAGCGGTATGGGAAGTGACTGAAACGGATGAAGCAGCACTTGACCGCTATGAAGGATTCCCGACCTTTTATTACAAGAAGGAAATGGAACTGGATATCAGGGGCATCCGCACGGGGAAGATACGAAGAAGAAAGTGCTTTGTGTATATCATGCACGAGGAACGGAAAATCGGAGTACCTTCCCTTTCCTATGTCAGTACCTGCCTTCAGGGATATATCAGCTTTGGATTTGATGAGCATTATCTTTCCGAGGCACAAATGAAAGCTGTGGAGGTGGCACGACATGAAGGGTGAAATATTCAGGATAAGGATATGCCCCCGCTGTGGGGCGAGATTCGGCAGACAGCCCGCTTTGTCAAGGGCTGACGGAACAACGCTTATCTGCCACGACTGTGGCACACGTGAGGCGCTTGAGAGCATCGGTGTCGGGGCTGAGGAACAGGAACAGATCCTTGCAGCCATCCACAGATCAGAATTGTAATATACACAATTCCTCCGACAGATATTTGTGCATATTATGGTGCAGAAATAACTGGATATATGTATGGATTAGAGCGAATATGTACCTACCGAAAGGGAAAACAGAGAAAGCGGAGGAAGAAACAATGGAAACAAAAATCACAACAGCGGAAAACTTGGGAATGGAACTTAGCGGATGCTTAAACGCAGCGGTCCTTGATTACGGGGATTACACCATTGCAGTCTGGGAGCACTGCTTCAAAGGAAGCATTGCAGAGGTTTACGAACTGGTCGAGACACCGGAAGAAACAGGAATTGGAAGATGCGAGTGCAGAATTTCAAGGATTGAAAGAAAAGAAGAATTTGAGGATGCAGGACACGCAATGGCATGGGCGCTCACAAAAGTAAAATAGCAGGAAGGGCAGGGCATAAAACCCCTGCCTGTCGGTTATGTACATTTACACAATAAAATGCCCGTTATTTTGTATACATTATGATGCCGAAATGACTGGATATAATCTGCATTTAGAGCGAATATGTACCTACCGAAAGGGAAAACAAAGAAAAAACGGAGGTACAACATTATGAAAAAGAACACGATTTGGATGGTAAAAGCACTTATGGCAGAGGAGCCGGGCAGACTGGTATGGAAGGATTTCAAGGCTTCCACAAACGCAGCCGAGGCAGACGAATGGCTCTGCGGATTTGTTAAGGAAAACGGCTACAGCATTACGGACTTCAACATTGTAAGAAGGGAAGCATAGGAACATGAAGGAACTTAAGAAAGCAGTCATCATGGAGGTGGCCGCAGGATATGGAATGGAAGCAGATTATCTGGAAGATATCGTCAGGAACATGGAAAGCGATGGCATAGAAGTAAGCCGACAGGACTTAGCTGATATGATCGAAAACGGGGACTGTTAAATATACAGACAAAAGAAGACCGCATGGACGGTCTTTTTTTCGTGTGTACATTTACACAATTACACTCCTCTATCTTTGTGTACATTATGATGCCGAAATGACTGGATATAATCTGCATTTAGAGCGAATATGTACCTACCAAAAGGGAAAACAAAGAAAAAACGGAGGTACAAAACCATGAAGAAGATTGAAATTTTTGAAAGAGCCATGAACGAGGGAGAAAGCCTTAAAGACTACGGAATCAACACAACGCTGTTTGCAGCATACAGAAACCTTGAATACACCGGAAACGAAAACCTTGATTTTGCGGATGTCATCTGGGACTACGATGTTGCAGAGATTTCCAAGATACTGAAAGAAAACGGAATTAAGGAATTTACAATCAGCAGTACATTTTCAAGCCTTATCGAAAGACTCGCAGCCTTTGAAAAAGAAGGGATAAAAATGGCGGGACTTACAGAGGTAAACGCAAGTTACACGGATTTTAAGACCGGAGAAAGAGCAAGGATTCCGGCCATCAGGATGGCACTTTAAAACAAAAAACAGTGAATGCCCCCGAAAGGGGGTTTTTCTTATGCCCACAGATGAAGGAGGTGAGGGCAGTGGCACAAAGGGGAAGAAAACCAAAGCCTACGGCAATGAAGGTGCTCGAGGGCAATCCGGGGAAGAGAAGCCTTAATACGGGCGAACCGAAGCCGGAGAAGAAAGCACCACGCTGCCCTGCATGGCTTGAGGATGAAGCAAAAAAAGAATGGAAGCGAATGGCAAAGCAACTGGAGCATCTCGGTATCCTGACTGAGATAGATATGGCAGCATTCGCAGGATACTGTCAGGCGTATGCAAGATGGAAAGAAGCAGAGGAGTTCATCACACAGCATGGGACAATCGTAAAAACACCAAGCGGATACTGGCAGCAGATTCCACAGGTATCCATTGCACAGACTTATCTTAAAATCATGAATAAATTCTGTGAGCAGTTTGGTCTTACACCGTCTGCAAGAAGCCGTATCACTTCGGATATGGGCGAGGATAAGCAGAATGATGAGATGGAGCTTCTGCTTGTGAAGGGGGGTGGTAAATAATGTTTGATAAGGAAAAAGCAGATCATGCAGTCAATTTTATCAACTGCCTGAAACACACAAAGGGCAGATGGCGGGGAGTACCGTTTGAACTTCTTCCGTGGCAGGATGAAATCATCCGCACCATTTACGGAACGGTCAAGGATAATGGGTACAGACAGTACAACACCTGTTACTGCGAGATACCGAAGAAAAACGGAAAGTCGGAACTGGCAGCAGCCATAGCACTTTACATGACCTGTGGTGACGGGGAGTGGGGTGCGGAAGTATATGGATGTGCATCCGACAGGCAGCAGGCTTCCATCGTATTTGATGTTGCGGTGGATATGGTAGACCAGTGTCCGGCACTTAAGAAAAGAATAAAGCCTGTCATGTCCGTAAAACGACTTGTATATAAACCAACCAACAGCTTCTATCAGGTGCTGTCAGCGGAAGCATATACGAAGCATGGTCTGAATGTCCATGCGGTTATCTTTGATGAACTTCATGCACAGCCGAACAGGGAGCTGTTTGATGTTATGACAAAAGGAAGCGGTGATGCCAGAACACAGCCGTTGTTTTTCCTTATCACGACAGCCGGAACCGACAGGAATTCCGTGTGTTTTGAACAACATCAGAAAGCAGTCGATATCATCGAGGGCAGAAAAATAGACCCGACATTTTATCCAGTCATATACGGTGCATCCGATGAGGATGACTGGACAAGCGAGGATGTGTGGTATAAAGCAAATCCGTCCCTCGGCTATACGATAGACATTGAAAAAGTACAGAACGCCTATATCAGTGCAAGGGAGAATGCTGCCGAGGAGAATGTGTTCCGGCAGTTAAGACTGAACCAGTGGGTAAAGCAGAGCACCCGCTGGATGCAGATGGATAAATGGGATGCCTGTGCGTTTGCTGTAAATGAGGAAGAGCTTCTCGGGCGGGAATGCTATGGCGGACTTGACCTTTCAAGTTCTACGGATATTACGGCATTTGTGCTTGTATTCCCGCCAAGAAATGATACGGAAAAATATATCATTCTTCCGTATTTCTGGATACCGGAAGAAAACATGAGACTCCGGGGCAGAAGGGATCATGTTCCTTATGATGTATGGGCAATGGAAGGCTGCCTTCAGACAACGGAAGGAAATGTCATCCATTATGGATTTATCGAGCAGTTCATCGAAGAACTTGGCACGAAATACAATATAAAAGAAATCGCATTTGACCGATGGGGAGCAGTACAGATGGTGCAGAATCTTGAAGGCATGGGATTTACCGTTGTTCCGTTTGGACAGGGGTATAAGGACATGAGTCCGCCTACAAAGGAACTGATGAAGCTGACACTGGAAGAACGCATCGCACATGGCGGTCACAAGGTACTGAGGTGGATGATGGATAATGTGTTTGTCCGTCAGGATCCGGCCGGCAATATCAAGATGGATAAGGAAAAATCCACGGAGAAGATTGACGGGGCCGTTGCAACTGTCATGGCACTTGACCGTGCAATCAGAAATGAAGGCAGTGACGGAAGCGTGTACGATGACCGGGGCATTCTTGTATTTTAAGAATAAAAAAGACACACGGAGCTGTAGCAAGGAAACAGCAATAATAAAATTATTCTGAATCACTCCATGTGTCATAAAAGAATCATATCAGAAACGGGAGGGTAAGGCAATGGGAATTAAGAGTTTATTTGGTTTTGGACAGGCAAGGGATAAACCGCAGGATAAGGCAGCCGATGCCGGATATTCGTTCCTGTTTGGAAGAACGACAAGCGGAAAACCTGTCAATGAAAGAACTGCCATGCAGACAACGGCAGTATATGCGTGTGTGCGAATCCTTGCAGAAGCAATCGCATCGTTACCACTGCACATTTATGAATATCAGGATGATGGTGGAAAGAAACTGGTGCATGAGCATCCGTTATACTTTCTGCTCCATGATGAACCAAACCCAGAGATGACTTCATTCGTGTTTCGTGAAACGCTGATGAGTCATCTTTTAATATGGGGAAATGCCTATGCACAGATCATAAGGGACGGAGCCGGAAGGGTGCTTGGCCTGTATCCGCTTCTTCCTGACAAGGTGGATGTGCAGAGAGATGACAAGGGAAATATCTATTATGTGTATTCCAGAAACAGTGATGAGAATCCCACATTTAAGCAGTACGGGGATATCGTGCTGAAGGCGGATGATGTGCTTCATATTCCGGGACTCGGATTTGACGGACTGATTGGATATTCACCGATTGCAATGGCAAAAAATGCCGTAGGCATGACACTCGCCTGTGAAGAGTATGGTGCGAGTTTCTTTGCAAATGGTGCAAATCCCGGAGGGGTGCTGGAACATCCCGGAGTATTAAAAGATCCGTCAAAAGTCAGGGAGTCATGGAACTCCGTGTACCGGGGCGTGAATAATGCCCATAAGATAGCCGTGCTTGAAGAAGGAATGAAATACCAGCAGATTGGGATACCACCGGAAGAAGCACAGTTCCTTGAAACAAGAAAATTTCAGATCAATGAGATAGCAAGGCTTTACAGGATCCCCCCGCACATGGTAGGTGACCTTGAAAAGTCAAGTTTCTCCAATATCGAACAACAGTCACTTGAGTTTGTAAAATATACACTCGACCCGTGGGTGATCCGCTGGGAACAGTCTCTGCAGAAAGCATTACTTCTGCCGGACGAAAAGAGTAAGTATTTCATCAAGATGAATGTGGACGGCCTGTTAAGGGGTGACTACCAGTCGAGGATGAACGGCTATGCAGTCGGCAGACAGAACGGCTGGTTCTCGGCAAACGATATCCGTGAAATGGAAAACATGAATCCAATCCCGGATGAGGAAGGCGGCAACCTTTATCTGATAAATGGAGCAATGACAAAACTTGCGGATGCCGGGGCATTTGCAAAAACTGAAACACAGACAAAAGAGCAGCCTGACAAATCAGAACAACTGCCGGAACAGGAAAATAAGCGAAAGAGAGGTAAAAGATGAAGCGGAAGTTTTGGAACTGGATACGGAATGAAGATGAGAGCGTGCCTGACCTTGAAAGGACGCTCTTTTTAAGTGGGGAAATCTCGGATGAAACATGGTATGGGGATGAGGTGACACCACAGTTATTCAAGGATGAATTAAATGCCGGAAGCGGAAACATTACGGTATGGATCAATTCACCGGGCGGTGATGTGTTCGCAGCAGCCCAAATCTATAATATGCTCCGTGATTACAAGGGAAGCGTCACGATAAAGATTGACGGCATTGCTGCATCGGCAGCGTCCGTGATTGCAATGGCCGGGGACACGGTCTGTGTATCTCCGGTGGCAATGATGATGATCCACAATCCTGCGACCATAGCAATGGGAGAAGCAAAGGATATGCAGAAGGCAATCGCAATGCTGAACGAAGTCAAGGAGTCCATTTTAAATGCCTATCAGTCAAAGACCGGGCTTACCCGTGCGAAACTGTCACGCATGATGGACGAGGAGACTTGGTTCAATGCAAAGAAGGCTGTAGAACTCGGCTTTGCAGATTCCATGCTCTTTGATTCCGGAGAAGAAAAGAAAAAAACGCAGGAAGAGGAGGATAAGCCAAAAGAGGGTGAAGAAGGCAGCGGGGATGAACCGGATAAGGAAGAGGCTGAAAAGAAGAAATCCAAAACCATCCCGTTCCAACAGGATTCCGTGATGTTCTCCACCAGAGCCATGAATGCTTCGTTCCTGTCAAAGGTAAAAGGACAGGAAAACATGATACCCGTAAACCAATTAGAAAAGAGACTGAGTCTCTTGACACATTAAGGAGGATTTTAACAATGAGTAAAGTATTGGAATTAAGAGAAAAGAGAGCAAAGGCATGGGAAGCTGCAAAGGCATTTCTTGATGCCAAGAGAACGGATGAGGGATTTGTGTCCGCAGAGGATGCAGCAACTTATGACAAAATGGAAGCCGATGTGGTAAACCTCGGCAAGGAAATCGAAAGACTGGAAAGACAGGCTTCGATTGATGCAGAACTTGCAAAGGCAACAAGCACACCGATTACCAATACACCAAACGGTAATGCGGATGGCGAAGCAAAGACCGGAAGGGCAACCGATGAGTATAAAAAAGCATTCTGGAACAATATGCGCAACAGAATGTCCTATGAAGTGCAGAATGCCCTTTCCATCGGTTCTGATTCAGAGGGCGGATATCTCGTGCCGGATGAATATGAGAAGAAACTTGTGGAATCTCTGGAAGATGAAGTGTTCTTCAGAAGTCTTGCCACCGTAATCAAGACATCCAGCGGAGACCGTAAGATTCCTATCGTGACAAGCAAGGGCGAAGCAGCATGGATTGATGAAGGCGGACAGTTCCCTGAATCCGATGACAGCTTCGGACAGACTTCCATCAGCGCGTATAAGCTGGCTACCATGATCAAGGTATCCGATGAACTTTTAAACGACAGCGTGTTTAACATCGAACAGTATATCTCTAAGGAATTCGGAAGAAGAATCGGTACAAAGGAAGAAGAAGCATTCTTTATCGGGGACGGCACCGGAAAGCCGACAGGAATCTTCCATACCACGGGCGGGGCAGAGACTGGTGTTACCGCTGCAAGTACAACCATTACATTTGATGATGTCATGGATCTGTATTATTCCCTGCGTGCGCCTTACCGTAACAAGGCAGTATGGCTTTTGAACGATTCCACCGTAAAGGCAATCAGAAAGTTAAAAGACAGCAACGGCAACTATATCTGGCAGCCATCCGTAAGGGACGGGGAGCCGGACAGAATCTTAAACCGCCCGTACCGCACATCCATTTATGTGCCGGAACTTGCAGCAGGTAAGAGAGTCATGGCATTTGGTGACTACAGTTACTACTGGATTGCAGACCGTCAGGGCAGAAGTTTCAAGAGACTCAATGAGCTCTATGCAACAACAGGACAGGTCGGATTCCTTGCATCCGAGAGAGTGGATGGAAAACTGATCCTTTCAGAGGCAGTTAAGACCCTTGATATCAAGGCTGCCGGAAAGTAGGTGGCATAGATGTTTATCACGCTTGAGGAAACAAAAGGGTATCTGCGTGTCGATTCATCAGACGAGGATGATTTTATCCTCGGTCTGATGTCTGCTGCCGACAGCCTTATCACGGATATAAGCAGAATGAATGCAGATGAGCTGAAGCAGTCGGAAACAATCGTGAGGACTGCGGAATTATATGTGACTGCGTATCTGTATGAACACAGGGAAGAAGCTGACCATAAGGCGATGACGGAAACCGTGAAATATCTTTTGTCGGCCGTCAGGAAGGAGGCTTTCTGATGATAGAACTCATGCGTGAGCGCATCACGATACAAAAAAGCGTGGCAGAAAACGACAGGAATGGAAACCACATCTTAAAATGGACGGATTTCTATTCCTGTGCTGCCTATGCAAATAATCTGTCGGGGAAAGAATACTGGGAGGCATCGCAAGTCAATGCCCAGACGGAACTGAATTTTGTAGTCAGGTACTGCAGTGAGGTGAAAGACCTTGACAGCGAGCATTACCGGATTATATTCCGTGGGAAAATATATAATATTTCCTTTGTTGATAATGTACAGTACAAAAATAAGACCTTAAAAATAAGGGCTGCCGAGGTAAAGAGGTGAGAAGATGGCAGGAAGGACAACTTCGATTGACGGACTTGCGGATGCAGTAATGGACGGACTTAAGGAGTATGCGTCCTTTACAACGGATACGGTAAAGGATGCCGTAAATGCATCGGCAAAAACCGTAAAAAAGGATATTCAGACCAATGCCCCGAAAAGGACAGGGCGTTACAAGAAAAGCTGGCGGACAAAGAAAACCGCAGAAACAAGCAATTCCCTGACGGTTACCGTGTATTCCAAAGACAGATACCAAATCGCACATCTTCTTGAACACGGCCATGCAAAGCGTGGCGGAGGCAGGGTGGCAGGAAAGGAACACATTGCTCCGGCTGAAAAGAACGGGGAAAAAGAACTGCTGCAGAGGATTGAGAGGGGGCTTTCCAAGTGACACATGAAGAAGTAATGGAAATGATGGACAAAATGGAACTCCCGTATGCATACGACCATTTCGTGGAGGGAGAAGCACCCAAACCGCCATTTGCAGTTTTTCTGTATCCGAACAGCAGCAACTTTTCTGCTGACGGGAGAGTGTATTTTAAGGTCAATAAGCTGAATATCGAGATTTATACGGATGTAAAAGATACACAGTTGGAACTAAAGGTTGAAACCGTACTTGACGGGTACGGCATTTTTTATGACAAAAGCGAAGTATGGATTGAAGAAGAAAATCTGTATGAAGTGCTTTATGAGATGGAGGTATAGAAGATGGCTGGAAAAAAGAACAAAGTCAAATTTAATATCTGCAATGTGCATTATGCGCTTCTGCAGAAAAGTGAATCAGGAGAGGTCACATTCGGGACACCCGTTGCAATGCCGGGGGCGGTGTCGCTGTCCCTTGATCCAAACGGAGAACCGAGCGTGTTCTATGCGGACGGGTATGCATATTACACTATCAATAATAATCAGGGCTATGAGGGAGATCTGGAACTTGCACTGGTGCCGGAGTCTTTCCGCACTGATGTCCTGAAAGAATCCTTAGACCAGAATAATGTTCTTGTCGAGGACGCAACCGTGGAAACAAGTGCATTTGCATTGCTTTTTGAGTTTGACGGGGATGTAAAGAAGATCCGTCATGTACTGTATAACTGCACGGCAGCAAGACCGACCATCGAATCATCCACGAAAGAGGATGAAATCGAGGTAAAAACGGAAAGTCTATCCATTACGGCATCACCACTTGATGGCGGTTATGTAAAAGCTAGAACCTCTGACAGCACAACGGATACGGCATACAACAACTGGTACAAGTCCGTATATATGCCATCGGCTGCTGCTCAGACACAGTCCGTTCAGAGTACAGGTAAGGGCAGTTCAAAGGAGGTTGTATCATGAGTCTGATAAAAAAGATAGAAATTGATGGAAAGCAGGTGCCGTTTAAAGCATCTGCTGCCATTCCGCGCATATACAGAATTAAGTTTAACAGGGATATTTACAAAGACCTCAGTGCTTTGGAAAAATCCATCGGGAAAGGGAATGAAAAGGAATCCAATCTGGATCTGTTCTCACTTGAAATGTTTGAAAACATTGCTTATGTGATGGCAAAGCACGCAAACCCGGGAATTCCGGACAGCCCGGAGGAGTGGCTGGATGAATTTAATACTTTCTCCATATATCAGATTCTTCCGCAGCTTATAGAATTGTGGGGGCTGAATGTGAAAACAGATGTTGAGGCTAAAAAAAACTTCATCCAACAGAGCGCCAGATGACAACCCCATTGTTTCTGCTTCGGTGTGTGCAGCTTGGCATTTCCATCAGCGAACTTGACCTTCTTACCATCGGTATGGTCAACGATATGTATGCCGAGAGCAGTAATGATGATTACAAGTATGCTCAGGTAGCCACACAGGAAGACTTTGACAGGTTCTGACATTGCAGTAAGTAATTTCACGAAATGCATAAGCACTTCGCAGTTTGCTGCTTGCTTATATTCCAAGCATTCTCTTACAATGGATTTGCAGGAGGATACTTGGAATGAACATAGAATTGGATGAAGTAATAGAGACACTGAAGGGTGTAACTGCCGTGCTTTCCGGAATGTCTGGTGACCACGAACATATAAAATATCAGGAATATGCCATGCTTCTTATGGCAGACAATCTGAATCATTGTGTGGAAATATTGGAGAAGATGGAATGAAAATTAAATAAGGTTACATAGAGCATCTGTCAGAAATGGCAGATGTTTTCTTTTGGTTATGGAGCAGAAATGCTCCTTTTTTTGTACCCATTTTTAGGAGGTGAGATGTGTGGCAAGCCGTATTCAGGGTATTACGGTTGAGATTGGCGGGGATACAACAAAACTGCAGAATGCCCTCAAAGGGGTAAACGGACAGATTAAATCCACGCAGTCCCAGCTTAAGGATGTAAATAAATTATTGAAACTGGATCCGGGAAATACGGAACTGATAGCACAGAAACACAAACTGCTGTCAGAAGCAGTCAGTGAGACAAAAGAAAAACTGGCAACGCTTAAAACGGCTGCGGAACAGGCGAATACTGCACTTGCCAATGGAGAAATCTCACAGGAACAATATGATGCCCTCCAGAGGGAAATCGTTCAGACAGAGCAGGATTTAAAGAGTTTAGAGACACAGGCAAACCAGTCAGCCACGGCAGTGCAGAAGATTGCATCGGCAGGAGAAAAAATAAAGACTGCCGGAGATAACATTTCAAATGCCGGACAGAAACTTATGCCAGTGACAGCCGGAGTGGCAGGACTTGGAACGGCTGCTGTTACTACGGCAGCTAATTTTGAGTCAGCTATGTCACAGGTACAGGCTACTATGGGAATCACAAAGGATTCCATGTCAACGGTAGACGGACAGTCAGTAAATACGATGAATACGCTTTCCGAACTGGCAAAGAAGATGGGTGCTGAAACTGCATTCTCGGCTTCGGAGTGTGCGGAAGCCCTAAACTATCTGGCACTTGCCGGATATGACACAGAGCAGATGTGCGATACACTTCCTACCGTACTTAATCTGGCAGCAGCCGGAGATATTGAACTGGCGTCTGCATCTGATATGGTAACGGATGCCATGTCTGCGCTCGGTATGGGAGTAGATGAAGCCGGAACGATGGTAGACCAGATGGCAAAGACAGCATCCACCACAAATACATCCGTGGCACAGCTTGGCGAAGGTATCCTTACCATTGGTGCTACGGCAAAATCCATCAAGGGTGGAACGGCTGAACTTAATACGGCTCTTGGTATCTTAGCCAATAATGGTATTAAGGGAGCAGAAGGCGGTACGCATCTTAGAAATATCATATTGTCACTGCAGAATCCTACGGACAAGGCAGCCCTTGCGATGGAAGAACTCGGATTACAGGTTTATGATTCCGAAGGAAACATGAGGAGCATGAACGACATTCTTGGTGATCTGAATTCAGGCATGGATGGAATGACCGCTGCGGAGAAATCCAATATCATAGGAAAGATATTTAATAAGACGGACCTGTCATCCGTGAATGCCCTGCTTGCTAATACGGGAAGCACATGGGATGACCTTCAGAAGAGTATCACGGACAGCGGTGGTGCTGCCGGACAGATGGCAGATACACAGCTTGATAACTTGCAAGGACAGATCACCATTTTAAAATCCGCACTGGAAGGTCTGGCGATTTCTTTTGGAGAACTCCTGATGCCGGCCATCAAGCAGATTGTCGGATGGGTACAGAAGTTTGTAGACTGGCTGAACAGTCTGGACGATGGCACAAAGAAAACGGTTGTGACCATAGCACTTCTGGCAGCAGCACTTGGTCCTGTCCTGATCGTAGTCGGAAAGGTCGTATCAGCAGTTGGAACGATCATGACGGTCGTTCCAAAGATTGCAGGGGTTATCAATACGGTCAAGGGAGCATTTGCAGCACTCAACACCACAATGCTTGCAAATCCGATTGTACTGATCGTTGCCGCCATTGCAGCTCTGGTGGCTGCGTTTATCTATCTGTGGAATAACTGTGACGGATTCCGGCAGTTCTGGATAAATCTGTGGGAGAATATCAAACAGGCTGCCATCACGGCATGGGAAGCAGTAAAGTCATTCCTGACAACAGCGTGGGAAGCAATCAAAAATACGGCAACAACCATATTTGAAGCGTTAAAAGCATTTTTCTCCACCATATGGGAAGGCATCAAACTGATATTTTCTACCGTAGTTGAATTGATCAAGACCATTATTGTTACTTACTTTAATGTATATAAAACCATTATTACCACGGTATTTAATGCAATAAAGACCGTAGTGACAACCGTCTGGAATGCAATCAAAACGGTAATCACGACCGTGGTAACGGTAATACAGACATTTATCACGACCGCATGGAATACGATAAAAACCGTTATATCCACCGTGGTAAACGGAATCAAGACTGTTGTTGCAGGGGCATTTAATGCCATGTGGACAGGAATTACAACCACGATTGGAAATATCGTAACAACGATAAAAACCGGATTCCAGACGGCAGTTTCCTTTATCACGGGGCTTGCAAAGTCAGCGGTGACATGGGGAACGGATATTATTGACGGAATCGTAAAAGGCATAAAGAGCTGCATTGGCAAGGTGAAAGATGCAGTCTCAAATGTAGCAGAAACCATAAAATCATTTCTGCATTTCTCCGTGCCGGATGAAGGCCCGCTTACGGACTATGAATCATGGATGCCGGACTTTATGAGCGGACTGGCAGACGGGATAGAAAAGAGCCGGGGCATGGTCACAAAGGAAATGGAAAAACTGACGGATACCATGAATCTTGAAAAAATGATGCCTGACATGAATGCAAGCCTGACTGCTTCCACAGCCGGAAACGGAATGGGCGGGGAAAATGCAACAGTAAAACTCAATCAGCCGATTCTGCTGGACGGCAAAGTGATCACGACACTTGTGTCACAGATACAGTATTCAAACGGACAGGCGTCTTTGAGAAATCTCGGGATAAGTTAGGAGGTGAGGGCAGTGTCAAAGACAGTAGACGGAGTTGTTTATTATACCGTCAGATTTTTAAATTATGCGGGAACAGACCTGCTCGGCACCTGTGATGTGGAAGCAGGAGGGGATGCGACAAGTCTTGCACCAAAACCGGAAGAAATCGAGGGTATGGTGTTTAATGGATGGAATGTTGACATTACGGAAGTCAATGAGGATATGACGGTCCGTCCGACCTATAAGAGCGACACCATTTATTATACAGTCAATTTCCTAAACTATGCCGGGGATGATTATCTTTCCACGCAGAAAGTAAAGGAAGGTGAGAATGCGACACCACCTTCTCCTGAGAAAATAAAGGGATTATTTTTTATCGGATGGAACACATCTTTTTCAGATATTCATGAAGATAAAACAATCCGTCCGAGATACAGGGAGATACCACCGCATCCGGTATTGAATTTTTATAAAAAGACAAATGGAAATACTGCCGGAGAATTTATCCGTTCTTATTCTGCCGTCAATGCGTGCAGCATTACATCCAAACTGGACGGGGAATGTACGATGTCTTTTAAGATGCTGACAAGAAAGATAGATTCCTTTGTTGATGTGAAGTCCATTGCAGAACTGGACGGACTGGTGTTTAACATCACGAACATGAAAAAGAGCATATCGGGCGGCGTCTGCTATACGGAGATGGACTGTGAGCATATTTCCTATATTTTAAATGATGATGAATATAAGGTGACGGCTTTTGACATGACCGGAACCCCGAGGCAGATACTGTGGGCACTTCTTTCCGGAACCCCGTTCAGTGTGGGAACTGTGGATATTACGAAAAAGGTAACCCTCCGGGTAAATACGGAAGCCACGAGGCGTGCCTGTGTCATGCAGCTGCTTGCACTGGTAAAGGGAGAAATCGAATATTACGGATATGCCATCGGCATAAGAAAACACCGGGGAAGCAGCACTGCCGTGGATATTATGAAAACGGAAAATGTCAAGGACATCAGTTATTCCTATAATGCCACGGAACAGAGGTACAGTTATTCCGTAGACCTGTACCGGAAAGAAAATGTCGATCTTGGGGATGAGCTTCTTCTGGATTTCAAACCGCTGTCCATATACAGGCAGAAGCGCGTGGTAGGAATGGAGTGGAATCCGTTTAATTATAACGAAGTGAGCATTACGGTCGGAGCATATATTCCGACCATAAACGATGAACTGTATTCCGTGACAACATCGGTAGAGGATATCAGGAATACCACGGCAAAATATACCGTGGAGTTTGGGGAAATCATAGGGAACGGGTCTTTTTATTTTACAAGAGCCTATAATGACAGACCGTATTTTCAGTATCAGACCAATGACGGGAAGAAACCGACAGTTACATTAAATAAAAAGTCAGGAAGTGCCTTTGCATCGTATGTCGGTGCAGCCATCTCCGGTGTGGCTTCAACGACCAAGACGGTCGTGGCATTTTACTGTACCGTGCCGGACGAAACGGACGATGAGACGGAAACAGAGTAGGAGGTGACATGGATGGCTGTGTTTGATGGAGAAAAATATGCTAAGACTTCTGCGGATGCACTTTCTTTCATAAAAAGACAGCTTGATGTAAACAACTTCAAGTACCAGATATCCTTTGATGAGGAATATGCGGATGATTATTCCGGGGATATTGTCTGGGGTTATGTGAAAGGCTTATCCGTGGATGAAGACCAGATAAGGGCAGAGTACATATCGCCTTCGACCTATTATGATTTTTCCTATAAGGGAAAGGTCAATGGGACGGCAAGAAAACTGACGGATTTCAGCGGGTATGCCGTCAATGTGTATGTGATCCACGATGCTGCATATAAGGTGATCACCTGTCCAATCGCATCTGACGGCACATGGAAATCCGTGATGACATACCGGGAAACTTACACTGTAAAGGATAAAGATGAAGAAGGAAATGAAACAGGCACAACGCATACAGAGGTTGTGACCTACCCTCTGGATATCAGCGTTGGAGAGGGAATCAAGGAATTTCGTCTTGCAAAGGGAATCACCGGACGATGGGAAACCATATCTTCTTCTGATGAAGTGACTGTTGAGAGGTATGTCTATGACGCAGCAGAAGAAGCCAGAGCAGAGGATGGAGGGTATGGATACAGTTATTTTCAGTATTTTACCGTAAGGCTTTACAGTTATTCTGATGCGGAATACATCAATGATATCTGCAAGATATGGAACTGCGGTGGTGGAAAATATCTCTGGTACACAAACAGGGTGGCAGCAGGGCATAAGATTGGAAAGGTCATGCAGCAGGTGTGGAGGGATGGCGCACCAGCATACGATGCAGTCGGTATTGCCGGGGCAGTCATGAATCTGCAGAAGGGACGGCTTCCGGCTTCCTTCCTCATCCCGACAGATGATCCGCAGTACAACAAGGATGGTTCAAATGCACTCGGTGCGTATGGATATATGTTAAATTCCAGAACATGGGCATACGATGTAGGTCTTGCCCTGTTGGTATTCACCACAAGCGGTGACTATGATATCTGCCGTGAAATGTTAAAAAGAATGAAATACGAACAGAATGATGACGGAAGTTTTAATTTCTCCTATGACATATATATCGGGCAGTTATTTGACGGGTATGTAAGAACAGGTGCAATGGGGTGGCTGGTGTGGGGTGCCTGTTATTACACACTGGAAAGCGGTGACAGGGATTTTGTAAAAATGATTAAAAAATCCGGTGACTGGCTTGTATCCAAACAGGTGACAGATTCATCTGACCCGAGATACGGTCTTATGACAGGCGGTTATGGAAGTTACAACATGGAGGATTATTCGTATTCCGGTGAGGAGATTGAATGGTGTTCGGTGGAACACCAGTGTTCTGCCCTGCAGGCGCTTGAGGGCTGTTCCCTCGTGCTGAAGAATAAAAAGTACAAGGAAGCAGCAGAACTGGTAAGGGACAGGCTGTTCCTTAAATGCTATGACAGGGAGAACGGCAGATTTTTTCAGGGAGTCAATGGAGGAGTGCCGGATAAGGCATGGGCGCTGGACTGTACCACATGGGCGGGAACACTGATATTTTCCGTGGTTCATTCATCCACGGCAAGAGCCTGTCTGAAAACAGCGAGGGATGTGTATCTGACCAAGAATAAGAAAATCATACAGAGCAGCAAAAAGGATTATTACAATACGGCATATTCGGACAGCGGGACATTTTCAGGCTTCAAGCCGTACAGTGATAAGACGGCAGATTATGAGGGCGCACCGGACCTTGTCTGGACGGAAGGAACTCTTGGATACAGTCTTCTTGCGTATGTCCTCGGGGATATGGATGAAGCAAAAAAATATGTGGATGAATGTATCAGACTTCAAAACTGTGACGGTAGCACGGGAGGTGTGATCTATACCACGGCAACTTATGGTATGCTGCCGTGGGAATTTCATGTATGGGAGAGTGTGGTATCTTCTGCTTGGCTTTACCTTATGATAAATAACCCGGATGTTCTTTTTCCGAGGACACTCAGGCAGGTTTACTATATGGCGAAGATATCTAATATACACGATGAAAGAAAATAGAATAAATACGGAATCAGGCAGTTGTCCTTTGAGGATGGCTGCTTTTTTCATACAAAAAATTAAAGGAGGACAAGCAAAATGAAGGAATTCTGGAATGCAGTACAGTTTATGTTTGCAGCAGTCGGAGGATGGCTCGGGTACTTTCTGGGAGGATGTGATGGTCTGTTATATGCCCTTCTTGCATTTGTGGTCATTGATTACCTGACCGGAGTCATGTGTGCCATAAACGACAAGACACTTTCAAGTGAAGTCGGCTTCCGGGGCATCTGCAGAAAAGTGCTGATCTTTCTGATGGTCGGCATCGCAAACATTCTGGATGTCCATGTCATCAGAACCGGAAGCGTGCTTCGGACGGCAGCCATTTTCTTTTACATCTCAAATGAGGGGATTTCCCTTCTTGAGAACGCAGCCCATCTCGGACTGCCCGTGCCAAAGAAGATAAAAGCCGTGCTGGAACAGCTCCATGACAGGGCAGACAGTGACACAGACAACGGGGAAGAGTAATTCTTCCCTATTTTTTGCAGAAATTGGAGGATATGCTATGAGTGAAAAGACAGATAAGTTTATTAACACAATCGGGGTATTGGCAAGAAATGAGTATATGAGCAGAAAGAAGTGGGTGCTTCCTTCCGTGTGTATCGCACAGGCAGCACTTGAATCAGGGTGGAACCTGAATGCCAAGACACTGTTCGGAATCAAGGGTAAGGGATTTACGGCAACCACAAGCGAATATTATAACGGACACTATGTGCAGATACAGGATTCTTTTAGAAGTTATCCGGATGCTGCAAGTGCGGTGGTAGGCTATTATGATTTTATCACGGGTACACCAAGATATGCCGGAGTGGTCAATAATGCAGATTATAAGGATGCCGTTGACAAACTCATCCACACCACGGACGGCGCTCCGTATGCAACAAGCCCGACCTACATTAAAAATGTAATCTCCATCATCGAACAGTATGGTCTTACATCTTGGGATAAGAGAAGTTCGGAAAGCAGCAGTAACGGAAAATCCTTAAAAGAAATCGCACAGGAAGTGATAAAAGGTAAATGGGGGAATGGTTCTGAACGTAAGAGCAGACTTACCGCAGCCGGGTACGATTACGATAAGGTGCAGGATAAGGTCAATGAACTGCTTGGAAAGAATAACTCCGGCACAAAGAAGAAATCCGTCACGGAAGTTGCAAGGGAAGTCATCCGTGGGGAATGGGGAAACGGTGCTGACAAAAAAACAGACTGGCTTCGGCCGGATATGATTATTCTGCCGTGCAGAAGAAAGTAAATGAACTTTTGAAATAACTGGAAGGCTGGCAGTCTTAAACAGGCTGTCAGCCGGATTTTTTTGTACCAGAAGCCAAGAAGCGGAGTGTGAAAGGTCTTAAAAATATGACTTGCTATTATTGGGTTTTAGAGTGATAGATAGTACTGCGAAAGCGGAAAGGAGATGAAAGCCATGCAGATAAATGTTATGGAAGGCAGAAGTAAAGCCGGACGAAAACTTAAAGTATGTGCATACTGCAGGGTATCGACCGATGCCGATGAGCAGGAAAATTCATTGGAAAATCAGATGAGCCACTATGAATCACTCATCAAATCAAATCCTGATTATGAATTTGCCGGGATATACAGTGATTTTGCCATATCGGGTTTTAAAGAAAAAAGACCCGGACTGCAGAAGATGATGTCTGATGCAAGAGCCGGCAAAATAGATCTGATACTTACCAAATCCGTATCGAGATTTGCAAGAAACACCGCAATCGTTCTGGAAGCAACAAGAGAGCTGAAAGAACTGAATGTAGGTGTTTTTTTTGAACTGCAGAATATCAATACCCTTTCAGGTGAAGGGGAACTCATGCTTACCATCTTGGCTGCCTTTGCACAGGCGGAGAGCGAAAGCGGAAGTGAAATGGCAAAGATGGTCTACAGGAGAAAGTACGAAGCCGGAATCCCGGTGCAGTATCTGGAACGTTCCTTCGGTTATTCAAAAACGGAGGAAGGATATTATATTGCTGACGAAAAGGAAGCATTCTGGGTAAGAAAAATATATGAAATGATAGCGGACGGATATACGGTCGCAGCCGTAACGAGATTTTTAAATCAACAGGGAATCAAAACATCCGGCGGGGCAGAGTGGCTGAACTCAACGGTAATAAGGATTGTGGAAAATGAAATCTACAAGGGTGATTACATCATGCATAAGCACTTTGTAAATGATGAGAGAAAACTTGTCACAAACCGTGGGGAAGTGGATGCTTGGTACATCGAAGATGACCATGAGCCGATAGTGTCCTCGGAACTCTGGCAGAAAGCACAGGATGCGGTTGCACAAAAGAGGGAGTATCTTGCCACGGGTTCCGTCATTACGGATTTTACGGAAGACAACTATCCGTACAAGGACAGGATTTTTTGTGCCAAATGCGGACATCCGTTGTATAAGCGGATCTACAGCAACGGCAACAGACTCAACTGGGGATGTTCCGGGACAAAGCGGTATGGAAAAAAGTTCTGTGAGGGTGTCAACATCCCAGACATCATCTTAAGGGAAGCATGGAAATACGACGGGAATATGTATATCGGCACAAAAGATAATAACAAGGGGACACAGGAATTTACCTACCTGAAAGAGACATCTTGGAAAAGACGGCATAAAAAGAAAATACCGGAGCATATGGTGCCGGAATGCAATGAAGAAAATTATCCATATCTGAAGAAAATATACTGCGGAATCTGCGGAAAAAGGCTTACAAGACGGATCAACACAAAAAGCGGAAAAATCGCATGGATATGCAGTGGAAGGAAAAGGAAAGGGGCATCTTTCTGCTCGGGGACACAGATACCTGACTCCGTTCTTAAGATGTGGGGTGATATAAAAAATGACATTTATATTGTGAGAAAGGATGAGGACAATGGCAAGAAGCGTTACAGTTATACCAGCAAAAAGTCGGCAGACGGCAGCAAGAAACAGCTGTAAGACAGAAACAAAGAAAATCCGTGTTGCTGCATACTGTCGTGTATCAACGGATCAGGAAGACCAGCTTCACAGTTTTGAAGCACAGGTCAATTATTACACAAAGTATATTACGGACCATGAGAATTATGAGATGGCGGGAATTTATGCAGACGAGGGCATTTCAGGAACCAATACAAAGAAGCGAGAGCAGTTTAAAAGAATGATTGCAGACTGCGAAGCCGGAAAGATAGACCTAGTCATCACAAAATCCATCAGCCGTTTTGCAAGAAATACGCAGGATTGTCTGGAATATTCACGCAGATTAAAGGCATTGGGCATCGGGATATTTTTCGAGAAGGAAAATATCAATACACTGGATTCCACCGGAGAACTGCTGTTTACAATTTTAAGTTCCCTTGCACAGGATGAATCAAGGAATATTTCCGAGAACTGCAAATGGGGTATCCGTACTAAATTCAAGAAAGGCGAAATGCATCTGAATACCTATAAGTTTCTTGGATATGATAAGGATGAAAACGGAAAACTGGTGGTCAACAGGGAACAGGCAAAGACAGTCCGTCGTATCTACAGGGAATTCCTGTGGGGCATGAGTCCGGCACAGATTGCACAGGGATTGGAAGACGATAACATTCCCGGATGCCTCGGGCAGACCAGATGGTACAAGAGCACGGTGTATGGCATTCTGCAGAATGAAAAATTCATGGGTGATGCATTACTGCAGAAGACATATACCGCTGATTTCCTTACTAAGAAACAGGTCAAAAATAACGGGGAAGTGACACAGGTTTATATAAAGGACAGCCATCAGGCAATCATTGACAAACGGCAGTGGAATGCGGTTCAGGAAGAGATTGCAAGGCAGAAGAAATATGTTGAAGACCACATGATAGGCAATTACAATTATGGGACGCATCCATATCCGTTTTCACTTCGTACTTTCTGCGGAAAGTGCGGTCAGGCATATTCGAGACACTCTTGGGCATCAAGGGGAATTATACAATGGCAGTGCAAAGGACACAGGGTTAACGGAAAACTGTCATGCACCAATCCATATATAGACAATAACGACTTGGAACAGGCATTTATTAAGGCATACAACAAACTGATTGCAGAAGACAGCGATGCAAGACAACGATGGGCTGTTATGAAGAAATCGGGAACCCCACTGGAACAGATCAGGGCAGAGCAGATGACGGAACTTGCCGGACAGGGAAGGATGGAACGGTTCGTGCCGGAGATTGCACAGCTTGTACTGCATGAAGCAATAGTGAATGGCAGCGGAAAGTTTGAATTCAGATTTATGGATAACAGCACCATAAAGATATAAGAAACAGCCCCCGGATGAATGGGGGCTTATATTTACACTTCCTGTTCTTCTGTAGTTTCAAGACCAAAAATATCAAGCTGGGTATTTTCGGTATCAGGGCTGTCAGAGGATGGCTCCGGCTCATTCGGGGATTCGTCCTTTGGCGGCTGCTGTTCCTCAGCCTGTTTTCTGGATAATTTATGGGTATATAATTTTTCCCAAGCAAGTGGATTTCGGCTTTTTTTGTTATAGTAAATCAGAAAAGCCTCGGCATATCCGAGAGAGACGGAACGCCTGTCTTTTGCAGTCCTACTGACTTCTTTAACGGAGGCACGCCCCAGACGTTCTTTAAATACATCATCTTTTATGGCATCACCGTAGGCATTAAGAAATCGTGCCAGCCCATTCATCATATTTGCACTAAAGGACATGGCAGCACCTTCCCATGTAGCGACAATGAGACGCAGTACATGGTCAAGCATATGGTAGCCGTATTTATCGTGAATGTTTTCTAAGGTAGCAACGGCACAGATTCCTCCTGGAGTCGTGTTTGCAGCAATAGTAAGGTCATAAGACTCCACGAGATCACGGATAATGAGCTGCTTATCATTTCCGGCTTCAATATTTGCCATAAATATCTCATAGGGCAGAAGCGGTTTGACATATTTCATCTGGTTTGCAAATATGTCCGCTTCATGCTCATATATCAGGTCATCATAAACCATGCACCACACAGGGGTATCACGGGAACCGGAAACCAGAGCAATAATTTCAATGGTATGCTGCCCATTGAATACATAATTGATACCGTTCCGTCTGCTGACCTTGACGGGATTTACCTGATACAGGTCAAAGTTTTTTGCAGCCTTTTCTACATGGTGCTGTGAAAGATTTCTCTGGTAATCCTGATTGGAAAGGAGATTCCTTATCGGAATCAGTTCAAAGTGTACTTCTGGGATGAATTGTTTTAAGTATTCATTCTCAGTCTGCAGTTCATCTGCCAATATAATCATCCTCCTCTAACTGCGTAAGAAGCAGTTGTGTGTTTTTCATAAGAATTTTTAACTGCCGTTTGGTATCGATTCTGATTTTGTGTGATATCTTAGAAAAGTCGGTGCGGTCCATTGCACGGGTGATGATATCCGTCCATGATGGAATCGTAAATCCAAGACTTGAGAGTTCACTGTCCGGATCATGTGTCGGTACTTTTCTGATTCCGGCATTTTTACTTGCATTTTCCCGTTTGATTCTTCTTGAATCAGGTATGCCTGTCGGAAGACGCTGCCACCGCAGTTCATGCCTTAGCTGTGAATAACCGATACGGTCGATTGCACCTTCTGCCAGCAACCTTTCAAGACCATGTATATCTTCGATGGGAAGCCTTGACAATTCTATTGCATTTTCGTGTGAGACACGGATTTCTCCGGCAAGTATCTTATCAACAATGCGGGCAGACTTTTCCCTTATGTTATCCAGACATTCCGCATAAATGGAGTATTTGACCACGGTAGAATAGTTGAAGTTATATACCTTGCCAATTTCAGATGCAACTTTTGATTTCTTTACATATTTCTGTGAGAGTTTTCCGTATTCGTTTAATGTATGTTCCGGGTGTTCTTTTAAATGTTCTGCTGATACAATTTCCATTTTAGCAAGAAACAGCCGGCCGATTAAGTATCTGCGGTATTCCTGTGTGAGGTCTTCCCGTTTAAGCTGAATGGTGCATATTAAAGAAATCGCTTCTGCACGGCTTGTAACATTGCAGTTTCTGGCAGAAAACGGTACTGACCACTCACGGCATATTTTATAGCGGAGTCTGCCGTCCAATATAATGTCTCCCCAGATATATAGGGGGAAAGTGCATCCCTTGTCAAAAATATCTTCTTCCAGATGTTCTATATAATCGGTGGTGCGGTCCTGTATCAGGAATTCAAATTCAGGATCCGTTTGTAATACGGGCATATTATAATCATTCATTTACAGCACCCATTCCTGCTGTCTCGTCTACAGGGACGCATTCCGTCATGCGGAAAAAAGCAAGACCTTCCTTTTCATTCATTGTTCCGTAAATACGGTAGGAACTGTGTCCGGAGAACTCAGAATTTATCTGTTTTAAATTGGAGAGCAGTTCCTGACTGTACAGTTCATAACTGTTTTTTATATCCATATAATGAGGATTTACATAGTGTGCAAGATAATCCTGTTTTATACTTCTGCGGATGGCAATCATGTGAATGTCCGGATTTACAAGTAACTGGATGTATTCAGGATTCCCAAGAAGGCGCAGTGTCTGTTTGTGTATCCTGATACGGTTCTTTTTTAAATCAATACAGAGTATTGGTTTCAAAGAGGTTTGTCTGTTCATAATTCGTATCCTCCTTTTGCGGCTGTGTGTTATCTGTTTCATTCGACTCAGCTGATTCCGGCTTGTCATCGTTCAGACCAAATACGGCATATCCATCAAACATATTTATCTGCAGGTTGCTCTGGTGTTCTGCAACAGGCACACCGAACTGGTTCTGCCATTCCTTTGGGTAAGATGGTGTGCGGGATGATTTGACCTTTCCATCTTCCTTTGCTTCTTTTACGAAAATCTCAGGGGTTGTAAGGTCAAATACAAACAGCAGTTCATCACCGGAACGGATAAGTTTGCCAAGCAGCTTATAGCGGTAGTGCGAGTTCCATCCCATGAGAGATATTACCTTTGCAAAGAATATCCGGCATGTAATCTGTCTTGGGGAGCGCTTGGCGGTTGCAGAACACCAGCGGAATGAATCCTTCTCGTCTTCAAGACAGGGACGCACGGCCAGTTTCTTTTCATCGGGATTTACAAGAATCTGCACATAATCCGTCTGTGGAAGCCGTTTTATACAGGCCGTGTTGACCGAAACTTTATTGCTGTTAAAGGTAAACGATGGCTCATAGGTGTGTGCAAAGAATTCTCCACGCACAACCTGAAAACCCTCATAACTGAATGATTCATCAGTAGTTATAGGGATTTCTTTCGTTGAAACGGAAGAATCCGCCTGATAGGTTGTCTGTTCATTATTCATTACTTGTCTCCTTCATCTCAGATGTAATCTCTTGAATATTCTTTTCTATTTCACCGGGGCTTGTTACATTTAAATCAGAGTCTTTGTAGGGAACAGCCTCTACAGACAGGTTCCAGTCAGAGCCTTTGGAAAATCCGACAAGTTCCTGTGCTTGTGCGTGGCTGTAATAGTTACTTCCAAATGTGTCAGCCCAGCCGGAAGGGTAAGCCCTTATATTCCGCTTCATATTATCCGTGAAGGGTTTGATCTGCACGGCAGCCTTATCCGGTTCGCTGATAACTTCATTTGGAATAAAGATTTCGGTTTCCGTAAGGTCAAATAAGAGGATTCCCTGTTTATCCTGTTCCTGACGGATGCCTGTCACACGATAACGGTTTGCCGTATTCCATCCAAGCATGGAGAAAAGTGTCGGAAGAAAAGCAGTACCGCTGACGGAACGGGGCTGTAGAATGCCGTCTCTTTTCTTTGCCCACTGCATCATATTCTTATGTGATTTATCTGCCGGACGGACAGCAAAAATATGTTTTATCGGATGCAGCAGCATTTCGACATAACAGTCTTCGAATTTCCTTACGGCGGCAGCAGAAAAGCGTATCTCGTCCGAGGTAAAGGTTGCTGTGATATGGTCCACACCGTCAAAAAACTGTGAACGGGCAATTTCATATCCACGAAGGTCAAAGTCACCAGAGTTTACCTCAACAGACGGAGAGGGCGGGGTAACAGGCTCATTGTGTCCGTAAGCACTCTTGGATGCGGATATGTAATCATTTATACTGAAAGCAGCCCATCTGGGATTGATGGAAACATATCCTTTTAAAGCCCCGTCAGTTAAAACCTTTAACTCAGGCAGAATTCCCTTATTGCCATATTTGGCATTACTGATCAGTCTCTGTACGGCAATGAAGTCATCTCTTGAGATGATGGCTTCGTGATGGTCCCTCTTTCTGTACTGCGTCTTTACAAACACATTCTTTTTGGATTTATGGTTGAGATAACTCGGGGTATATGTTTTATGTGCAAGGACATCACCACAATGGCGTTCATTCTGAAGTATCTGCAATATGGAATTCGGATTCCATACGGTGTTCCCTTTTTTTGTCTGGCATCCGAGTTCCGTGAGGGTATCCGCAATTTCCTGACAGGTACAGCCTTTCAGATACATCATAAAAATAAGTTTTACTATTTTGGCTTCTTCTTCATTGATGATGAGATTCCCTTCCTCGTCATGGTCATAACCGAGGAGTACGGGTGTGAGGAAGATTCCCCTTTTGAATCGCATCTCAATGGATGCATTCATAATTTCGCTTTTGTTATGGCTTTCTTCCTGTGCAAGTGTGGCCATAAAGGAGAGAACCATTTCATACTGTGGATCAAAGGTGTTGATATGTTCAGTTTCAAAAAAGATACCGACCGGATGCGGGAGTGAGAGTAATTCTCTGGCATAACTGATACAGTCGACAACATTTCTTGCAAATCGTGATACACTTTTTGTTACAATCAGGTCTATTTTGCCAAGTTTGCAATCAGTAATCATACGTTTAAAGGCTTCCCTGTGTTGGAGGGATGTACCGGAGATGCCTTCGTCCGCATATATTTCTACGAGTTTCCAGTTTGGTGTTTTGCTGACAAAATCGTGATAATGGTTCTTCTGTAACTCATAGGAAGATGTCTGTTTTGGATCATCTGTTGATACACGGGCATATACGGCAACATTCTGCTCATTATTCTCGGCAAAGATATCTTCCTGAGGTATTGCCGGAATGACATCCAGTTCATCCGGGTCGATGCCTTTATATCGTTCTCTGATTTTATTTTTCTGTTCTGCAACAGAAGCACTATGCTGCTCATTTTCGTTCATGAATAACCACCTTCCTGTTATTGTTGTGGTTTATTATAAAATTTTCATAGCAAAATAAAATAGACTATGCGTGCAGGTATGTTCGTATAGTCTATTTCAAATGAAAAATAAGTGTGTAAAATGTACTGCTGATAAAGAAAATGCCGTTTCAGAAACTATTCTTTGTCAGAAGAAATACGCCATCCGTTATGGTGGAGTGCTTCGATACTTGCCTTGATTATTTCATAAACAAAGCGTTTTTCTTTCTCAGAACACTCAGCCATAAGAAGGTCTATATCCGTCTGGTATGCTGTCGGATTGTGAAGCTGCACTCCAGCGAGCAGTTCATCTACGGTAATGCCAAGAGCATTCACGATGCGAAGAACCGATTCAAGGCTTGCTTTTCGTTTGGCATTTTCCACATGGCTTATATAGGAAACGGAAAGATTAGTTGCTTCGGCAAGTTCTGCCTGTGACAGGTTATTCTGTTCCCTGATTTCTTTGATGCGTTTTCCTATCTGTCTGTGATTTATAGTTGAATTTTCATGTCCCATAATGACACCTCCAATAAAAAATTTGCACTTAAATTATCCGATATATGGCAATCGGACATTAGTACGTTGTGCAAGCGGAATGGAGTAATTTATAGATTATGTCGTTAATGGTAGTATTTTGTCGATGAAAATGTATTGAATGACACTGGCAAAGATGTTATCTTTAAAGATATAAATAATATGAAGAAGCAAGAAAAGACAGGCTTTTTCAAACAATGCAATTGAACTTTCCAAATGATGGTTCATATTTTTTTACCAATATAGTCAAGTGGGGTTGAGTAAAATACTAAAGTATTACAGTCCTAATAATTCTTTTGTTCTGCGGTTAAAATAAAAACATCACAGAGCAGAAGAGAGGTGTAAGATACTTGCGTACAGAGGACTATATCCCTAAAAGGGTAGAAGAATTATGCACGAAGCATAATGTTTCAAAGTATAAACTTGCTCAGATGACGGGAATGTCACAAACGGCAATAGGGAATATTCTCAAAAAAGAGAGCGTACCTACTTTACCAACATTAGAACGTATCTGTGATTGTTTTGGTATATCACTGGCGCAGTTCTTTGCAGGAGATGGTGTCCGACCGGATTTGACGGATGAGCAGAATGAAATTCTTGAAATTGTCAACAGCTTGAATGCAGACCAGAAAAAGATACTGATGAATGTAGTCCGTACATTTAAGGAATAGCAAGGGAAACAGTTCAATTGAATTGATTGGGCGTTTCTCTTTTTTTGTGGAATTCATGGAAAGAATGAGGATGAAAAAGTGGATTCAGGAACAGAAGAAATAAAGACTATTGTCTATGACTTGATGAACGGAAATTTTGATTTGAGTTTATATTGTCCAGAAGAGGCGTCATGGGTGGAAAATGAATTTGATATAGGAAAGCCATGTGAAACATTATACAAGAATGTATATAAGGCATCAAAGAGACTGAGTGAGCGACTGGGTAAAAAAGGAAAAGAAGATGAGGATGTAGAAACAATCATTAGCTGCCTTATTGCGATTGGAAAACTGCAAAGCATGAAAATGTTCGATTACGGAGTACAGTTTGCTGAAAAGAAGGTAAAAGAAGAATCTTTAACGAATAATTGATTAGGCATAATAGGGGGTAAGGGGTGGTATTTACCCCTTGCGTATATCCCCAGGGGTAAGAAAATATCACTGAGTATTTAATATAATGAAAGAACACGAGTTTCACGGGATATAATTGACCTACTATGAGTTTAGACGGGACTTCATGTCACGATCTTTTGTTTCGGTATTTTTCGCCTGCTGCTTATCTGCCGGCTGCCGAGGCGCATCAGTATTCTTGCAACCATATCATTTTTAATATCGTATGGACTAATGACGGGGTTTAGCATTTCAACCAGTCGTGCCGTTATCATGATGCTCTTGTTATTCGCAGCGGATCTGCTGCATCGAAGTTACGATTTACTTTCATCACTGGCAATCAGTGCCTGCATCATTACACTGCAAAATCCTTATGCTGTCTATTCCTGCAGTTTCTTATTATCTTATTTCGCTGTGCTCGGTATTGCTGCTATTTTACCCGCTCTGCAGATGATCATAGTAGGTGATTCCGAAAAGCGTCGCGCCAAACTCCGCAAAAAAAGGCGTTGGATACGGGAAAAACAGCAAAGTACGCTATTGGATAAATGCCAATGTAAACTCTCTCTTCTCCTGGAAAAAACAGCACAATCGTTATTGGCCAGTGCCGCCATTCAACTAACTACACTGCCAATCGTACTGTTCTTTTTTTATGAGATTCCGGTCTACGGGATATTTCTGAACCTCTTAGTGCTGCCACTGGTTTCTTATCTGGTGCTGATCGGCGCCGTTGCATGTATACTAGGTCTGTGGCTGCCGTTTGTGTCGCATTTTTTGTTCGGCTCCACCTACTGCATTCTGTCGTTTTATGAATATTTGTGCAGGCTGTTCCAACGATTGCCAATTCATTCACTGATTCTCGGGCAACCACATATATCTCGCATCGTGATATATTACATTATTCTTGCCTTATCTCTACTATGGATCAATAAACGCACGATTATCAAGCCTTATCCTTTGCTGATCTGGACTGCTGCCGTTATCCTTCTGCTTTTTCCCATTCCACGAAAATACTTTAAGGCTGTTTTTCTGGATGTAGGGCAGGGGGATGGAATTTTACTGCAGCACACCGATGGCACTACATTTTTAATTGATGGTGGAAGCACCAGCAAAAACAATATAGGAGAGTATTGTTTGATTCCATATCTCAAATCACAAGGAATTCACTGCATAGATTATATGATCATGACTCATGCTGACAAAGACCATATATCCGGTCAGCTGGAATTAATGAAGCATGTTGCAGACCGCCAGGATATCCAAATCCGCAAACTTCTTTTACCATTGCCATCGCAAGAAATGCAGAGTGAAGAAGGATATCGCCAGATGATCACTGCTGCCAAGCAGGCAGATATTCCGATTCAAACAATATGTGCCGGCGATCATCTGCAAAAAGGCGCATTATCTGTTGCTTGTCTGCATCCAAAACCTTTTTTTGATGCTTCTTCTGCAAATGCATATTCTACGACTTTAGAAGTTACGTATTATTCAACAAAGATGCTATTATGTGGTGATCTGGAAGGTGACGGAGAGCAGTATGTCTTAGAACAGTTAAAGCGTTCCGGCACCAGATTTAACATTCTAAAAGTAGCACATCATGGTTCCAAAAATTCAACCAGTGCTAAATTTCTAGCGCAAGTGCAACCGCAATATGCGATCATTTCCTGTGGTAAAAATAATCGTTACGGCCATCCGCATCGGGAATTATTATCTCGTCTAAACAGCATATCTGCACATATATTATCCACTACCGAACAAGGTGCAGTTACAGTTTATGCCGGCAGGGATTCCGTTAGCATATTGGGCTATTTTGACAAAAACAAGTGATATTTTTGAGAATTTTTTGGAAAATTCCAATGACAAACAGTAGGAATTGTGCTACAATAAAGTAGATTTGCTATGTTTATGCAATACATTTGTTGTAGTGCGTTGCCTGCGATGAATTGCATTATGGGATATTTCCCGATTTATATAATACTATTACGATTGCAACGCAGAAATGAGGAAAACATGGATTACAAGAATGCGGGAGTAGACATTGAAGCCGGATATAAAGCGGTAGAACTGATGAAAGAGCATATTGCCGGAACGATGCGCAGTGAAGTGCTTACTGATATCGGTGGATTTTCAGGAGCATTTTCTATGGAGGCGTTCAAGACAATGGAACAGCCTACTTTAGTATCCGGAACAGATGGCGTTGGCACCAAATTGAAAGTGGCATTTGAAATGGATCGCCATGATACCGTTGGTATTGATTGTGTCGCAATGTGTGTTAATGACATCGCCTGTGCAGGTGGTGAACCGTTATTCTTCCTTGATTATATTGCCTGTGGCAAGAATGAACCGGAAAAGATTGCTTCCATCGTATCCGGTGTGGCAAACGGCTGCAAACAGTCCGGTGCAGCTTTGATCGGTGGTGAGACTGCAGAAATGCCTGGATTTTATCCGGTAGATGAGTATGATCTTGCCGGTTTTGCGGTTGGTGTTGTTGACCGCAAAAATATGATCACAGGTAAAACAATTGCAAAAGGTGATGTGCTGGTTGGAATTGCTTCTTCCGGTATTCACAGCAATGGATATTCTTTGGTTCGCAAAGTGTTCGAAATGAAAAAAGAAAGCTTGGATAAAACATACGAGTCTCTTGGCGGCAAATCACTTGGTGAAACATTATTAACACCTACTGTGATTTATGTGAAGGCACTGCGCACGATCAAAGAGGGTGGCGTAACGATCAAAGGCTGCAGCCATATTACAGGCGGTGGTTTTTATGAGAATATTCCGCGTATGCTTCCTGAAAATGCACATGCAAATATCAAAGTGGGAAGTTACGAGATCCCACCGATCTTTGACATGTTGGCAAAAGAAGGCAACATTTCCAAAGAGATGATGTATAACACTTATAATATGGGTATCGGTATGCTTCTTGCAGTAGATGCTGCTGATGCAGACAAGACAGTAGCTTTAGCAGAGCAGGCTGGAGAAAAAGCATATATTATAGGAGAGATCGCAGAGGGTGAAAAGGGAATTTCTCTTTTGTCCTAATAATACATATTGAAACGAGGATTAGTATGCAGAAAATTGCAGTATGTGTATCCGGTGGTGGAACGAACCTGCAGGCAATCATAGATGCCGTCCATTCCGGTAAAATTCACAACACACAAATTGCTGTTGTGATCAGTAATAAAGCGGATGCTTATGCACTGGAGCGTGCAAATAATGCAGGGATCCCGGCGTTATGTATTTCCCCAAAGGAATACGAAAACCGGAGTGCTTTTGGCGAAGCAATGGTTGATGCTCTACACAAATATAATATTGATCTTGTTGTGCTGGCAGGTTATCTGGTGATCGTTCCATCTGAAATGATCGCAGCCTACCCAAATAAGATCATTAACATTCATCCATCCTTGATTCCGGCTCATTGCGGGATGGGGTATTATGGATTGAAAGTGCACGAAAGTGTTTTGGCATGTGGCAATAAGATAACTGGTGCCACAGTGCATTTTGTAGACGAAAAGGCAGATCATGGTCCTATTATTTTACAAAAAGCTGTTGAAGTAAAAAATGGAGATACTCCGGAAATTCTACAGCGACGTGTGATGGAACAAGCTGAATGGAACATTCTTCCGGAAGCAATTGATCTGATTGGCGCAGGAAAAGTTTCCGTACAGAATGGTATAGCTGTTGTAAGCCGTTAGTATCATTTCCACGGAATAAATAAACGCATCGCAGGATATGCAGAAATGAGGAAACAAGATGAAAGTATTAATTGTAGGAAGCGGCGGAAGAGAGCATGCAATTGCCTGGAGTGTCTCCCAGAGCAAACGTGTCGATAAAATTTACTGTGCACCTGGTAATGGTGGAATCGCAGAAATTGCAGAATGCGTAAATATTACTGCTATGGAATTTGATAAACTTGCTGCATTCGCCAAAGAAAATGAGATCGATCTGACGATCATCGGCATGGATGATCCTTTGGTTGGTGGCATTGTCGATGTATTTGAAGCGCAGGGACTTCGCGTATTTGGTCCACGTAAAAATGCTGCGATCATCGAAGGCTCTAAAAGTTTTTCAAAGGATCTCATGAAAAAATACAACATTCCAACCTGCCATTATGAAACATTTCATTCTCCGGAGGAAGCGTTGATCTATTTAGAAAATGTAACTTTTCCGGTTGTGTTGAAAGCAGATGGTCTGGCACTTGGAAAAGGTGTATTGATCTGTCAAAATCTGCAGGAAGCAGAGGCAGGTGTTACCTCATTAATGTTAGATAAACAATTTGGAGATGCCGGCAACACTATCGTCATAGAAGACTTTATGGTTGGTAGAGAAGCTTCTGTACTTTGCTTCTGTGATGGTACACATATCAAACCGATGACCAGTGCACAAGATCACAAACGTGCCAAAGACGGAGATCAGGGATTAAACACCGGAGGAATGGGAACATTTTCACCGAGTCCGTTTTATACACCGGAGATTCAGAAGTTCTGTGAAGAACAAATATATCAGCCAACAATGGATGCTATGAAAGCAGAAGGAAGAGATTTCGTAGGAATACTTTTTGTTGGTCTTATGATGACACAGGACGGTCCAAAAGTATTGGAATACAATGCAAGATTTGGCGATCCGGAGGCACAGGTTGTTCTGCCTCGCATGAAAAACGATATTATCGATGTTATGGAGGCTTGTATTGACGGGAAGTTAGACCAGGTGGATCTTCAATTTGAAGATAATGCGGCTGTCTGTGTTGTATTAGCTTCTGATGGCTATCCGGAACATTATGAAAAAGGGAAAAAGATTACATTTCTGAAAGATTTTGCTTCGGAAGACGGTTATTATGCATTCCATGCCGGAACAAAATTGACGGAAGACGGTTTAGTAACCAATGGTGGAAGAGTATTGGGCATTACTGCCAAAGGTGCTACATTAAAGGAAGCGCGTAAAAATGCATATAAGGCAACCGAATGGGTTACTTTTGATAATAAATATATGCGTAACGATATTGGAAAAGCAATTGATGAAATATAAAAAGGAGGATAATATATGTACTCATTTGAAGAAGTAGAACGTTTTGATCCGGAAGTTGCAGCAGCAATGGACAAGGAGACAAATCGTCAGCGTGATAACATTGAATTGATCGCTTCTGAAAATTTAGTAAGTAAAGCGGTTATGGCAGCCATGGGCAGCACATTGACTAACAAATATGCGGAAGGTTACCCTGGCAAACGCTATTATGGTGGATGCGAATACGTTGATATTGTTGAGGATCTTGCAAGAGATCGTGCTATGAAGTTATTTGATTGTACATATGCCAATGTACAGCCGCATTCCGGTGCACAGGCAAATATGACAGTATTTTTTGCTTTGCTGCAGCCGGGAGATACCTATATGGGCATGAATCTTGATCACGGCGGACACTTGACACATGGAAGTCCGGTCAATATGTCCGGTAAATATTTCCATTGTGTACCTTATGGTGTAAATGACGATGGTTTCATTGATTATGATGAAGTAGAAAGTATTGCTAAGAAATGCAAACCAAAAATGATCATTGCCGGTGCAAGTGCATACGCTCGTAAAATTGATTTCAAGCGTTTTCGCGAAATCGCAGATTCTGTGGGAGCTTATTTGATGGTTGATATGGCTCATATCGCTGGCTTAGTAGCAGCAGGTGTTCACGAGAGCCCAATTCCATATGCTCATGTTACCACGACGACAACCCACAAAACATTACGTGGACCTCGTGGTGGAATGATTCTTTCCAGCGAAGAATTTGCGAAAGAGATCAATTTTAACAAAGCGTTATTCCCGGGTATTCAGGGTGGTCCTTTGATGCATGTGATCGCAGCAAAGGCTGTCTGCTTCAAAGAAGCGTTACAGCCGGAATTCAAAGAGTACGGTAAAAATATTATTAAAAATGCACAGGCACTTTGTAAGGGGTTACAAAACCGCGGCATTAAGATTGTTTCCGGCGGAACAGATAACCATTTGATGCTTGTTGATCTTGCAGATAAAAATCTAACAGGTAAAGACGTAGAAAAATGGTTGGATGCAGCACATATCACATGTAATAAAAATACAATTCCTAATGATCCACAGTCACCTTTTGTAACGAGTGGTATCCGTTTGGGAACAGCCGCAGTGACAACAAGAGGTTTTAACGAAGCTGATCTTGATATGGTTGCTGATGCGATTGCAATGATCATTGCAGATCCGGAAGGCAATAAGGCAAAAGCAACGGAAATCGTAAAAGGTTTGACAGACCGTTATCCGTTGTACGAATAAACGAGAAGGAAACAAAGGTATGAAAGAAATGAGGTGTACGTATGAGTGACAAACAAGGAAATGTGCCACAGTTTAGCGATTATGAAAAAGAATTGCTTTTAGATGGAGGATGGCAGTGTTCATTTTGTGAACGTGTCAACGCCAATTACGTTGGTTCTTGCGCATGTGGACACAACAAAAAAGACAGCGATTTAAATCGTCTTGGTTTATATGAAGAATATGTAGAAATAACCGGTCAGAAATTAGAGACTCCGGCAGCACAGATGGCTTCTGCAGAAGAGGCTAAAGAGGATGCTGCGTCAGTAGAGACTACTGTTTCACAGCCGGCTCAGCCTGAGCCGGAAGCTCCAAAGCCTGTCAAAAATAAATATATTTATGAAGATACAGAGCTTGGAGAATACGAGCAGGATTTAATTGACGATGGAGGATGGCAGTGTGGATTTTGCCGCCGTATCAACGCATATTATATTACCTCATGTGCCTGTGGTCACAACAAAGACGATAGTGATCTCAAGCATCTTGGTAAATATGTGGATCCGGAAGACGAATATTATGAGGATGACGAGTACTATGAGGAAGAGGATGAAGTTGCAGCAACAGAAACTCCAGCTTCACAGCCGGTAACTCCACAGGCAGTGCCTACGCAGGCTACAGTTTCTCAGGCCGCACATACAGCTACACCAGTTCAGTCTGGTGCACAACCGCAGGCTAGACCGGTACAGCCACAAGCTCAGGCAGTCCAGCCGCAGGCTTCGGTTCAACCTCAAGTTCAGGCTCAACCTGTTCAACGGCAGGCTTCGGTTCAGCCACAAGTGCAGGCACAACCTGTTCAACAGCGAGCATCAGTACAGCAGGCTCAGCCTCAGGTTCAAGCTACTTCTGCAACACCGGTTCAGCCTGCCAAAGTACAGCAGGCAGCTACACCGGTTCAACCTAAAATTCAGGCTCAGCCAATAGCAAAACCAGAGTCGCCATTTATTGATTATGATGATGAAGAACCAGTTGCGGCTACAGCACAGACTCCGGTTCAATCTCAGGTTCAGGCTCAACCTGTTCAACAGCAGGCTCCGGTTCAACCGGCACAGCCACAAGTGCAGGCACAACCTGTTCAGCCGACACCGGCTCAACCTGTTCAGCAGCAAAATCCGGTGCAAACACAACCGGCTCAACCAGCTGTTGATAACTCAGCGCAGAATGCAGCAACTCTTAAGTCAAACATCGAAGATCAGATTTTAGAAGATCTAAAGAAAAACAACTACTCCGATGTTGCTATTGTGCGTGCTAACCGCAAATATAAAGAACTTGTGAAAAAGGGCATTATGACACAAGATGAGTTTAATACGAAAATGCATGAATTATTACCAACAGAAGAAGAACCGGAAGAGGAAGCTGCTTCTGATGCGGAAAACGCAGAAAGCAATGAATAATATAATATATTACATATTTATTGCTTAAGATTGGAGAGAATCAACCATGAACATTGAGATTAATGTTACAAAAATTGTTAAATATGTTTGCGTAACCGGAGCAGTTATTGTTGCGATCATATTTGGACAAAAAACATATGCAGAGTATATTCATGCGAAAAATAGGGAGGAACAGTAAACGTTTTGTTTCTGTAACAACAGCATATGAGTAAAAAATTATTTATCGCTGAGAAACCAAGTGTCGCAAAGGAATTTGCTAAGACACTTGGCGTCTCGGGCAATGCAGGACAGGGTTATATGGAGTCACAGGATTACATTGTTACTTGGTGTGTTGGGCACCTGGTTACAATGAGTTATCCGGATGCTTATGATAAAGCATTAAAAAAGTGGACTCTACAAACCCTGCCTTTTTTGCCGGAAAAATTTCTATACGAACTTATTCCAGATGTAAAAAAACAATTCAATATTGTGGCTGGTCTTTTAAATCGCGAAGATGTATCTACCATTTATGTATGCACTGATTCCGGGCGCGAAGGGGAATATATCTACCGCTTAGTAGATCAGATGGCACATGTTCCGGATACCAAGGACAAACGCAGAGTATGGATTGATTCCCAAACGGAAGAGGAGATCAAGCGCGGCATTACCGAAGCAAAACCACTTTCTGAATATGATAATCTTTCCGCTTCCGCCTATCTAAGAGCCAAAGAAGATTATTTGATGGGCATAAACTTTTCGCGCGTATTATCACTGAAATATGGACGTCCCGTAATGGATTACCTTAACACCGGTAAGTGGTCTGCCATTTCAGTCGGTCGTGTCATGACTTGTGTTCTTGGAATGGTAGTTCGAAGAGAACGTGAGATTAGAGAGTTTGTGAAGACACCATTTTATCGTATTTTGATGAAATGTAATCTGGAAGGGAAACAATTTGAAGGTGAATGGCGTGCGGTTGAAGGCAGCCAGTTTTACCAATCACCGAAACTTTATAAGGAAAATGGGTTCAAAAACCGCGAAGATGCCGAACAGCTTTGCAAAACCTTAACCTATGATCCTTTGCAGGTGATCATTCAAAAAGTAGAACGCAAAAAAGAACGTAAAAATCCACCCTTGCTCTTTAATTTAGCGGAATTACAAAACACATGTTCCAAATTATTTAAGATCAGTCCGGATGAAACACTAAAAATTGTACAAGAGTTATATGAACGTAAGCTTGTTACATATCCCCGTACGGATGCACGTGTACTTTCTACTGCTGTAGCCAAAGAGATATACAAAAATATCGGTGGTTTACAAAATTATTCCCTGATTGCTCCCTATGCTGCAAAGATTATGGAGCAAAAAGCCTATGCCGGGATTGCCAAAAGCCGTTATGTAAACGATAAGCAGATTACGGACCATTATGCGATCATTCCAACCGGACAGGGGTTAAATGCACTCGGCAACTTAAGTGTGACAAGTCAACGAGTATACGAAGTGATCGTCCGTCGATTTCTCTGTATCTTTTATCCGCCTGCAGAATATCTAAAGATCGGGGTAACTGCAAAACGTGATACAGAAACATTTTTTGCAAATTTTAAGATTTTAGTCAAACAAGGTTATTTGGAACTTGCGACTGCATCTTTTGCTAAGAAAAATATGTCCACTAACGCATCTGTTTCCAAAAAAAGTGAGAATTCTATGGAAACTGTCACTTTTGACGAAAATCTGATCACGTCAATCCAAAATCTAAAAAAAGGAATGGCACTTCCGGTGGAAGAATTCTTTATTAAAGAAGGAGAAACATCTCCACCAAAGCGCTATAACTCAGGTTCGATCATTTTGGCTATGGAAAATGCAGGACAACTGATTGAAGAAGAGGAACTGCGAGCACAGATAAAGGGAAGCGGAATCGGCACCAGTGCCACACGTGCCGAGATCTTGAGTAAACTAGTCAAGATCAAATATCTGAAATTAAATAAAAAAACACAGATCATCACACCGGAATTACTCGGTGAAATGGTATATGACGTTGTTGATGGTTCCATACGTTCTTTGCTAAATCCCGAACTGACTGCAAGTTGGGAATTAGGCTTGACACAAGTTGCTGAAGGACAGATCACAGAGGAACAATACATGGCCAAATTAAACGGCTTTATTACCCGTCGTGTTCAATATGTCAAACAAACTGCTAATCAAACGGCTCTTCGTCAACAATTTGACAAAGCAGCTGTATATTATAAGAAATGAGGTGTTTCATATGTATGATTCAATGAAAAACAAAAATTTATTTAATATGGAGGAGACGATAGCAAAAGATATCTTTGAAGACTGCGATTATCCGTGGGAAGTGCTTCCAAAGATCGAAGCTTTTATTTTGGAACTGGGTAAAACTCTTTCGGAAGATGAGTATGACTGCATTGATGGCAATATCTGGATCGCTAAGTCCGCAACAATCGCACCAACTGCATCGATCACAGGACCATGCATCATTGGTAAAAATACGGAAGTAAGACAATGTGCATTTATCCGCGGCAAAGCAATTGTCGGCGAAAACTGCGTTGTTGGTAATTCTACCGAATTAAAAAATGTCATTTTGTTTAATAATGTCCAGGTTCCACACTATAATTATGTCGGTGATTCAATTTTGGGATTTAAATCGCATATGGGTGCCGGCTCCATCACTTCTAATGTAAAATCAGACAAAACCAAAGTTACGATCAATTATCAGGGCGAAAAACTTAATACCGGACTGAAAAAAATGGGTGCAATTCTTGGAAATTATGTAGAAGTAGGATGTAACAGTGTTCTTAATCCGGGAACAGTGATCGGAAGCAATACTAATGTTTACCCATTGTCCAGTGTTCGTGGTTTTATTCCAAGGGGCTGTATTTTTAAGAAACAATCAAATATCGTACAGAAAGACATATAATGCGAATATAGTCGTTGTCATTTATTTCTAACCATCTTTTTCGTCAGATTTTTTAAGAAATATTGGCGAAAAGTGTAGACTAATTGATAAATTTGTGCGAAAATGGTCATAGAACTGTGGAAATATTTCTGCAGAGAAAAAGCAAATCGAAAGGAGCATAAACATGATTTATTCACAGGAAGTAGAAAACATGTGCCCAGTTGCTCAGGGTGTGCATCACGGTGCAGCGCCAATCCCAGAGGAAGCAAAATGGGTTCAGGCAAAGGAAGTAAAAGATATCTCTGGTTTTACACATGGTGTAGGCTGGTGTGCACCACAGCAGGGTGCTTGTAAGATGTCTCTTAACGTTAAAGAGGGTATCATTCAAGAAGCATTAGTAGAGACAATCGGCTGCTCAGGTATGACACATTCTGCTGCTATGGCATCAGAGATCCTTCCGGGTCTGACTGTTATGGAGGCACTGAATACTGACCTTGTATGCGATGCAATTAATACAGCAATGAGAGAGCTCTTCTTACAGATCGTTTATGGTCGTTCACAGAGTGCATTCTCTGAGGATGGACTTGCTATTGGTGCTGGTTTGGAAGACCTTGGTAAAGGACTTCGTTCTCAGGTTGGTACAATGTACGGAACCTTAAAGAAAGGTCCTCGTTACTTAGAGATGGCTGAGGGTTATGTAACCGCTATCGCTTTGGATGAAGAGGATTTGATCATTGGTTATAAGTTTGTAAACCTTGGTAAAATGACTGACTTCATCAAGAAGGGTGATGATCCTAATACAGCTTGGGAGAAAGCTGCCGGACAGTACGGTCGTGTTGACGACGCAGTGAAACTCATCGATCCAAGAACAGATGAAGAAATCGCAAAATAATATAAAGGAGGCAAACATAACATGGCATTATTTGAATCATATGAAAGAAGAATTGACCAGATCAACGCTGTATTAAACAGTTATGGAATTTCTTCTCTTGAAGAAGCAGAAAAAATCACAAAAGATGCTGGACTTGATGTATATAACCAGATCAAGGGCATCCAGCCAATTTGTTTTGAGAATGCATGCTGGGCATACATTGTAGGTGCAGCAATTGCAATTAAGAAAAACTGCCGTCGCGCAGCAGACGCTGCAGCAGCAATCGGTGAGGGACTCCAGTCTTTCTGTATCCCTGGTTCTGTTGCTGATACTCGTAAGGTAGGTTTAGGACATGGTAACCTTGGTAAAATGCTCCTTGAGGAAGAGACAAAATGTTTCGCATTCTTAGCCGGACATGAGTCTTTTGCAGCTGCCGAAGGTGCTATCGGTATCGCAGAAAAGGCAAACAAAGTACGTAAAGAGCCTCTTCGCGTTATCTTAAACGGTCTTGGTAAAGATGCTGCTCAGATCATCTCTCGTATCAATGGTTTTACATTCGTTGAAACTGAGTTTGATCCATACACAAATGAAGTAAAAGAAGTATTCCGCAAATCTTATTCTGAGGGTCTTCGTGCTAAAGTAAACTGCTACGGTGCAAACTCTGTACCAGAGGGTGTTGCTATCATGCACAAAGAGGGTGTTGACGTATCTATCACAGGTAACTCAACCAACCCAACTCGTTTCCAGCATCCGGTAGCTGGTACTTACAAGAAAGAATGCTTAGAGCAGGGTAAGAAATATTTCTCCGTTGCTTCCGGTGGTGGTACAGGTCGTACACTTCATCCAGATAACATGGCAGCAGGTCCTGCTTCCTATGGTATGACAGATACATTAGGACGTATGCATAGCGATGCTCAGTTTGCCGGTTCTTCATCAGTTCCAGCTCACGTTGAGATGATGGGACTGATCGGTGCTGGTAACAACCCTATGGTTGGTATGACAGTTGCTGTAGCTGTTTCTGTACAGGAAGCTGCTGACGCTGGCAAGTTCTAATCTTGTAATTGTTCAATAATAACGTACAATAATAGAAGAGCAGATCAGACAATCGTTGTCTGGTCTGCTTTTTTATTGCCATTATAATGGGAATCCTATATAATAGCGGTGGTATTTTATGACATAATGGACAGAAAGGTATGGTGTTTCGAATGAATTATACGAAATTAACGAACAACTTAATTGACTTAGTGAAAGAAGAGCAGGCAAAACTCGGCTATCGAAAAGAAGCAATCCGTTTATATTATCCATTAAGCAGCTTACAGCATATATTAGGCACAACGGATTCTGCAGAACAATTAACAGAAAAATTACAAAAAGAAGCTGATTTTGCAAAAGATTCTCTTGGCACTTTGGATATATCCTGTCAAAATGAACGGTTCTGCATTGGTATTCCTGCCGTTGGATCTGAATGGGTACACGATCATATGCAGCCGGCAGAATTTATCGTATCTCTCGTGGATCTTGTCGGTTGTCATGGCTGTACAATGGAAGATATCTTTGCATTATTTCATGCACAGGATCAACCTGTTGAAATACAGGAAATTAAAAACGGAGAATTTGACTATCGCATCCGCTTTCTAGAGGGCGACGACCCTTATTATTATTGTTTTAAGGACGAGGAGATCCATATTATATATCATCGTTTTCTACCGGAGGATTATGAGGATTTCAACTTTTAAGATCCGGTTCTAAGCATGGAAATTCAGAATTTTTGACACCGCTATCTTTTTAACATAAAACGAACATATTTCGACTATTAATAAAAAACCGAAAATATGTTCGTTTTTTATTGACAAACATTTGTTCGTATAGTATATTATATACAGAACAAGCGTTCTGTATATACAAAACCTTTATTGCTGACATTTACCAGATTGCATCGTAGCGATGCAGAAACGAGGTGTACTATGAGAACATACAATGGAAAAAGAATCCTTATCACATTAACTTTGGCTTGTCTGCTTGTATTTGGACTGGTGCGAGTATGTAATTCTTCTGAGAGTAGCGCACAAGCCTCAGTGGATCAATCAAAAATCAGTTATGTTTCTGTATTGATTCATTCTTCTGATACATTGTCAAGCATTGCCAATGAATATTATTGCGATGCGTTCGGCTCTGTTCAGGATTATGCCGAAGCCATCCAAGAATATAACAGTTTAGACAGCGATCTGATTTACGCCGGAAACCATCTTATGGTTCCTGTATATCAAGCCAATTAATCCAAAGAAGATTGTATCATCTGCATAATGAAACGAGCATATTTTTTCTCGCCATGCGGATTAAGATGTACACCGTCCTGATAAAACCAATCCGGATGTTTTACTCCTTCTTTTGACCAATAAATGCGCTGTACATTTTTATTGGCTGCAACAACCCGTTGGATCGTATTATTGACATCTTTTTGAATGTCTAAATGTTTTCCATACGTATCGATCCAATAAATGGTTCGATCCTTGCCTAAATAATCAATCAATTTTTGACCGCTCTTTGAATTGAAATTGCCATTGGTTCCCAATGCAATAATGACAATATCCCCTAATTTGTGTTTCTTGTCTAATTGCTTTGCAACATCCAAAGCCTGTACCACTTGTCTGGAAATTTTCGCATCCACAACTGCATTTTCACACTGTTGTTGAAACGCTACAGATGCTCCTAAAAAGACAGAATCTCCAATCACGGTAACAAGGTGTCTCTTGGTAACCGCTTCTTTGCTTGTATTTGCCGGCATATTATCTGCCGGAACTGCAGTATGTAACGCAGATGTTGACTGCGATGGAAGAGTAGATGTACCCTCAACTTTTTTCCCCTTCTCCTCATTTATAAGTTGCTGTTTTTCACGAAGATCCGCTTCTAATTTTCTGGTATCGGAAGCCGGAGCTTTTATAATTCCATAAGATGCAACCAGTATACATAAAAGCAACCCCAAAGCCTTTATGTTTATATTTCGTGATGTTCTTCCTGTGTATTTCATTTTTCCTCCAATCTACTTAATGATATTTCTATAATAAAACTAAAATTGGATAATGCCATAAGTACAAGTAAAAGCTGTATTTTCCAACCACCGCCAGACAATTTGCGCAAAAACTATTCGTGACTGCTTTTTTATGATTCTCAATAAAATTGATCAATAACATATACCATACACTGATCACAAACATTCCACCTTGATATAGAAGCGAATCTGTTCCATATACGAAGTGGAAGAGAATTAAAATTGTACACGTCGAAAGTACAACGCAAATATGTCGCCAAAAAGTCGAAAATGTTACACGACAGAATGAATATTTCTGTCGCATAACACCAAGCAGTATTCCAAGAAAGATATTAAACGCCATAGTATCTGTACCGTAATACACACGCGATGGATCCTCTCCCGGAATATACTTATGAAGCATTTTATAAACTGATAACAATGCAAGTACCCCAAAAAGCCAACAAGCAATCCCTCTCCTCTGTTTGTTTCGTTTTGCATTGCGAATGCTCAACTTACAATATCCCCAAAAAAGCAATGGCCATATCAAATAAAACTGCATTTCGACCGACAAATACCATAAATGTGTAAATGGTGAACTTACTGTGTGTTTTTCAAAATAAGATGCATTTTGTGCAATCTGCCACCAATTGTTATATCCTAAAAATATACTCGCTACTTGTTGACGGATGCCGATCATCTGTGGACTGTTACGTATTGTCATATACGCACATACACACATTACCATTACAAAACATGGGAACATAATTTTTTGTATCCTATTTTGGTAATAAGCGCATATATGAAAGGAACCATTTCGCCACTTTTGCAGGGTAGAAGTAAACATCAAATACCCTGATAGTACGAAAAACAACGGTACTCCCAAAAAACCACCCGGAACATAATTTGGAAAGGCATGATATAAAACAATCCCCAGAATCGCAATCCCCTTTAATGCATCCAATGGAATACGTGTCTTATCCCACTCCCGTGTCTTATCCTGCTGAAATAAAGATAGGTTATTTTGTTGTAAAGCCATTTGATTTTGCAATGTCTTTCGATTTTGTAATACCATTTGGTTTTGTAATACCATAACGAACCCCCTTTTCTGCTCATAAACCAACAACCAATTTGTCATAGTGCAAGTATTTACTTACATTCTCAACTATGATTTTGCTGTGGTCAAGCATGAATTTTACTTTGTAAACCATACTATACACGCTATGTTTTACAATGTCAACCACTTTTTTTCACTGCGCTCAAACTATCCACGTGATTTCTTATTTTGTTAACTCTCTGATGAATACATATCTGAAAGATTGTCTGAGATGTCCTGATTTTAGCAAAGTATCATCCATTTTGGGACGGGACGCTTTCGGAATCCTTTATACATTGTTATACATAATAATTTTGGTTGACAACATAAACTAAATAGTCTAAAATAATAGCCATTAACTGTAATGTTCATTATAGGAAAGAAAGGTTTGGTTATAGCGTGAACGATAAAATTAAAGTAACAAATAGCGAATGGTATGTCATGAACTGTCTTTGGACAGCCGAACAATCATTGCCTTTAATGCAGATAGTTCCTTTGCTAAAGCAAAGTAATGGTTGGAGCAAAAGTACTAGTGCAACAATGGTTCGTCGTATGAGTGAAAAAGGACTTATCGGATATAACGAGCAGGGTAAAACAAAATATTTTTTCCCAAAGGTAAACAAAGAAGATGTTGTTGTTCAAGAAACTAAAGATTTCTTACAGCGTATTTATGATGGAAGTGTAGGAACAATGATGAGTGCACTTGTACGCCAAAACGATCTGTCTTTGGATGACATTCACGAATTACAACAGATTCTGAAAGACGCAGAATCAAAAGCGAAAAAAAGTAAGGAGTAACTGAAAATGGTAGATTTTATGTTATGGTTTTTAGAATCTTCCTTGTTAATATTATTTGTACTGGGAATACGCAAAATATTCAGTGGAAAAATCAGCTATCGTGCTATTTATGCATTATGGCTTGTTGTTGTATTTCGCTTTATGATCCCGGTAAATATTATCCCAACCCCTTTTGGTTTTGCAGATAACATGAAAAAATCGCTTGATCATCTTGAGCTAGAACTTTCTACCGCTGCGAATAACCCTGCAGCGATACCGCAAAAAGCACCAAATTTCACGTTACAAAAATCTGCCAACAAAAGCATTGGTGATACAGAAATAACTGCTAACAATACAAAAGACACAACCGTCGAACATAATAATGTTTTGACAAACTCTGAAGAAACGCATAGCTTAAATACGCCGCAGAAGCAGGAGAGAAGTCGTGACAACTCACTTTCATTGCTATTACTTGCACTTCCAATAAAGCAAATAGCCATGACCATATGGGGAATTGGAACGGTTCTCTTGTTGTTGTGTTTTGTATTGTCTAATCGACATATGACTAAACAGCTGCATAAATATCGTGTTTTTATTTCGCGAGTTGGCAATCTCGATATATTTGCTGTTGATACTATTCCAACACCGTGCTTATACGGCTTGAGACATCCAGCCATTTACATCCCGTCATTTTTGTTGGATGAGCAGGATCCACGCCATGTCTCACCAAACGAACTTCGACATATTATTGCTCACGAATCCGTACATTACCAGCATAAAGATTATATCTGGTCGATTCTACGCATGGCATTATTAACAGTCTACTGGTTCAATCCGCTGGCATGGATTGCAAGCAGTTGTTCTAAAAAAGATGCAGAACTATATTGTGACGAAACGGTATTGCAGCAGATTGGCTCGAAACAGCGTTTTGAATATGGTAATCTATTGATCAAACTTGCTGCAAAACCAATGATTGGCGGTTTTTGTTATTCCGTTGTACCAATGAGTCGCAAAGGGCGGGAGATGGAACGACGGATCAAAGAGCTAAGCTGTCCACAGAAACGCTGCAAATGGTTGATATTTCCAATGTTTCTGTTGCTGCTATTTGGAACAGTCATCACCTGCAGTACCGGTACTGGCCTAGCAGCAAAAAACAAAGCAACAGAAACATCTTCTGTAGCTATAAACGAGACTTTAGCACAAGTATATGCTCAAAATTTTTATTCGCATAATTTTGTGATGAATTCTTTGTCGGAAAAAAGCTTTGCAGAGCAGGCATTGACTATTAACACCTCGTCTTGCAATCAATCAAATGCCTCCTTCGCAAATGTATTGCTGGCAAGCAACAATGTTTCAAATACAATAACCGTAGAAGATACTATAGATGCCACAGATTATAAACTGTGCGAATCTTTGTTCCGCCGTTATGTTTCCGCATTTACAAATGCTATAAATACCGGTAATACAAAATTTTTAAAAACAGTACTTGCAGCAGATGCATACCATCAACAGAGTTCACTTGCCAAAAACTACTACAAACGCGGTATTCGCGAAAATGCTAAGTCTTTGGAAGTAACCTCTGTGCTTATTATGTCAGTAAAATAATCGCTATTTTGTAACAGATATTGATTACCGCTGCTTCTTTTGGTGCAATTGTACCGCTGAAGCAGCTTGACGTTTCTTATCATCATCCAACGCTGCATAATGCTTACGTGTTGTATTTACATCATTATGTCCCAAGACCTCTGCAACCAAATAAATGTCGCCTGTTTGGCGATACAACGAAGTACCATAGGTACTTCGTAATTTATGCGGTGTAATATGCTTAAACGTTGTTACCTGACTTGCATATTCCGTCACCAGATTCTCAACGGCCTGTACACTAATACGGCGTCGCTGGATGGAATAGAAGAGTGCATGTTCATGACCTTCTTTCGGAATAATTTTACTTCTGGAATCTTCAATATAATTCATCAAAGCTTCCCGAACTTCTGCTCCAAAATAAACAAACTCCTCTTTACCACCTTTTCGAATAATACGAATTCGATTATCTCGAAAATCCAGATCTTCAATATCCAGACCAACACATTCAGAAACACGGATACCTGTTCCTAAAAACAACGTAAATATGGCAATATTTCTTAATCGATTTTTTTCATAGTAGGTTTTCTTGATCCCGGTTAAATTATCGCCACCATGTTCCACCAATTCTAATAATTCATTTACCTCGGAAGAATCCAATCGAATAATTTCTCGATCATGTAATTTGGGCATATCTACAACAACGGTAGGATTATTTTGAAGCTTACCACGCTTTTGATAATATAGATAAAAACTGCGTAAAGAGGCCATTTTACGATGAATACCACGTTCATCGTTTGTAAATTCCTGCCCATCGTATGTATACAGCTTCAAATATTCCATATATTCCTCGATATCTACCGGCTCTAATTGGTCTAAATATGACAATTCAATATCAGAAATCGGCTTAGACGCAAACAAAGGATTCGCACTCTGTAAAAAGCGAAAAAAAGTACGTACATCATAAGCATAACCAATCCGAGTCTTAATTGTTGTTGTCGGTTCAATTCCCCGAAAATAATCTTTACAAAAACTAGGAAGTTCCTGCAAAAGATCACGCAGCCTGCTGATATTCGTTGTATTTAATTGTTGATGATATGTTTTTGTACGTTTCGTACCCATAAAAATCACAAATTCCTTTCTAAGTTCGCTAAAAACCACAAAGTAAACTATAACTTGCAAAGCATTCACAGACGACATTTAACATTGCCAAAAGTCTCATCAAGTGAAAAAGCTTTAATATATTCGGAAACATACATATATTATACCCGAAATATGTCGTTTTGACAATATCTCTTTGGTAAACTGGGGTTTATCCAAGAGATTGATTTTAGCAAATACTGCTCTTCTTTCTCCATTTTATTATGACAGAAATTTGAAACTCAGACCTTTTGACACCCTAATCTTGTTAAGGAACACAGAGTCGCTTGCGACTCTTTCGCGCTCGAGCGGTGCTGTTTACAGCTAACTTCTTCTCCGCGAGATGCGCATCCTCGCGGAGCGTTTTTTACTTTATAGGAAACTTCTCGTTTCCTATAAAGTAAAAAAAGATGTTGACAGCTTTTATAGCCTTCAACATCTTTTATCATGTATGTATAAAATTATTTCGTCATTCGCCTGCTGATCGCAAATTCTAACGCAGCCAAATCATCAGAACTTAACTTCTGATTGACCAAATATTCTGTAATAAATTGTGAGACCGATCCATTGTACAATTTATTTAACAAAGCTTTCGTTTCGATTTCCTGCACTTTTTTCTTAGATACGTTTGCTCGACATATAAAGCCAGGATCTTCTCTGGTGATCGCACCTTTTTCGATCAAACGTTTGATCACTGTATAAGTTGTATTTTTCTCCCAGCCAATATATTCTTTGATGATCTTGGAGATATCTTTTGCAGCCAGCGCCTTATTAGACCACAATAACTCCATAACATTTAATTCTCCCTCATGCAAACGTAAATCTTTCATAATCGCTACCTCGTTTCCTGTCGATTTCATCCGACAACAAATTAATTCTACATATTAAGAATAAAATCGTCAATGGCAAAACTGCACAATTAAAACAGTCTACAATTGTGTAACTTTTAATACTACAATTGTAGACCACAATATCTTTGATTCTACCGATGTAGAAACCACTAATTATAGGCCTTGCCTGATTTAATAAATTACAATTTTTTAGTCTTCTTTTAGTTTTTTCAGTAATTTTTGAAAATAATCCGGCAATGGAGCGTCAAATTCCACATATTTTTTAGTGGTTGGATGGATAAAACCCAGTGTTTTTGCATGAAGTGTCTGTCCTGTTAATGCGTAGGGACTCTTCTGTGGTCCGTACACGGTATCTCCTAAAATCGGGTGTCCGATACTGGACATATGAACACGGATCTGATGAGTACGGCCTGTTTCCAAATTGCAAGCTATATAATTAAATTTTCGATTTAGATGATCTAATACCTGATAATGTGTAACTGCCGGCTTTCCGTTTTTTTCGTTGATCGCCATTTTTTTGCGATCAATTGGATTCCGTCCTATTGCACCTGTTATTGTGCCTTGTTCTTCTGATAGATTATTCCATACGATGGCATGATAGGTTCGTGTAATAGAATGGACCGCCAATTGTTCTGCAATAAATTGATGTGCCTTGTCATTTTTGCAGACTACAAGCACTCCTGTAGTATCTTGATCGATACGATGAACAATTCCCGGTCGCATCACACCATTGATCCCGGAGAGTGAATCTTTACAATGGTACAAGAGTGCATTAACCAACGTCCCCTCATAATGTCCCGGTGCAGGATGTACCACCATTTGTTTTGGCTTATTTACAACAATAATATCCTGATCTTCATATAAAATATCAATCGGAATATTTTGTGCTATAATGTCCGGTTCACGAAGTTCTTCAGGCTCAAAGTAAATCTCATCATGTTCCATCACTTTATAACTGCTTTTTACTGCCTTACCATTTATCAATACTCTTCCATTTTGAATTGCTTTTTGAAGTGCTGCTCGCGAATAATCCGATAGCATTTTTGACAAATATTTATCTAGCCGAAGTCCTATCACATCTTGATCCGTTACTCGAAAGCAAATGTTTTCATTCCTGCCTGACATAGCTCACCTCGCAAAATCTTCTTCTTTGTAATAAAATAACAATAATAGTAATGCGATCACGGCTCCGACCACAACATAACAATCTGCAACATTAAATACAGGAAAATGAATCAATGAAAAGTAAAAAAAATCGACAACATATCCCCGTGCAAAGCGATCGATCATATTACCAATTGCCCCAGCTGCGATCAAAACAATGGCACTCTGCAGCGGTCTCCATTTCCTGCCACTGCCCATCTTGCAATAAAAATAACACAGCCCACCAAATATGATAAGAGTGACGATCAATAATAAAACTCTTTGATTTTGCAAAATTCCAAACGCAGCGCCTCTATTTTCTAAATATTCCAATTGAAACACTCCGGGAATAAGTATAACATCCGGATGTCCCTGCAAAAAATGCACAGCAAGATATTTGCTTCCCTGATCAATTGCCAGCAAAAGAAACAGGGCAATCACTCCTAAAACATGTTGTCTTTTCATTCTTGTTCCTCATTTCCATCTACACAAAATCAGTTGATTATGTTGTAATTACTGCGTCTACCACCTACATAAACTCTTATATATGATCATGCCGCAAATTACCACAGCCAACACTTATGACTATTTCTTCATTTGATTACGCTCATGATTACGCTCACGTTATTTCCTTCGCTGGTCACGCCGTAATCACAGCATCAAGTGCCTGAGATAGCTCTTCATCGGTGACATCATCTGTCATTACTGCATTTCCAAGGCCATCCAACAAAATAAAACGAATCTGCCCTGCATTCATTTTTTTATCATTCTTTGACACACGAATAATATCTTCTTTTGTTAAGCCTTCAACTGTTGTTGGCAACTGCATCTGCTGAATCATCTCACAAATAGTTCGATACTGTGCTTCTGTAATCATATTTCTCAAATAAGATAAATACGATGCTGCAACCATACCGATGGCAACACATTCTCCATGAAGAAGTTCAAAATTCTTTAATTTTTCAATGGCATGACCAAGGGTATGACCAAAATTCAGCAGAGCACGCTCTCCCTGTTCCTTCGGATCATTTTCGACAACTTGCCGCTTGATATCACAACTTCCGTAAATAATCTCCGCTAATGCGGATAAGTCTCTATCATTCAATGCCATAATATTCTTTTGAATGGTATCAAAATAATTCATATCCTTGATCAATCCATGTTTAATAATTTCACCAAACCCCGAAAAATATTGTTCTTTTGTCAATGTCTTCAATGTAGAAACATTCATATAAACTGCCGATGGCTGATGAAATGCACCTACCATATTCTTATATCCACGGAAATCAACGCCGGTTTTTCCGCCAATACTGCTATCTACCATAGCAAGTAGAGAAGTCGGCAACTGGATAACACGAATCCCTCGCAAATAAGTTGCCGCAGCATATCCGGTCATATCACCTACAACACCACCACCAAGCGCAAGCAAAATGTCTTTGCGATCAAAATGTGCCTTGATCAATACTTCATATAAATCTTCAATGACATCCAACGTTTTCGAAGATTCCCCAGCCGGAAACGAAAATACGCAAACATATGCAGCTGCCTTTTGGGCAATAGTCTTCACTTTTTCTGCATAATGAGCTCCCACTGTATCATCGGTTACAATACATATTTTATGCGACTGAAGTGCAAAGTTCTGTAATACCTCTTCTAATCCATCATAATTGTCTGCCAAAGTAATATCATACAAGGGTTTGCCATCATAATGTACTGTCATTTTTTGTTTTGTCATAGTAAAGAACCTCCATGTTTGCATTCTCTATTCCACAAAAGGAAAGAGGGCTTATTCGGCCCCCTCTCGCATTCATATAAGAATCATTGTGATTATAATTCCGGATCAATAAAACTGAATGGATTGGCATCCATTGCAGGAGCCTGAGGCTGCGCTGTCGGTGCCGGTGTAACACCCGGTGTCTCAAACATTCCACCAAGATCCATTAACGGATCATCAATAATGCCATTACTTGCTCCGTCTGCTGCTGGTGCCGGTTCAGCCGCTGCAGGTGTTTCCGCAACAGTTTCCATTCCACCGATCAGATCGTTTGTATTGAACATATCTGCTCCACCGAGAAGATCATTCGCTGCCGGTTCTGTTCCACCAATCAGATCATTGGCTGTCGTTTCGCTGCCACCGATCAGATCGTTTGTAGCAAACATATCCGTTCCACCTCCAATCAAGTTATCGGCTGTCGGCTCACTACCACCGATCAGATCGTTACCACCAAGAATGTCATTCGGTACCGGCTCACTCATTGCAGGCTCTGTTCCACCGATCAAGTCATTGCCACCAAACATATCTACTCCACCGAGCAAATCGTTTGCTACCGGTTCACTTGCTGCAGGCTCTGTTCCGCCAATTAGATCGTTATCAGCGAACATATCTGCCCCACCGAGAATATCATTCGATGCAGACTCGCCGCCACCAATCAATCCATTATCCACTGGAACTGCTGGTTCTTCAGCAGGCGTTGTGATCCCAGGAATATCCATCAGCATCGGATCTGCCGCCGGCGTTGATGGTGCAGTTGCATCTACAGTCGGAATATCTAAGCCCAAATCTAGGGAAACTGAACTTCCCGCCTCTGTTTGTGCAGGTGAATCCGATGAAATGTCTAACGATATATCACCTACCGGTGACATATCTACGGATGAAACATCCAAACTAACTCCATTATCCTCCGCTGCAGGTGCTGTATCCGATGTAATATCTGAAGATACATTCAGAGTGATTCCCTCATTCAAGGTACTAGCTACCTCCTGCTCTGCATTAACTCCGGCAACATCAGCGATCGAACCTGTTGTGCTTTCTGTATTGTCTGACGGAAGATCGCTAAAAGATCCCTCTGATGAAACCGGAACTGTAAAGGATACCGGTTCAACAGGCACTTCCTCAACCTTAGGTGCATCAGCATTATCATCTGGCAATTCAACAAATGGAGCCGGAGAACCAATATTGATCGGAATGATTCCAGGATCATCCATTACCATATCAGCACTTGGCGCCTCATTCATCAATTCCTCTAATTCAGGAACAAAAATAGAAAAGCTCTCGCTGTCCAGCATCTCAATCTGTGCCTCTGCAAGTTTCTTAAACTGTAATCTATAATTTTCATAGCTCTGTACAAGTTTACGCACATGATTTCTTGTTTCTTCCAACTCACGATTAGCTTTTGCTTTTGTAATCTCCGTTTGTGCCTGTGCCTCTCTGCGCAGTGATTCAATCTCTGCCTTAGCCTCTCTTGTCATTGCTTCTGCCTTTGCAGTTGCTTCAGACATAACAGAGTCGGCCTGTGTCTTAGCAGCCTCCTGTGTTTCTGTCGATGTCTTCTCAGCAAGCACCAGAGCCTTCTGGAGTGTGGATTCCATTTTCTTGTAATACTGGATTCCCTCACTCAAAGAACTGATTTTCTCTTTTAAGCTTTGATTTTCTTTGTACAACTCCTCATAACTGCCACGAATTTCCTCCAAAAAGTCATCTACATCCTTTTTGTCGTATCCTCCCATCTTCGATTTAATTTCTCGATTCTGGATATCAATTGGTGTAAGCATACTCATACCTCCCTAAATGTATTGTTGTACCATGATGTGATATCTTCCCTTTTTTGATCGTACACCTGTCTGACGAAATCGGTATTTTCCATATCCTCTGACAGATATAATATCTCCTTCTCTCAGAAGTTTTGCATTCTCAGTACAACACTTTCCGTTAATATATATATTGCCATCCCGGATCAGTTGTAACCCCTGTGTACGCGAAGTGCGAATTGCAACTGACAACACTGCATCTAACCGCGGCGTTGTTACGCTTCCCGAAATGTCTTTATATTTTTGTTCCCAGTGGAGTTGGTTTAATGGGATACATTCTGTCTTCACAGTAGTATGACGGATTCGATCTAATTCCAAGATCAAGCTCTCCATATTGGATTTACAAAAAACATATCCAACGGCCGCCGAAGCACCTTCCGGTCCCTCCATCCGTACAAGAATGTCTCCTATCTGATCTCGTTCCAATCCCATCCCCATGACCGTCCCCAAGTAGTCACGATGTGTCAATGCTTCGCCAAACTTCCGGTTTACCGGCGCGATCCTGATACATGATATAGGAAACTGTGTATCAGATATTCGATCCATATATTCCGGTGGCATAAACATAAGAACTCGACGATCAGCCTCTTCATATCCGCCATAAGCATATAATGGCAGTTGTTCCACATGTGTATCCGGATATAATTCTGCCAATGCCTGACAGGCTAACTCCTGCTGTGTGATCGTTACGAAATCACTATAAACACAAATTCCACGTTGATATGCCATATTGCCCAAATCCCGAAAACGCTTGTATAATATTTGGTCTTCTTTTGAACGTGGCATTCTTAAAATTCCTTATTCAGCGTCGGGATATTAAATCCATCTCCCTCAGCCATATTTTTAATATAATCGCCGGATATATCAATATTTTTAGGTGAAAACACAAATATGTAACGGGAAACCTGACGCATATTTCCGGAGATTGAAAAAATACAGCCGGAAATAAAGTCCATAATACGCTGTGCTTCCATAATATCAATGCCCTCGAGATTAACAACGACAGGCTGTCCATCCATCAAAACTTCGCACACCTGCTGTGACTCTCCGAAATTACTTGGCTTGATAATACATACTTCCAAACCGTTTGGTGCCGTACGAATAGGAACGACCTTATTGGTCGATGTCCGAAAACTGGTTCGTTTCGGCTGTGGTGCCGGCTCATCATAATCATCAAAAGATGGTGCTTCCTGTTTAGCAGCTCGCTTCTCCTCTCGATAGCGCGGTCTTACTTCTTCTTCCTCAACATAATCATCCGCAAAATCGTCATCATAATCTTCATCTTCCGGTGCAAGTTTGAACCAATTTAAAATTGAATCAATTCCCATGTTATAACCTCATTTCTGTATGAAGAACTTCATACATATATTTTGTGCTCAAACAATCTCTGTGATCATAAAATGTCTATCATACGCTGATTGCTTAAACAGCATAATTCCTTTCTCCGAAAATCCCGGTACCAACGCGCACATGAGTTGCTCCTTCTTCAACAGCAATCTCGTAGTCGTTGGTCATTCCCATAGAAAGAACATTCATATCAATATTATCAATGTTTTTCGCACTAATGTCAACTAACAATTTGTGTAATTTATGAAAAATCGGACGATTTTCTTCTGGTTTTTCGACAAATGGCGCTATCGTCATTAAGCCTCGCACATGAACACGTGGCAATTTGGCAATCTGTCGGATCAAACTCTCGGTTTCTTCAGGCTTGATTCCAAATTTACTATCCTCACCAGCAACATTAACTTCTACTAGAATATTTGCATGAACATCCTTTTTCTCACATTCTTTTTCGATTGCCTCAGCCAAATGGAGCGAATCCACGGAATGGATCAAACCGGCTCGTCCAACCACATATTTTACTTTATTCGTCTGTAAATGTCCGATGAAATGCCATTCCAGATTTTTAGGAAGCGCCTCATATTTTTCTTTCATTTCCTGTGCTTTATTTTCACCAAACTGTGTTTTACCGGCATCTATCGCTTCCTCGATCATCTCGATCGGCTTTGTCTTGCTCACAGCGATCAGCGTAACCTCTTTCGGATCACGACCACTGCGTTCACAAGCTTCATCAATCTTTTGCTGTACCTTGATCAAATTTTCACGTACCATAGTCTTTCATTCCTTTCTAATATATGATCTGATTTTCTTTCATCAGCTTTGGATTCAAAATAATATGGTCATATGTTGACAGTCCATATACCGTATTATTTTTTGCAATTGTATATTCTTCATTTTCATACAATTTGTCAATCAATTGAAAGCGGCAATACCCTTGATTACAATTATATACGCCGTTTAACGTTTCTGTCTGTGACAGCGTCGTTTCTTTCGACGAAGCATTATCCTTACGGATCACCGTGCCTGCCTCAAAGGAATCCTTGTCAATATACACCATATCGTTATCATCGATGTAATAAACATCAATTGCCACAAGCTTATTATCGGTAACCGATTTCAAATAATAAGTGCCGTTATCATCGTTTGGTCCATTTGATAAATACTCCTTCGGGAATACATAGCATTCCTTTTTTATAATGGAAGAATTCGGTATTTTCAAGCCTTGCGCATGATTGAATTCAATATGAACATCAATATAACGATTTTCCAAATATTGGATCATATATTGATTAAGATCTAATTTGGCATATTGCCCGCCGTTGCTTGTATACGTCGTTACCGGAACACTCATCGACAGATCATCTTTTTGCATGGTGATCTTAATCTGCTTCTGTCCGCTAAGCTTTTGAAACTGTTTGCTTGTAAGTGGCAATATGATCGACCAATTTTCACTTTTTACAAGCTTATATACGTTCGTCCCACTCGCCGCCTTAGAAGAAGGACGAAGCTGTTTCCAATGATCTGTCGTATCCTTAAAATAATCTTCCTTAACATCCTGATAAGAAACATTTTCCATACCATCCGTTACAAACGACACAACACCTGTCTGCTTTGCCTTGACCACTTCAAAGCCAACCGCCTGATCGGTATTATCCTTGATCAGCTTCTGCAATCGAGATTCGAAATTAACGGTTGAAAGCTGCAACACGGTATTATCAATATCATAGCGAAAATTTGATATTTTGTTATAGGAAGACAACGTAAAATCTTCACGAAAATTAGAAATGCTGTCGCGTATCTCTCTAGTATCTTGCGCACTAAGCTCCACACTTCCAGTATCCATCTCCGACAATTTCTGTGCAATGTCTCCTGTTCCATCTACTGAATATACATTTGTACGCAGACCAACACGATCACCTTCGCCCACATAGTAATTAATGTATCCGGCCTTTTGCGTATTCACCAATACTTCGTCTCGTAAGATCAATCCGCGGATCGTTTCATCATCTGCAATCTGCGTTTCATTCACTTCATAGATAGATAGATGATCTTTTGTCATGGACATAATAAACATAACTAAAAGATACAGTGAAAATAAGCAGAGAATAACTCCAAGGGTTTTAGATCTGCTTCGTTTCATCGATACGATATTACCTGTTTTTTTTCTATTTGCCATGGAGTTGTCACCTCTCTTCACATTCTCACTTTATTTTTACAAACCACTCTTTATTATAATCTTTTTTGTAGATTTTGTCCATATTTTGACGTTTATGTATATTTTTCCAATAAAGATTAAAGCAACATTGAGTGCAAAGTTTGAGTGTATAATTTGAATCTCTCTGGTAATACTTAGAATAACCATAATAAAAAGGAGGTTACTACATTGAAGACATTGGATTATATTTTATTAACGTTAGTGATCATCGGTGCGATCAACTGGGGACTGATCGGCTTCTTACAGTTCGATCTGGTCCGTGTATTATTTGGCGATATGAGTTTGTTGTCACGTATCATCTATGCAGCAGTGGGCATTGGCGGACTATATGCGATCAGCTATTATGGTAGGATCCGTTCCCAGTCATAATTTGGGGCAAGGCAATTACTATAGTTCTCTGCTGGCAGAAATCACTATGTTGTGGCTGCAAAATGCTTAGTATTCTTTGAAATAATAAGCAATATGTAACACAACAGCAGCTTCGGATGTGCGAAGCTGCTGTTGTGTTATTTTATATATTCTAACAGTTTATTCATTTGCAGATATAGGCTTTCGCCACCGACTGCTTTCAAGACAACAGATATATAGCCATTGCCCTCTTTGTCCTTTGAATACAAGATCAAACAAGAACCCGCCTTCTGCGTTGTTCCGGTCTTACCTCCAATAACCTTTACGCCTTTCGGAGCTGTTGCTGTTCCGATCAAATAGCGATCTGTCGTCTTAAAATATTTCGTATGTTTTTTGCCGTCTTTGTCAGTATATTTTGCCTTATAATTTGGTTGATTAATAATATCCATAAATGTATCATACTGCAATAATTCATGAAAAACCAAATACAGGTCATATACGGTAGTATAATGCTTATCGTCATGCAGTCCATGCGGGTTGACAAAATGCGAATCAATTGCGCCAAGATCTTTCACTTCGTCATTCATCATATCAACAAACTTTTCAACACTACCACCAACATGTTCTGCAATGGCTACTCCTGCATCATTTCCTGAAAAGACCAAAAAAGAATACAAAAGATCACGCAATACGATCTTATCTCCTTCTTTAAAACCGCACAACTTAGCACCATATTCCGTAATATTGGCTGCATCATGACTAAATGTGACTGTATCATCTAAATTACCGTATTTCAAAGTAACAAGTGCTGTAACAATCTTAGTAATGCTTGCCGGATACATTCTATCATAAATATTTTTGGAAAACAGCATCTTTTGCTTCGTATCATTTACGATCATTGATGCTCCCGCTGTCATAACACTATCACTGCCCTCTTTGGACTGTTTATTTTTAGGGATCACACAGATATCTTGTGAAAGGTAATCCAAAGAGTATGCACCGCCACTTGCCACTACAGTACCTGTTTGCATTTGAGGGCGATAATTCAAGCTGCTCTCTCCGGATGAACCGCATCCGGAAACACACAATGTAACCGCTAAAAATAATGCGGTCAATTTGCCGTATTTTTGTATTGTATTTCTCATTCTGCCAACCCTTCTTTTCTAAGCACTTCGCGCCATTCCAAATCTCCACGGTCTAATGCTTTGACAAGTAGTTCTGCTGTTGCCAAATTCGTTGCAAACGGAATATTATAGGTATCACACAAATGGATCACTGTATTTACATCCGGTTCATGTGACTTTGGAGATAACGGATCCCGCAAAAAAATCACCATATCTATCTCGTTATGTTCGATCTGTGATGCCAATTGCTGTTCACCACCCAAGTGACCGGCAAGATATTTATGCACCGACAGATTTGTTACCTCCTCGATCAACCGACCTGTCGTTCCCGTTGCATATATATCATGCTTACTCAATATTCCGCGATAAGCAATTGCAAAGTTCTGCATTAATATTTTCTTTGCATCATGCGCTACCAACCCAATATTCATATGTTGTTCACCCCTTTAATTCTATCAAAGTATTTTTAGGAAATATATCCCGCTATAACTCTAAATCCATATCAATGTCCCGCTCTGCATCACTTCCATACATATTACGCATAGAAAATCCACCTTTGCTGGATTTGGCAGGTTGTATGCTGATATTCATGATCAAACCTATTCCGATCATGGATGATAACATCGAACTCAGTCCATTGCTCAGAAACGGTAATGGAAGTCCGGTATTTGGGAACATAAATGTTGCAACACTTATATTTGCAAATACCTGAAACATATACATAGATGCTACTCCCATTGCAATCATCTTCCCCAATAAATCCTGTGCCTTTCCAGCCACACTAAAGCACTTAAAGATCACAATCGCAAGCAGTATCAAGATCAAACAGCAGCCCAGGAAACCAAACTCTTCTCCAATGACGGACCAAATAAAATCACTCTCACGTACACCTACGCTGCTATAGTTTCTACCGACTTTAGCATCTCCGCCATCTTGCAAAAACTTGCCATATATTTTGCCCGAGGCTATTGCTCGAATAGAGTGCAGCTGCTGATAATTATATTTCTCCGAGTTTGGAAAGGTATCCGGATACAGCCATGACATGATTCGATTATACTGATACCCTATCAACAGTCCATTATGTGGCTGCTGAATATACCAAGCACCTACAATACCGATTGGAACAAACAGCAATATGATCGGCACTATAATGCGATAGGACAACCCCGCTGCAAATATCATTACGACCATGATAAATGCAACGACCAGACTGGAACTTAGGTCAGGCTGTTTTAAGATCAATAACATTGGAACTGCTGTTATTACTAACGTCAATACTAATGTTTTGACCTGGGACATTTTACTGGACCGCCTTACTAAGAAAACTGCCAGCGTCAAAATAAATATAATCTTCATTAACTCTGTCGGCTGAAATGTCAGTCCCAGCATACGAATCCAGCGCTTGGCATCTGTACCATTGTTAGTTCCCAGCGGCGTATACGTAGCCAAAACAAGTATAACACCTATTACATAAAATATTGCTGTAAACTGACAGATAAAATGATAGTCTAATACCGACAAAATGGCAATGATCACGATTCCCATGCAGATTCCCATGATCTGGCCCTTCATATAAGACATTCCATCATCTTCTCCACCTGCCAGTCGAACTGCAAATGCACTGATCATACATAACACCAGTACAACACCAAGAAGAGAAATATTGTAACGCTTCCAGTCATATTGTTTGATACGATTTATCATCTTAAATTCATCCCCATTTACCCAGCATGTTTCAATTTTGTGTCAACAGTTTATCCGCAGCCGAACCTATTCAGATTCTTTACTTGCGGAAATTTCTGGATCCTTTGATCGGAATATTAGCCAACAATGCATTGACTGTCTCTGACCCAACTTCTGTTTTTGCCATTTTGATATCTAACTCATCCGTATCAATATCCAAGTATTTGGATATCACCTGAATGATGTCATTTTTCATCTGATCCATTAACTCTGGAGAGCAAACAGCGCGATCAGAAGTAATGGCAACTTTTAGTCGATTCTTAGCAATATCACTGCTTGAACCGGAACTCTTAAAAAAATTTGAAAAAATACTCATATCTTCTCCTCCATACGCTATATGCGCAGTAATATTATTTCTTAAAAATTGCCTTTAACTTCTGGAACAATCCATTAGTTGCTTCCAGATTCAAGTAAGGCACTTCCTCGCCCAAAATACGATGACAAATATTCATATATGCCTGTCCTGCCTGACAGTCTTTACCAACGAGCGGCTCACCTTGATTGGTTGAAATAACAATATTTTCATCATCCGGCACAACGCCGATCAGATCAACAGCCAGGATTTCAACAACATCTTCGCTTGACATCATGTTTCCCTCTTTGACCATATCGGTACGCAAACGGTTAACTACCAAGTGAGTAGATCCAATCTCATTTGCCTCTAACAGACCAATGATACGATCTGCATCACGGACAGCAGACACCTCCGGTGTCGTTACAACCAATGCACGGTCTGCTCCTGCAATCGCATTTTTAAATCCCTGCTCTATACCCGCCGGGCAATCCATTAATATGTAATCAAATTCTTCTTTCAGATCGTCCGCAAGTTTTTTCATCTGCTCTGGTGTAACAGCTGTTTTATCCTTAGTCTGTGCGGATGGCAGCAGGTAAAGATTTGGATAGCGCTTGTCTTTGATCAACGCCTGCTTAATACGGCAGTTGTTCTCAACAACATCAACCAGATTATACACAATACGGTTTTCCAGTCCCATAACTACATCTAAGTTACGAAGTCCTATATCCGTATCGATCAATACTACTTTTTTGCCCAACATAGCAAGACCGGTTCCGACATTTGCCGTAGTTGTTGTCTTACCTACACCACCTTTACCGGATGTAATTACGATTACTTCACCCATTGTTTACCTCATTTCTGCATACGCCACTCTGTCTTGATTACTCTATTACTTCTATAATTCCGGATCATGCCCGTATGCTGACACAATCCCGCAAATTATATTGTACCAAAAAGCGATAAGGAAATCCACTTTTTTCGTGAAAAATCACGAAATTACAATCGAATATCCCCCATCACATCTTTATCCAATGGTTCAATATAAATATTTCCATCTTCCCAAAATGCAATCTTGGTTTCTTTTTCTTTCTTCTTTCTTGGCTTATCCGGGGAACGTGCAATCGTATCTGCGATACGGATCTGCACCGGATCCATATCCAGTGCAACAACAAACGCATTCGTATTTCCGGAAGATCCTGCATATACATTGCCCTTTAAGGATCCAAGAATGATCACATTCCCCTTAGAAACTACTTTTGCCCCTGCTTTGACATCTCCAATGATGATAATGCTGGTTTCCACATCCAACACCTGTCCGGAGCGAAGATTTCCTTTGAAAAACTGTCCTGTACTGTAGTCGATCTCTTCCTGTCTGTTTTCTATGCTATTTTGAAATGCTGTCTCCAAAGCCTCGTCCTCTTCCATGATACACGGAATCAGTAAATGGCAATTTTCCTGAATACAGTCTACCAGCTGCATCTTTTCATCATCGCTCAGCTTTTTCCCTTGAAAAGATACTGCTTTCGTCGCTTCTCCCCAAAAGGCTGCTGACTCCTTAAATTTCTCGCTGACCGCCTGCTTAAGTTCTTCAAACGCAGCTTCCTCGTTCAGTACAATAACAATGCCTGACTTGGTGCCTTTCATTGCTACTAATTCACTCATAGATCTCCTCCATTCCTCATACGATAGATTAATCCGTATGCGTTGTATTGGATTCCGGCATTTTAATCTTACCGGATACTTTCTTTTTGTTCTTACTAAAGTAATATTTATAAACATCTCTTGCCGTCTGTGCAGCATTGGATGATGTAAAACCGTTAGGTATTACGCAAGTTACAGATATTTCAGGATTCTTGTACGGTGCATAAGAGACAAAATATGCATGGTTGGCATGCAATTTACTCTGCTGAGCCGTTCCTGTCTTGCCGGCGATCTTTACTTTCATTCCGCTGAACATAGATCCAATGGAGCTTCTGCTTCCATTGACCACTCGATACATTCCGTTATGAACTGCTTTCCATGTCGAGTTAGCAATATTCACCTTATTACGAACCTTTGCATGATTATCCAGTATCACATTGCCATTGACATCCTTTACCTGATCGATCAAGGTCAGATCATAGCAGGTACCACTGTTGGCAACCGTTGTAACATAACGGGATAACTGGATTGGCGCATAACTATGTGTTGCCTGTCCAATTGCAGAACGCACAGCATCTGTCTTGGAGAAGTTCGGCTCACTTTCCGGAAGTTCGACACCGGATTTATCTGTCAATCCAAACATATCCGCATATTTTTTTAGCCGCGATAAACCGCGCGCATTATTTACCTGCCCGTGTGTAAGACCACTCAGTTTATATCCTACGGTATAGAAAAAGTAGTTACAAGACACTTCCAACGCACCAGATACGTTAATGCTTCCATGACCTGCCGTACTCCAACATTTTGGAGACGGTGTGATCTTATCAAACGTAACATTATCATGGATCATTGTTCCGGTACTGATCACTCCTTCTTCTAATCCCGCTACAGAAGATACGACCTTAAAGGTAGATCCCGGTGCGATCTTTTGCTGTGTTGGTCGGTTCATCAGCGGAGATGAAGTATTCTGTGTTAAATATGAATAAAAATAATCCGAATCAACCTGATTTGCCATCTTATTATTATCGTAACTCGGATAAGAAACCATAGCCTTTACATCACCAGTCTTAGTATCTGTTACAACGATGGAACCCGAACACGGATCCAGACCAAGCTGTCCCGGCGTAATCTCCAATTTACGGATCTTACCGGTCAAGAAAGAATACGGCGATGTAATACCATGCTTAACCTTACTGTATTCCTGAGCATTGTATTTGATATCACCTTGATCAAATAACAGCAGGCAGCAGTCCTGCCCTGATATTTCATAATGATAGATCAAATAACTGTATACCATCTTACTGTATGTTGTATCATCTTCCAACAGTTTTAATCCATAATCGACCAATTTTTTGTATATTTCTTCCGTACTGTAATAGGAATCACCAATCTTTAGCACACTCAGATCAATCCAATTGGCAGAAATTGCATACTGCAAATATTGACTGAGACTAATCTTCCCATTTTGGTACTTTTTATAGGTATCATCTGACGTATCTATGTCATCCGTCAAAACAGTCCCCTCATTCTTCAACGCAGTATAAAAATATGAAACGAAATCCTGCATGTCTTCCGGAAGCTGTTTGTAAGTTTTTTTGCTGTCCGCTGCCAAATATGTCTTTAATCTGCTCATAATACGTTTGGATTTTGTCTTATATTTTATATATATTGCTTTTTCCAGATCAGACGCATCTTTCTCTGTGAATCTGGTGACATCGATCACATTATTCTGGATCAATGCATTGTATACATCATAAATTGGAATTCGAATTTCAGAAGCACTGCGCCCACGGCTTCCTGCATCAGATCCATTGCTGATCTTTGATAACAAAATTCCGGCAATATGCTCCTCCAAGAGATCGTAACACTCCTTCTGAAGTTTTGCATCAATCGTAAGATACAAATTATTTCCCGCAACAGGATCTGATTTTTTCGTCACATCCAGTACACGGCTTGTTCCACTATTGATCGACAAAGTTTCACTGCCTTTTTTGCCCTTGAGATAATTTTCACAACTACTCTCAAGACCGGAGATACCAATCTGATCAGATGTCGTATAATCTGTATTTGGGTCTTTCTGCTTTAATTCCTCCAGTCGCTCCGTTGACACAGCTCCGGTATAGCCTAATATATGTGCAAAATATTTGCTATTTTTGTATACACGTGTTGTATCATCTGAAATATTTACGCCGGGAAGATCAGCACTGTTTTCTTTGATCGCTGCAACAGTAACATCATCGACATCGTTTGCCAATGTGATCGTTTCATACATTTTATAGCGATTCATAAACATTGCATATCGTACAGCCATAATTTTTAATGCAGTATCTTCATCATATTTTTTATCGATCAAAAACTTTGGGCTGTTCGATCCCTCATCATAACGAAGATACTCAAATAACTCCCTGGCAGACATATCACGCTGCTCCTGTGTAAGCTCTTCCACCCTTTTGGCGGAAAAGATTTCTTTTTTGAAACGAAGCAAAGCGTTTCCGGATAATGTATATTCTAAGTTGCCTTTCTTGTTTTTATGAATATAAAATTCTACGGATAATGTACCATCATTTTTCTCAATTAATTGGATCAAACGGTAGATCATTGCATTTTTATCTTTGGACGACAGACCTTTGGTCTTATCATTTTCCTCAAAGATCACGTTATGCGATAGTGCATTATAGGCCAATAACTTTCCATTACAATCATAGATATTTCCACGTGTTGCTTTAATCTCGCGTGTTTTTGTTGCCTGTTGCTGGGATTCCTTCTCATATTCATCCCCTTTCACAATCTGAAGCTGAAACATTCGATTGACCAACAAGGCAAACAATAATATGTATACCACTAAAACAGGCAGCAGGCGCACTGAAAAAAACACCTTTAAATATCGTTTTATGGTATCTAACATGATGCTACCTCTCTTTCTATCCCTCAAAAGGCTTCTTTGGTTTCAACAATACTTCTACCGGCGGATTGATCTTGGCATCCAGCTTATGAATAATGCGGAATAACACCGCACCTAAAATGACCGTATAGATCATCTCCGGCAATATCACACTTTTCACATAGAAAAGTATGTTTAATCTGCCGCGTAACATAAAATTGCAGGCATAATATAACACACCGTATATGACATCGCTGCCGGCAATGGCAACAATAGGTACATTCAGATCCTCCTCAAAGTACAATTTGCTGGCAGCACCACACAAATATCCAACAACAGAATAGATCAATATTCCGATACCGATCACACTGCCGTATAAGGCATCAGTAAGCAATCCGCTGATCACTCCGGCGAATATACCGCACTTTCGTCCATATAATAATCCTGCAGCAACAGTCACTACCAAGATCAGATTTGGCACCATATGTGCGATCTCTATATAACGAAAAACAGTTGTTTGCAGCAAGAAATTTATGATAAGCAGCACAAATATTGTTATGTAACGCCTCAATTCAACATCTCCTTTAATTCGTCTGAATTTTTCACTTTAGTTATAACCAGCACCATATCCAATTTGCGAAAATCTGCTGCAGGCGTCAGATATGCCGTCTGTGTCAAATTGGATACATCTTTTTTCAGATCATGCACGTATCCGATCAGGATTCCTGAAAGATATTTATCACTGATCTGAGATGTGACAACTTCATAACCATCTTCGATCTTAGCATTGCCGGATATACTACTAACCTCGATCACACCATCATTCATTAACTGCAGATTTCCGCTTACAATGCAGCTATCTGATGTTTTTAAAAAGGTACCATATACGTTACTGTCATCATCAATGATCGAACGAACAGTAGAATACGACTTTTTAACATCTGTAATGATCCCAACCAGTCCGTCTCCTGCCATTACATTCATATTAACGGCCAGTCCATCTTCCGATCCTTTATCAATAATAAAAGTGTTGTACCAATTATCAGGATCACTACTGATAACTCTTGCAGCTACTTTCGGATAACTTGCATACTGCTCGTCTAACTTGTACAGCTTACGGAAATCTTCCAACTCATACTTATCCTGTTGCAGCAAGCGGTTTTCTGCTGACATTTCATCTAATTTTTTTTGCAAAGCATCATTTTGTTTCAACAGTTTATTCATTGTGGTAATATGCTTTGTCTGTTTAGCAATCTTACGTCCTATCGTATTAATACCCCTCTGCATCGGTGTGATCACACCGCCAACTGCTGACTGTACCGGTGCCATTTTGTCATTGAAACGAAATGAAACAACAATCATCAAAATACTGACCACTGCGATCACTGCTAATATATATTTAGGGTCAATGGTAATTTTCGTTTTTTTACGCATTTTCTGATCCTTCCTCAAACTGCATTCTTATTTCATAAGCGTTACATATTTTGCTGCCTGTTTGCTATGCTCTGCAAAATACCCCAAACCGGAAACTGCCGTTTCCTGCGGCTTGTCCGAGATATTGACAGCCACTCCGGTTTTTGTCTGAAGCATTGCCGCCAGTCCATGAATCTCAGAGGAGCCTCCTGTCAAATAAATGCCACGTTCCTTTATGTCCATGGATATTTCCGGAGGTGTATGTTCCATAATGGAACGCGCCTGCGTTATGATTGTCTCAAAAAACGTAGTTGCAAGTGGTGCAACCTCTGCACTCGTAAGCGTAATCTCACCAGGAAGTCCCTTCACAACATCTCTGCCTACCAACTTCATGGAGCGATCCAGTGTTGTCGCAGCGATCAGCTCTTTTTTGGCTTGCTCTGCAGTCTTACAGCCGATCAAAAAGTTGTATTCCTTGCGCACATAACTTCGAATAAGCATATCCAATTCATTTCCACCGGACGGCAAAAGCTTACTGACTACAATTCCACCTAGAGAAAGTACCGAAATTTCTGTTGTGTCAGCACCTACATCGATGATCATTGCCCCACGCAGCTTCTCCACATCCAAACCAAGTCCAAATGCATTAGCAACCGGTTTATCTACTAAAAAAACTTTCTTTGGTTTCGTTTCACCGCGGGAAATGATCTGGGAATATGCTTGTTTCTCAACTTCCGTGATATCAGCCGGAACTGCCAGATAATACTCACAGCCTTTGATCTTCTTTTTACCGGACAAAGAATAGTTCATGTAATTCCACAAGGCGATCATATCCTGCATATGTGCGATCACGCCATGCTGCAGTGGAAAAGAAACATGAATGCTTGGCGGTTCTTTTTCATACATTTCATAAGCTGTTTCGCCAATGGCGATTGGCTTATTCTCTTTGCCAACAGTAGAGACTACATTGCGTTCTAATTTTACAATGCCATTTCCTTTTTTATAGATTTTGATGGTACCGGTTCCAAAATCAATACCATATGTCTTTTGTGCCATGGAAATTCTCTCCTTCCCATCCCTTAAACGGGTTTGTCCATATATCCGCTCTCGCGGAAACTAACATAGCGGTTGTCCCCTATGATAATATGGTCAACCAGCGGGATACCAATCAGATTTCCCGTTTCTATGATTCGTTTTGTCAAAATAATATCGTCTTTGCTCGGTGTCGGATCTCCAGACGGATGATTATGTAACAGTAAAATACTGACCGCCTTGTGCTTTAGCGCATTGTAAAAGATCTCACGTGGAGCTGCTAATGATGCGTTAAATGACCCATTGGATAATTCCAAATCATCCTGTACCGCATTTTTCCCATCTAAGATCAAAAGCCGAACCTGCTCCGTCTCCAAAAAACGCATCGATAAATATGCTCTTGCTACTATGGCAGGATTATCACAAAGCAGGATTTCTTCGCCGTCTAACGATCTCATCATGCGTTTCGTGATCTCAGTCAGGCAACGCAACTGTACCGCTTTGACTCTCCCGATTCCTTCCAATTCCTGCAGTTGTTCCTGCGACATCTGAAATAGTCCGCCGATCCTTTTACCCGGAATATGCTGCAACACTTTCTGTGCCAATTCCGTAGACCGCAATCCACCACAGCCGGTTCGAATAATGACTGCTAATAGTTCCGCATCCGACAACACTTGCGGACCATACATAACACATTTTTCGTATGGTCGTTCCGAAGCCGGCAATTCTTTCATGGTTTGTATTGTTTTTCCCATAGTACCTCCTGTTGTCAGAAGGCTCTCCTTTGCACACTCTTCATCTTAGCATAAATTATTTTCTTTGTATAGAAGCATACCTCAAAAAAGAAATGACTTTTTCGTGAATTTTCGACGCCAAATCCTATGCAGGATCAGAACCAAATCTGTCTTTTATGGTAATTTCACAAGGTTTTCCTGTACAAGGTACTGTAAAGACATTGTAATGCCAAAACGAGCATGATACCATGTAAGCCCCCCCTGGAAATAGACCGCATACGGCGGTTCGATCGGCCCATCTGCGCTAAGCTCGATCGAAGAACCCTGTACAAATGCACCTGCCGCCATAATAACATCACTATGATAGCCAGGCATAGCATACGGCTCCGGTGCCACATGGCTGTCAACCGGAGAGCCGGCTTGTATCCCTTTGCAAAAAGCAATAACTGCTTCCGGAGATCCAAGTGTAACCGCTTGAATGATATCATGACGGCTCTCTGTGCCATCCGGGACAACCGGGAAACCTAATCCTTCATATACATTTGCTGCAAAAATCGCGCCTTTTAATGCGCCTGCCGTTACCGTTGGTGCCAAGAAAAATCCTTGAAAAAATGCTTGATTTACCCCCAACGTCGCACCGACCTCTTTGCCAAGTCCCGGTGCAGTCAACCGATACGCACAAAGATCCACTAACTTTTCTTTACCGACAATATATCCGCCGATCGGAGCCAGTCCGCCACCAGGATTCTTGATCAGGGATCCTACACAGAGATCAGCACCGACCTCAGTTGGTTCTATCGTTTCAACGAATTCTCCATAGCAGTTGTCAACCATACAGATAACATCCGGTTTAATGGATTTAATAAATGCGATCAATTCGCCAATGCGTTCCACAGAAAGTGTCGGTCTCGGATCATATCCCTTGGAACGCTGAATAGTGACTAACTTTGTATTATCCCGTAACGCTGCCTTGATTCTTTCAAAATCAAAGCTTCCATCCGGCAGCAGATCTACCTGTCGATAGGATATACCAAATTCTTTGAGAGATCCCGGTGGATTCACTTCTCTGGTCCCGATCACGCCCTCCAGTGTATCATAGGGTCTGCCCACCGGTGAAAGAAGTTCATCGCCCGGACGAAGCATTGCCGACAATGCCACCGTAAGCGCATGTGTTCCACAAGTAAGCTGCGGACGTACCAATGCAGATTCTGCCCGAAAAACATCTGCATAAACTGCTTCTAGGGTCTCACGGCCAAGATCATCATAACCATACCCTGTTGATGACTCAAAGCAGGCAGCACTCACTCTGTTTTTCTGCATTGCTCGAAGCACCTTGATCTGATTTAGTTCTGCCACTTGATCGATCTGCGCAAAACGATCTTTCATTCTGCTGCTGATCCCGTGACAGTAATCATAGACCTCTGGAGAAATCCCCGCATCCATATAACTTTTTTTCAGTAAATTCATTGTATCCATTGTAATTGCATGTTCCTTTCTTAAGCCTATATATTTAATTCGAATATTAAAACGCTGTTACTGATCTGCCGGCAAAATATGAGCGTTCTTCAGATCCTCTATCATATATCGCAAAATAGCATCTTCATTTTCATACGTTTCTTTATCAATCCAAGTTACATCCCGTTCACGCCGAAACCAAGTAAACTGACGCTTTGCAAAATGTCTGGTTTCACGCTTGATCCGTTCAAATGCCTCCTCAAAAGAACAGCTCCCCTGCAGTGCATCAATAATTTCTTTATAACCAAGTCCCTGCATCGAAACCATATTCGGAGTGATCCCTTGCTGCAATAATCCTTTCACTTCGTCCACTAAACCGTCCCGCCGCATCATATCAACTCTGCGGTTGATACGGTCATATAAGATTTCCCGTGGCAGACTGAGTACGTAATATCGAAACTGATACGGCGATTTTTTTTGCCGCTCCTGTTCATTATGTATTGATATCTTTTCCCCCGTCTGATGATTAAATTCCAGCGCACGTATCACACGTTTCACGTTGTTAGGATGAATCTCGTCCGCGGCCTCCGGATCGATTTTGGCCAATCTGGCATGCAGCACATAACCCCCCTGTTCTTCTGCAATCTTTTGCAGTTCTTGACGATACTCTATGTCCGTATCTGTTTCCGTAAAAGATATATCATACAATACAGATTGAATATAAAACCCGGTACCACCCACTAATATCGGAATCTTATGTCTGGCATAAATATCTTCCATTGCCTCTTTGCATTTCTGTTGAAATGCCATCACATGAAAGCTGTCTGAGGGATCCATAATGTCGATCAAATGGTGCGGTACTCCATCCATCTGTTCCTTTGTGATCTTCGCCGTGCCAATATCCATTCCACGATAAACCTGCATCGAATCTGCAGATATGATCTCACCCTGTATTGCTTTGGCAAGACCGATCGATAATGCTGTTTTTCCAACCGCGGTCGGTCCTGTCAATATAATAAGCGGTCTTTTTGTGCCTGTGTTGTCCTTCGCTGTCATTCTTTTTCCTCCAACTTGTCAGATCAAAAGATCAGACGATTCGTTTAAACTTCTTTTCGAGTTCTCTTTTGGTCATTCGTATCATCGTCGGTCTGCCATGCGGACAATGATATGGATTATCCAAAGACATTAGCTCTCTCATCAGCTCTTCTGCCTGCCTAAAATCCAGTTCGTTATTTCCTTTTACAGCCGCCTTGCAGGACATGGATGCTATTTTGTCAAGCAGGATTTCCGGGGTATCGACACCACGCTGCCTTCCACAAAGCGCCAAAGCTTCTACAAACAATGCCTGAACTTCTATTGATGGCAAATGTGCCGGTATACCGCTGATTGCATACTCTCTTCCACCAAAAGATTCGATTTCAAAACCAAGCTCACGGAACAATTCCTGATGCTCCTTTAATGCCTGCTCTTCCTGCATCGACAAGCTTAAGATCATCGGTGGCTGCACCATTTGGATCATCGGCTGTTTCTCTTGGAGTTGTTTCATAAAGCGTTCGTACAACACTTTTTCATGCGCCGCATGCTGATCTACCAAATACATCGCATCTTCATACTGTAATATCCAGTAGGTCTGAAATACCTGTCCAACAATGCGAAGTTCCCGCAGTGCTTGATCTTCTAATGCTCCCTGCTCTTCAAACATGCTTGCCTGCTTGACATTTTCGATCGTTGCCGCCGCTTCCACCGCAGGGGCCTGTGGCTTTTCGTCGGTCTGTTTTTCAGATTCCGTTGCTGTCACAGAGACCTGTGGAGCGTCTTTGGATCGTTGCTCCGCAGAATAGACCGGTGCTTCCTCACGAAGAACCGCCTGAAGATTCGGCACACTCTCGGATTTTTCAACAGATTGCTGTGATATCGGTTCGCTCACAATTTTTTGAGCATGCATGATTCCTAACTGTTCCGCTTCTTTCTTTTCTCTTTCTGCCAGATCCGCACCTATTGCGTTTTGTTTGGATCCCCGTTCGTCGGAAGCAATTACGCCAACCTGCACTTTTTCTTCCTGCCTGCGTTTTTTTTCAAAAAATTCTGCGCCACGTTCGCTATTTGATACTTTACTTTTTTCAGTAACTAAGGAAACCTCCGGAATAAATTCCCTTTGCTTAAGCCCCTCTGAAACTGCATGAAACACGCTCTGAAAAATTTCTTTTTCTCTGGTAAAACGAATCTCCATCTTCTGCGGATGCACATTCACATCAATATAAGCCGGATCTATTGTAAAATGCAGAGCTGTAAATGGATAGCGATGCTGCATTGAATACGGTGCATACGCCTCCTCAATCGCGCGATGTATCACTTTGCTCTGAATAAATCGTCCATTGATAAAGTAATTCATATAATTACGGTTTCCTCTGGAAATAACAGGCTTACCAAGGAATCCTTCAACTTCACAAAACACTTCTTCCCTATGCACTTCCAAGAGATTTGATGCGATATCCCGCCCATAAATATGGTAGATCACATCTTTTAATTTGCCATTACCCGGCGTGCTGAGTTTGGTCTGATTCTGTGCAATAAAACGAAACGCCACCTCCGGATGAGACAAAGCAAGGCGCTCTAATACCGTGCTGATATAACTGGTCTCTGTCGGCGATGATTTCAAAAATTTCAGTCTGGCCGGCGTATTATAAAATAAATTGTGGATCAAAAACGTTGTCCCTTCCGGACAGCCAACTGCTTCTAGCGTTTTCTCTTCACCACCTTGTATCACATATCGATTTCCCATTAATGCTTCTTTTGTCTTAGTCACCATCTCTAACTGCGAGACTGCTGCCACGCTGGCCAACGCTTCACCGCGAAATCCCAGACTGGAAACTCCCAAAAGATCTTCAACTCCCTTGATCTTACTGGTCGCATGCGGCGTAAAGGCAAGCACAATATCCTCTTTGGCAATTCCGGTTCCATTATCAGTGATACGGATCAACTCTTTTCCGCCATCCTTCACCTCGACCGTAATCGCATTTGCCTGCGCATCAATCGCATTTTCAACCAATTCTTTTACCACTGCCATCGGCCGTTCTATCACTTCCCCGGCAGCGATCTGATTGATCGTATTTTGATCTAATACATGAATTTTCGGCATAAGTACCTCACATTCTTTCCTTCAACTTCATTTGCATACGATACAATATGTTCATCGCATCGATCGGCGTTATCTCGGACAGATCCAGATCATGCAGCTCCAAAATAATATCATCCATTTTGATATTAGTATTAGAGGCATCAAACAAAGAAATCTGTTCCATGTTTTCTTTCTTTTTGCGTTTATGTTTATGGGCTGTCTGCTGTTCCACGCCATATGGATACTCCGGCAGCTCCTCCGTCTCTACCTCGATCTCTTTTGCCTTTGCTGTAATATCATTATCCGACAACTGCTTCACCAGTTCCCTGGCACGGCGAAGCACCGTCTCCGGCACCCCCGCAAGTTTTGCTACCTGAATACCATAACTGCGATCTGCGCCCCCTTTTACAATTTTACGTAAGAATACAATATCCTCTCCCTGTTCCTTAACGGCAATGCAATAATTATCTACACTCGCCAGTTTTCCCTCTAATTCTGTCAATTCATGATAATGCGTTGCAAACAATGTTTTAGCACCGAGAAGTTTGGTATTGGCAATATGTTCGATCACTGCCCACGCTATGCTTAAGCCGTCAAACGTGCTTGTTCCGCGGCCAATTTCATCCAAAATGATCAAACTCTCTTTCGTCGCATTACGCAGTATATTGGCTACCTCTGTCATCTCTACCATAAAGGTACTCTGACCACTCGCCAGATCGTCCGAAGCCCCGACACGGGTAAATATACGGTCTACTACACCTATTTCTGCAGAACTTGCCGGTACGAAAGATCCGATCTGTGCCATTAAAACAATAAGCGCTGTCTGTCGCATATAAGTTGATTTACCCGCCATATTCGGGCCGGTAATTATGGCAATGCGGTGCTTTTTCTCGTCCAGTTCCGTATCATTGGCCACAAACATGTCATTTGGAATCATTTTTTCCACCACCGGATGTCTTCCATTCTTAATAGATATTGCCCCTGAGCGGCTGATCACCGGACGGACATATTGATTTTGCTCTGCAACAAGAGCTAATGAAGTAAACATATCGACAGCCGCAACAATCTTAGCAGCGAACTGCACCCTTCCGATTTCCGCATAAATACGTTCTCTCACCTCATTAAATACATCATATTCCAGATTATTTAATTTATCTTCTGCGCCTAAGATCATATCTTCCAGTTCTTTTAACTTAGGCATCGTGTAACGCTCGGCATTAGCAAGCGTCTGCTTTCTGGTCCATTCCTCCGGAACCAGCTCCTTATAAGAATTAGTTACCTCTAAATAGTATCCAAACACTTTATTGAATTTGATCCGCAAGTTTTTGATACCTGTGCGCTCTTTTTCTGTCTCTTGCAGTTCACTGAGCCACTCCTTGCCATCTCGTTTAGCTGCCCGTAACTTATCAATTTCCTCGTTGTAACCCTCACGAATGATACCTCCCTCCCGCATAGCAAGCGGAGGTTCATCCTCTATAGCCGCCTGTATCAGATTACAGATATCTTTAAGATCGTCCAACTCCTCACCGTACTGTTTTAGGTGTGAATGCTCAAACGTCGTTAAAATATATTTAATCGACGGAAGCATGGAAAGCGACTGCCGAAATGCAACAAGATCTCTTGGATTTGCACTACGGTAACTTATCTTACTGATCAAACGCTCCAGATCATAGATTGGTGCCAGATACTCCCGCAATTCTTCGCGGTTTATAATATTTTCATTTAATTCTTCTACCATGTCTAACCGACGGTCAATCTCCTCCGGATCGACCAATGGCTGTTCGATCGAATTTCTTAACAAACGTGCACCCATAGCCGTTTTCGTCTTATCCAATACCCAAAACAAAGATCCGCGCTTCGCTTTCTCGCGCATTGTTTCACAAAGTTCGAGGTTTCTTCTGGTGGCACGGTCCAGTAACATAAACTGGTTGGCTGCATATGGTTTGATCGTTCGAATATGATCCAAAGAAATTTTCTGCGTCTCCGTCAGATACTGCATAACTGCGCCTGCGGCAACGATTCCAATTGAATAATCATCTAATCCCAATCCACTTAAAGTACTGACACCAAAATGTTCCTGCAGCGCTCTGCGGCAGCCGTCCTCATCAAAATACCAGTGATCGATCGCTGACACGGTTATTCCGAGTCGCCCCCGCAGATCTTCAAGATCAATACCGGATACCACAAAACTATCGTTGCAGATGATCTCCGACGGCATCGTCTTACCAATCTCATCCAACAGTTTATTTTCTGTATCAAACTCTGTTACGTAATAATCTCCGGTTGTAACATCTACATACGAAACACCATACGCATTGGTCGTATATACAATACACATCAGATAATTATTTCTCGACTCATCCAGTGTATTAGTATTCAAATTCGTTCCTGGCGTTGCCACGCGGATCACCTCACGTTTGACCAAACCTTTGGCTAACTTCGGATCCTCCACCTGTTCACAAATCGCCACTTTATAGCCCTTGCCCACCAATTTGTCAATATAAATATCTGCAGAATGAAAAGGAACACCACACATAGGAGCGCGTTCCTCTAAGCCACAGCTTTTGCCGGTTAATGTCAGATCTAATTCTTGCGAACAGGTCTTGGCATCTTCAAAAAACATCTCGTAAAAATCCCCTAAACGATAAAAGAGAATACAATCTTTGTATTCTTCTTTGGTTTCCATATATTTCTGCATCATTGGTGTAAGTGGCATGATATCCTCCGTTTATCTGTCTATTATGGTCTGCGCTTCAAAGTCCGCAGCACGAATCCTGCAGCTTACAGGCATCTTCCCCGTTCGACCTTATTTGAAATAATGAGCAGCACGATAAGCCGAGTTCTGTATTTGACAATCATCTATCTAGACCTGCTGTTGCCAACAGGTTCAAGCAACCTACCCGGAACACGACGGGCCGCCGTATCATCCCTGTTCGGTCTTGCTTCGGATGGGGTTTACATCTGCCATTTTTGTTACCAAAAATGCGGTGAGCTCTTACCTCGCCGTTTCACCCTTACCTATAAAGGCGGTTATTTTCTGTTGCACTTGCCTGGGAGTC